>JGI24126J20157_1000530_pt1 | contig 13728 bp, 15 predicted proteins | sample SubbioR12Aug_8Ca_FD_20157 | JGI IMG/M metagenome (IMG submission 20157)
TGTGTTGCTGGTCAGGGATGACATCGAAGTACACAAGGAAGTAGTCAGTATAGCAGAGGGCTTTTTTTAGCGGTTCTGGCAGTTTGTAGAATAGCCTTTCTTTTGCATTGAACCTCTCTCGCCTAAAGGCGAGAGATTCTTGTTTCATCGCTCTCCTTAAGGAGTAGCTCCACAAGCTTTTAAGACCGACATCCCGGCGGCCTTTTCAAGAATCGCGCTATTGAGATCCCGTTCAATCACGATTGAACAGTTAGAACATCGATATTCGCGATCGCTTAGTTCCATCTTCCTTTTTGCACCGCATCTGCTGCACATTTGCGTACTCGGAAAATATTCTCCCGTTTCCACAAAATGCTTCCCGCTCTCTTTGGCCTTGTACTTGAGACATCTCAAAAACATTCGCCAACTAGCATCAGCTATGCCTCGCGAAATGCTCTTTGTCCCTTGTATAAGAAGATTTGCTATATTCAGTCCCTCTACACAAATAATGTCGTGGCTTTTAACGATATTCGTGGAAAGTTTATGAGCAAAATCTTCTCTGCAATGCTTGATCCGGGAATGCAGCTTTGTCAGTTTTGCTTTGGCTTTGTACCAGTTTCTACTAAATTTCACCTTTTTCGAGAGGCGCCTTGCAAGGACTCGAAGCCGCGGCAGGTGTTGCGTCAGAAAACGGGGGTTTGGTACGTAGGTAGGCTTATGATTGCATCCAGATGCCATCGTCGCAAAATGTTTTAACCCCATATCGATTCCTATGGCTCGCTCTTCTTCAATCGGTACGGGTGGCGGGTCTGATACTTCTTGTTCTGTTGAAAAAGCTACATACCAATGATCCACTTCTCGAAGAATCGTTGTCTGCTTAATGGATCCTTCCATATCTCGTGACTTGCGAAATCTCACCCATCCGATTTTTGGTAGATAGACATTATTTTCCTCTACCTTAACACCTTGTGGATAACGAAAGCTATCTCGTACACCTTTACATTTAAAGCGGGGGAATCCAGGTTTTCTGCCCAGCTTTATATTGTGGAAAAAGTTCTGAAAAGCGGTATCTAAATTCTTAAGAGCTTGCTGAAGAACTTGCGAATGGATTTCTTGTAACCAAGCAGTCTTCTCCTCCCTTTTAAGGATCACAAGCTCATTATTTTGTTCGAAGTAAAAAATCGATTTCCCCTCCTTCTCGTAGAGGGCCTTTCTTTGTGCTAATCCCCGGTTGTACAAAAAGCGAGAGGCTCCTGCAAACTGACAAAACAATTGCCTTTGGCCATCCGTTGGTTCCAATCGATACTTAAATCCCTTTTTCAAAAACATGCTTCAATGCTAAAATTTGGCCCGTGAAAAAGTCAACTGATTTAAGACATGGAAGAACCTGTACCTTTGCTGTGCACGTACATTTGGTCTTTGTTACAAAGTACCGAAGGAAGGTATTCACCGAATCTGTCATGAGAGAGTTGAAGCTCATTTTTTCGAGTGTATGCAGAGACTTTGGAGCCATGCTTAGAGACTGTCTCTGATTTAAGCTTCAGTCGATTTTTAGGTTCTTTTGAGCCGATTTTCGACTTTTTTTCGGGGGGTCATATCAACTCTCGTATATGCCCCCCCGAAAAAAAGTCGAAAATCGGCCAAAATAATCCAAAAACTCGACGAAGCCTTAATTCAGAGACAGTCTCTAAGTACCCCATTTTTATAAAAGATTTGACAAAAACATATCAAGTTTTGATAATGCCACCTTTTAATCGAGGAGCCTATTGTCTCGTCAAGCATTTATTCTCCCGCTTCCTAAATCGACAAGCTCTTTGGAACCGAAGGAAGAGGAAGAGATAGAGTTAGAGAGAGGGGAAGAATTTCTTCTTTTGCAAGAGAAGCTAGACAAGCTTCGCAAGGGGAGAATCAAGTGGGATGATTTTCTTCAGACAGTAGATCTCTCCTCTCCAATGCTCAGAGCCGCAGCTACGTCAAAAGAGGGAGACACCATCCTTCATTTGGCTGCTTTGCACGGAAGGAAAGAGATCTTTGAGCAATTGGGCAACGATGTCTCATTCCGATGGCGCCGCAATCTGCATGGGATGACCCCGGTTGAGATTGCCCAATTTCTTCATAAAAAAGAGCTATTTTCTTATTCGCCTGATCGATTTTCATTCTGCGATCAGCCAGGGGTGCACATTGAAGAAAAACTGCAACCGATGTTGGCTGAGATCGAGTACCTGTCTCATCCCATTTTTGAGGGGAGCACGGGGCTCTATAAGATTTTATCCCGTTCGCAAAATGCTAAGAAAATGGATCAAATTCCTCCGGAGAAAATATGGATGGGAATCTATTTCGACAAAGAGATTCAGCAGGGACTTCACCCGCCTGTATCGATCCGTTTTGTCGACAAGGAGGTGGGGTGCGGTCTGTTTACGAAAGCTCGTATTCCTTCTTGCGCATATGTGGGGGAATATACAGGGGTCGTAAGCGAGAGAAAAAAACGACATCTGGAAGGAAAAACCTATTGTGTCCGTTACACCGTATGGGAAATGGGGCGGAAAAATTTTGTCATTGATGCAGAAAAAAAGGGGAATTTTACTCGATTTATTAACCACAGTGCAAAGCCAAACCTAAGTTTGCAGTCGGTCTATTGGCGCGGACTCCCGCGTATGATTTTTGTTGCGCTGAAAGAGATCCCCGAGGGCGCTCAGCTCACGTTCGATTATGGAACCTTTTTTTGGAAAGAGTGCCATCAAATCCCAAAGAATCTTACATCATGATTCCCTTCTTCTGGCGCAAAAAACAGCCTGTCTTGACGAAAGAAAAGCCTCATTATCGGCTGCTTGTAGAAAGGGGAGGCGTTCAAGAAGCCGTTTCCGTTGAACAATTTGAACAGATAACGGGCATACAATTTATTCCTCATCTCGAAGGAGACTTGCATAAGATACAAAAAAAGATGAAAAAAGGAACACCCACCCGAGCACAAGGGTGGCTGGGCGCATACTTCAAGTCAGAGATTCTAGAGGCTACTATGCCCGATGTGTTGTTTCGCCATATCGATCCCGAGCTTGGCTGGGGTGTTTTTGCGGCGCGTCCCTTCAAGGAAAGGGAATTCATTGCTGAATATGCGGGAACCCTACGCAAACGGCGCCGATCCGACAAAAAAAATGCCTATTGTTTTGAGTACATTGTGACCCCTGATCAGAGCACCCGCTATGTAATCGATGCCCGAGAGCAGGGAGGGGTCGCCCGCTTCATCAACCACAGCAGCGAACCAAACCTCCAGTCGGCCCTTGCAACGGTAGATGGAATCAGCCACGTCATTCTGTATACTTTACGCCCCATTGCTGAAGGGGAACAGCTCTCCTACGACTACGGACCCGACTACTGGGCCAGTAGGCGAGCCCCCATTGCTTTGCCGAATATGGGCCGATCAGATATAATTTTTACATGAAATTTATCCTTTCTCTACTCCTCTGTCCTCTTTTCATTCTGGCCACAGTCAATGAGCCGTGGCGTTGCGAGCTTTTCTCTGGCTATCGCAATGACCGGATTCACTGGTATTTGCATCAGGCAGGGCAGGGGGGTCAGCGCGTATACGACGAGCTCTACCGCAATCTCCAGTTTTGGGAAAACGGCCTCACTTTTCGCACCATTCTCCGCGACATAGCTTTTGGTGTGAACGGAAGTTACGCCGCCTTTGGCAAGGGAGGAACCCTTTTCCAGGCCTACAATGGACTTTCCTTTACAAATCAGGAGGCACAGTTTCAGTTTACCCCCGACGGATGGGCAGCCGACACCTTGGCCTATCTTGGCTACGCAATCAATTTAACCCCAGATCGTACCTACAAATTTATCCTTCTGCCACTTTTTAACTTCTCAGCCCATTTTGAGCGGATTTTTCGCTCAGATGGCCAACCCAATCCTCTTGTCAGTAGCGATGCGATAGGAGCCTCCTCTTTTAGTATGCAATCGACTGTGCCGGGTGCAATGTACCAAACTTGGTACGGCTTTGGCCTGGGCGGTGCCATTCAAATCGAACCCGGCAACGGCGCAAAAGCGCAAGTGGGCTATACCTATCACTGGAATCGGTGCCGTCTGCACACGAAATTTGATGAGGACGTATCCCTCTTTAATGGCGCAGGGGTCATGACCAGCCACCAGGTTACGCACACGAGCCTCACCTACTCCGAAGGAGGACAACACGGCCAAACCGGCTGGGCCGAATTGCAGTGGTACTGTACCCGTATCTGGCGGATCGGATTTGGAGCGCAAATCCACTACTTTTTTACCGACACAGCCTACCCCAGCATCAGTCAGCAAGTAAATGGCGTTTCCCAAACCGTGGATAACAAGCTCAAGCTCCGCTGGACCTCCATTTCCGGCTGGCTCCAATCCTCATGGGAATTATGAAACTGCCGCCCAAAGACCAGCTCATCATGGGGATTCACGCCATCCGCGAAGTGCTCCGCCATGCCCCCGATCGCCTCATCACCCTCTTTACCGAACCGCCCCGTCAAAAGGGGCGCAAAGCGGAGCTTGTCGAACAAGCCGAGAAGCAGGAGATTTCCATTTCTTATCTTCCTTACGATACCTTAAGTCACATGGCCGGAAGTGATTCGCATCAATCCTTTGTCGCCCACATCAAAGGGCGCAAGTTCTATTCGGTAGGGGAGTTTTTGGAAAAAGTAGAAGGGGAGGGGAGGGCATTGGTGATTATGCTCGATCAAATCTTTGACCCACAGAACTTTGGAGCCATCCTCAGGACAGCCGAGTGTTTGGGCGCAGCTGGGGTCGTTTGGTCAAAAAACAGGGGCGTTGATTTGACTCCCACGGTGACCAAGGCAAGCTGTGGCGCCTCAGAACTCCTTCCGCTCATCCGGATCTCCAATTTGGCAGAAGGAGTTTCAGAGTTTCAGGAAGGGGGATTTGAGGCGGTGGCTACACTACTAAACTCCGAAGCGGAAAAACTGACAAACTTTCAATTTGCTCCGAAAACGCTCCTGATTATGGGCTCGGAAGGGGAGGGGATTCAACCCTTGATCCAAAAACGGGCCGACCGAATTCTGTACATTCCGCTGAGTGGCAAGATAGAATCTCTGAATGTGACGCAAGCTGCTGCGATTCTTTGCCAAGCCTTTAAAACTTTTTAGGCCAGGGAAGCGAGACGCTGGTCCGCCCATGGTAGGAGAGCCACCCCGCCACATCGGCCTCTAGCGTTTTGGCCTTGGCAATCACCTCTTCCAGCTCGTCCCAGCTTTTGAGCACAGTTGTTTCGTCGATTAAGTCGAGGATTTGGTTGTAATAGGCATTATCGGTGTCGATCATCCCTTCCTGAACGCAAGAGTCGAGCGCCACCCGAATTGCATCGAGGTTTTCCAGCACAGCATCCCTTGCCCCAGCCAAGGCTCGATCCTTCACCATAGCTGTTGCGTCAGTTCGCTCACCAGAATCAGAATCGCAATCACCATGAGAATTCCGAGAAGAGCTTTTCCACCTGGCAGCCTGTACCCTTTTCGGGGAAATTTTTCCTTATATCTGCCCACCCAAGCCATCAGCGGAGGCATGAAGCCAAACAGAAGCGCGCAACTAATGCCACCTGCGTACCCGAGGGCGACTAAGAAGATGTTGGGAAATTTCAAAGCGATCACAAGAGGAATTCCAAACACGAGAAAGCACAGACCCACTTTATGGATCCCATCTTTTTTCCACTTCAATCCATCAGCCAGAAAATCGAAAAAGGAAAGAGACAACGGGACAAAGGAGGTCGTCAATGCGAAGAAGGCAAAGTATTTACCCACCATGTAGATTCTCCCATCTTGCACAACATGCGCAAGAGGCGCCACCGCATTTTGCCCCAATTTTGCCGCCTCGAGCAATCCATTGGCTCCTTCGACAGGAATAATTCCGAGAATGATCACATCCCACAGCAAATAGACAACAAGAGGAATCAGAGAGCCAAAAATAACCGCCAGACGGATTTTGCGCGCATCGCGCTGCATATAGTTCACAAGCGTTGGAATAATGACCTGGTAAGTGAAAGCTGTAAAAAGGATCGGTAACGACATCCAAGCCTTTGGCCAATTTACATAGCTAAGGTAGCTGGCCTGGACAGACGGGGCAGCTAAAGCGATGAATCCCAAATAGCAGATCGCAACACCGCTGATCAAAATAAGATTGAGCCGATCCACTGAATAAGCTCCCAAGTAGACAATCGGGACAAAAAACACAGTGTAGACAATCGTTGTCACCAGATGAGGGACTTCATATCCTACAAAATCCCTGACCACCTCACCCCCCCCAGCTATGTGGGCGATCATCACTGTGACAAACAAAAACAGGTAGACCAGCCAAAAGACGATCCGACCCATCGGACCCAGCAGCCTATCGGCCATGGATATAAAGCTTGTATTCTTTGGCATCCAAAGACTTACCTCGACTAAAAGAAGTCCTGTACAGAGCATAAAGACCCAGCAGGCGAAGTAGACGATCGCCGTGGGCAAGAGCCCTCCAGGCCCTGTCGCCACGGGTAGGGCCAGCATTCCCACCCCAATCGTCGTTCCCGCAATCAGTAAGGTGCCCCCGATTACATGTCCTAGAGAATGAAAAATTTTCATTGTCGTAACCTAAAGATTTTAGCCTATCAAATCGTCCAAAAAACTGCTATCTATAAAAAAATGTTTCTTAGGGAGAAAAATCAGCTTTTCGGGCATTATAATCTTAAATTTTAAGAGACTATAAGAGACTGTCTCTGAATATATGACAGCCATAGCAAATTGCCTCACAAGAAGTATTGGTTCAGGGTTTTCGCAAGCCTGCAATAAACTTTCCACTCTTGCGGCTAAAGTCACAGAGTTTTTTAGGAAAGTTGTGGCCTACCTATTTCCGTGGTTTGTTAAAAAGCCTATTCCCAACGTAAGTGCCTCTGCAGCGACTGTGATATCACCAGTTCCCAAGCCAGGTTCTTCTGAAAAGCCGTTGGATTTAATCCATACAATTTTAACGTATGCGAAGAAAAGGTTTCTTTCGTTTCCGAAAGACGTAGAAAAACTTACCAGTGACTTGAATAAGTATTTAACAGAAAAAAAAGATGGTGCAGCTGCGCCAGATTTATCGAATCTTGTACCTATCGCCGATGAAATAAAAATAGAAAACAAAAAAATGCCTATTATTTCTTGTCTGGAAAATTGGCTTAAAGATCATTCTCTACTTGTTGTCCTTGCTGAAATCAAAAAAGATGAGCGGCGGGCGATTCTGCTTCTCGATCAAAGAGAGAAATCTACAGAGCGATTTATTCAATATGTCATTGATGGTGATATGCTTTTAGCTAGACACTCAACGACTCTCGACCTACTTTTCTCAGAAGATGCTGAAAGTCAAGAGACTATATCTTTTACCCCATACATTCTCGCAAAAGAGCCCGATGTTACTAGCTTCGTAGAAGCGAAGGAAGGGTCGACAGGAGAGGAGATGGAGGTGGCTGCTACACCCCAGCTACCTACTCCACCCTTGGCTGCGCCAGAAAGAGAAGATTTTCCTCAAAATGCTTACATATTGAGTGTGAACTATACAATTGAAGCGAAAGAAGAGGGTCTGAAAAGTATAGAAGTGACACGCTTTAGGCAGTTCTTATTAGGAACACTCGGAGAAAATCGGGGAAAGGATTTCGTAATGAGAATGCAATGGTCTAAAATTCAAGGTGGTTGGATTGTTCAGGATGTGAAGGGTGCTCGCTATTTCATTAATGATAAAAATCCTTCTGAAGTCTACCAAAGCAATGATGAAACGGTTCATCACTTTATTGGAAAGATAGTCGACGCTATACCAGCAGAGTTGTGCGAGGTAAGGGTTGCCTTCTATAACCTAATAAAATCCGAAACATGACTTTGCCCTGGTATAAGGATGGCCTGAAGTTTAAGTGTACCGGCTGTGGCAAGTGCTGCAGCGGGCCGTCCGGCGCCGTTTGGGTCGACGATGAGGATATCCTTCGCTTAGCCAGGAAGCTAAACCTTGCCCCTGAAGATTTTGTAAGAAGACATGTCCGCAGAATAGGGGAGAGGCTGGCGTTGAAAGAGGTTCAACGGGGCAAAAACTTCGATTGCGTCTTCCTGGAAGGTAAGCTGTGCGGCGTCTATGAGGCACGGCCGGTTCAGTGCCGAGTCTTTCCTTGGTGGCCACAAAACCTTGAAAGTCAAGAGGCTTGGGACGATGAGGGCAAGAGGTGCGAGGGGATTAACCATCCGGATGCGCCGGTGATTGCGCTCAATGAGATCGAGGCAGCACTCAAATAATTAACAAAGAGAGATATATGACACCTAATAGAATCAATTCAATAGATAGCACATTACTGCACGGTCTATTGATAACAGGTTCCAGCTCGCTTAGAGACAGTCTCTTACGATTCATTACATTCTGTTTAAGACCACTTTGGCCAACCGTGCCTTTTGCAATCACCCCATCGTGTTTGTATTTGCGGTCGTACCTCTTGTTTGTGTGGAAGTCGACGCCTGCATAAGAAAGGTTGTGAACACCTTCATTTTCTCATGCCATGCATCGGAGCTGGAATCAAAAGACTGATCGTAAAACTAACATAAGATGTATTATCAGACGTAATGAGAGGGGCGCAAACGGCCTCCTACCAGAAGTTGAAGTTCTGTTCGTTTTCTTCTTCGAGCATTTGTCGGCTCTTGGGATCTGCATAGGGATTATCTGGTTTATCTTCAGTCTCTTCTGTTTCATCCTCCTCAGGAGGAGTTGGTGCCGTGCGCACTGAAACAGGCTGGGATGTGAGTGGAATGTGCTGGCCTGGCTCAGGTTGCTTAGGTTCTGGGGGTTGTTTAGGTTCCGGCTGTATGGGGGGCCCAGCTGGCGCAAGTGGGTTTGACTCGGATTCTTGTTCTGGCGGAGGTTTCTGCATCTTGGGCTGTTTTGGTGCGGCGGGCTTTTCTACGGGGGGTTGTTGCGGAGCCGGTTTTTTCCTGGAAGGCGTTTGCGGGGGTGTTTTGGGTTGTTGGGGCGCGGCAGGTTTTTCAGGTGGGGCGGGCTGTTGCGGAGGCGACGGTTGTGTGGGAGCTGTGGTTTTAGGATTATCTAGGGCTTTTTCTAACGGGATATCTTCGCGTCTTTGCTTTTCTGGCTGGACCTGCTTAATTTTCCCTTCTTTAACACCGATGAGGTAATTGTAGTAGTCAAATCCCCAACCGGTTAACTCTCCGTTTTTAAAAATAAGCGGGGTAAGATTTTGTGGAACCATGCGACTTTGGTCGAGCCCCGACATGCGTGTGACATAAAACCAGACATCGTATTCGTCGCCACCCAATGCAATCACTTTTTGGCTATAGGGGCGGTGCATGACCTCGAGGACCTGCTCTTCGCTCATCCCGACAGAAATGCGGGTCAAGTTCCACGTATTTTGGCTGGCCATCGACGATGTTGTCATGGATTGGTTGACGTTCGACGCGCAGCCCGACAAAAGGATTAATACTGGTGCAATCCACAACATTGTGAGACATTCCCCTCCCCTTCCCCATACAGAAAGGAGATGAGTCTGTCAAGGCGTCTCTTCTTTTTTTTCTTCCTCTTCTCGAAGCCAGTACTTTTCGTTTTTCTTTTTCTTCTCCCGTCGATCGATTGAAGAATTGGGTGAAAATGGGGCAGCTGAAATTGCTGTCCGGTCAAAAATAACGAAAGGTTCCGTTTTAAGGGCCGATCCAGTGGGACTGATGTGTTGCGATTTCACCTGTTCGACCTTCTCGTCCTTGACCAGTACCGTTTCAGTTGGCTGAATCTTCTTTGATACAACAGGTTCTGGCTTTTGCGTCTTGGGGAAAGCGATTTCCCTGGTTGCAACTCGTTTTGCTAAGAGAGACGCTTCAGGCTTTGCAAAGAGGGGCTTCTCCCCTTCCCCAGCGATGGCCGTCTCGCCCCGCTCAACGGCCGCAATCAAGGTGTCGATCAAAGGCTTAAGCCTGCCTAACGTTTTGTGAAGCTCTTCTGGCTTCGGCTGTGCAAGAAAAAGGGGCAAGAGGCGGATCGCCTGCTTGACTTCGATGACCAGCTCTTCCGCAGTTTGCTGGATTTGCGCGATGGGGGAAGAGATCCTTTTCTTGTCCTCTCCCTGTGCTGGCGGGAGGGGGAGTATGGGTCTTCCCTTTTCTAGCCGTACTCCCCTCCCCTCTTGGCTGGCCGGAGGTTCCTTCTCCTGAATCAGGCGGACAAGGAGTTGTTTTGCGGTGTAGAAGACGGGATGGGAAAGACGGGGAGGTGGAACGAAAACCTTCGCGGCCAGGTTAGGAGGCAATGGATGATGTCCCTCTTCCTCCTGCCGCGTTCCGGGCTGAAGAAGATTGGTCAACCCCTCCACAAGGCTTTGCAAGAGCTCGATGGAAATACTCATGTTGATATACTAACAAACGATTAACAAATCATCAAGATATTAGAATTATCAACTGAAAATTTTACTCCTATTTCTCGGTATTGACCGGGAAGAAGAGAGAGGGAGCCGATGAGCACTTCATGTAAAGCTAAATAATTTACATGGTGCGAACGAAAGTTGACAGTAGCCTGTCTCTTACAATAGAGTACATTTCCCCCTTCAATGCAGGTGTTATGACTAGATGGCAAAGCTTCTGCTCCTTCCGTTTCTCCAGCTACTTTGTGGAGACCAAAACCACCTCTGATGACGTTACTTATATTTCTTGAATTATTAAAGGGAAACCACTGATCCAGAATAGCTTGAATATAGGTTTGGGAGAAGTTCGATCGGGATCCATCGATTCCGCGGATAAATTCGCTTGCCATCAGTTGGGCGGATCACACATACATTGCGATTCCAAACCATAGGACGTTCGTCCTTTGTCGTATAAAATTGATGCTTAACCAAGATGTGCTGTCGCTCGAAGAGATAGGAGAAAAAATTAAAAGCTTGTACATCTCCTACTGCTAAGATTACCGAGGGTCCATTTTCTATTGAATGTGTCATCGAATCACGAAGTGTGTAAAAAATTGGGAAGGTGGCGCAGAAGGGCCCATGACTTCCAGAGATCGCTTTTGTCCAGGGAGAAGAGAAAGGGTGTCAAGCAGTACTTGCTTATAGAGAAGATTGACGCGTAACGGTGTGGTTAAGGGAACTCCAACTGTAAACTTTACGCGGTGAGAGACTTTTTCGTGAAAACGCTGGGAGCTTTCCTCTCGAGAAATGAATGTGGATTCTTGAGGTTGTAAATCTAGAAGTGATACATCCTCAATGTCATCCAGGAACACATGCAGGGTGGCAGAGACTGTCTTAGGTAACCGATCCCATAAAATGGGGATTGCGTGAGGGGTTTTCCATTGATTATGCGGGCGCACCTCTTGTGTGATGCAGTGGATTCCTCCCCCGACAAGATCGTCTGAAGGAGCAAAAATCACATGGATGTTTAACTCCGCCATCGCTTCATAAAAAATCTCTTCCAAACGAAATCCTGCTCCCGTACCGGCAACAAAGGCTTGTGGGGAGACGAGCAGCTGCTCTCCTCTCTCGCCCTTGAAGTAGAGTCCGTTGAGAAATTGTCCTCCATTGATGAGACAGTCAATTTCAAATAGGCCAGGAACTCCAATGACAGTAAAACCATGATCAGTCAGGCGCTTTTGATTTTCTTGAAAAATATCCATAGCATTCTTTCGATGCTGAAATAAAGTCTCGGTTACTCTTACAAGAGCTTCCTTGCAGTGCTCTTGTAGGTTCAGGGATACCAAAAATTTTAAAGTGTTTAAAACAAGGTCTGGATCGTTGAGGAGTACGGTTTTGGTTCCTACTAAAAGAGCCTCGAGATCTACGTGAAGAGTAGGAGTGGGCTGATAAATACCGCAGATCTCACTGAGAGCGATTCCATGACGCAACTCAATCAGATTTTTGGACTCTACTTCTAAAATTTTTGCCATCTCCTGTAAAGCCATCTCCCGTCTCTCGTGATAGCCGCGAGGATGCTTTACAATCTCGAGATGTTCAAATTTACGTTGCTTTTCCATGAGGCTGATTGTAAAGGCAGTAGCGCCTTCTCCTACAAGGGCTATAAAATCGTCCTCTTCATTTCTAGAAAATAGGACATTACCACCTTCAATACAGGTGAGGTGGTCCGAGAGCGCATCATGAACAGGTGCAAACTCAGAGAATCTAAATAGACCTCCGCCGTTTACTGGCAAGGTGGAAAAAAACATATGTAGATACGTAGGGAGCGGGAAAACCTGATCTTTTGTTTGCGCATACACCCTCTTGCCATCCTTGGGGCGGATCACACAAAGATCGCGATTCCAAATCATAGTCTGACCTTTCTGAGTAGAGCTATAGCTCAGTTTCACATGGATGTGAGCTTGCTCAAAAAGAAGAGAAGAAAGAAGTTTTGAAGTCTCTTCCTCGCCCACTTTTAAGAGAACCGCTTCTGTAAATTGCGTAGGATTTATCATAGCCATTTAATTATAAACTATTAAAGCAATAGTTTATATTTTTTAATATCCAATTAATATCGTTATCGTTCTTGATTTAAGTTGTTTATAATTTTGCATTGCCTCTCATGGTGGAATTTGCTACAAGGGGTCTTAAGATGCTGATCCTGATCTTCATTTTTCTTGGGCTTTTTACTGGACTTCTGGGAGGTCTTTTAGGGATAGGCGGGGGGGTAATCACAGTCCCTGCGCTCTACTACATTTTTACCTGGTATGGGATGCCGCACGAAGACATCATGCACACGTCCGTAGCCACGGCGCTGGCTGCGACGACCTTGACCTCCATTGGCTCTACGTGGGCGCAGTATCGGAAGAAAATGCTTGTGGAATCGATTCTAAAGCTGTTAGTCCCCGGACTTGTCATCGGAAGCGTTTCAGGGGCGATTTTGAGCCTGTTTATCTCGAATGACGCTTTGCGTATTTTTTTTGGCGCAATTGCCATTTGTTGCTCGGTTTACTTTTTTTTTCCGAGACTTCCCCATTTCAACATTGCACCGCATCCGAACCGCTCTTTAATCGGATTTGGCATTATATTTGGTTGTTTGGCGAGTCTACTGGGAATTGGGGGCGGGCTATTCATCATTCCGGCACTTCTGGGCTATCATATCGCAATGAGGAATGTGATTGCCTGCTCTTCAGCCGGCACGCTTGCGACAGCTCTTGTCGGCTCGATTGCCTATTTGATTGTTGCTTGGAATCGCTCTACGATCCCCCATACGGTGGGCTACATTGAAATCCCAGCCTTTCTAGCGATTGGGATTTGTTCTTTTCTCACCACTTCTTTGGGGGTAAAATTAGCCCATACACTCCATACCGATTGGATCAAACGCTTTTTTGCCCTTGTCCTTTGCGTGACAGGCTTCTTTATGCTGTTTCACTCTTGAACCTATGAACCAAAATATGGGAAAATTACCTCCCTATCTGCAATAACTCCCAGGAAAACGAACCAAAAACTCAGGTTATTCAAAAAAATAGACGAAGAATTTTACTTGGATACGTTCTGAGAGGTTGTTGCAGTCTGGGCAGGAGCAGCGTTGGCAGCATCTGCAAATTGGGCCGCCTCAAACTTTCTATTTTCTTCGTCCACTTGCTCAATGTCCTTTTCTATGTTATGCATAATTAATTCCTCGCACTTTAGCTCTGCTCTCTTTATTATATCTGAAATTGATAATCCCATATATTAGAGACAGGACCGTGTCATGATTCAGTTGCACCAATGAGCCCGTAGAATACTTCTTTTGGGGTTTTCCATCCTAGAGTTTGTCTTGGCCTTTCATTTAA
>JGI24126J20157_1000537_pt1 | contig 13563 bp, 9 predicted proteins | sample SubbioR12Aug_8Ca_FD_20157 | JGI IMG/M metagenome (IMG submission 20157)
GATGGACTTCTCCCGAAAAAGTTTTCCGAAGTGCATCCGAAATATAAAACGCCGCACATTACCACCATCTGGACAGGTGTTCTCGTTGCCGCATTTGCTGGCATTGCCAACATCAACGAAATGGTTGAACTCACAAACATCGGAACATTATTCGCATTTGTACTTGTCTGCGTAGGAATTCTCATTCTCCGCAAAACCGACCCTGACCGACCCAGAAAATTTAGAACGCCGTTTGTTCCGCTCGTTCCAATCCTCGGTATCGGAATGTGTTTTTATTTAATGCTCGGACTTCCGTGGATTACGTGGGTGCGGTTTGGCTTGTGGCTTTTGCTCGGTGTGGTTGTGTATTTCTTGTACGGGTATAGAAAGAGTAAGTTGAGAGCGTAAAACGGATTTCAGTTTGGAAATGAAAAAGCGTTGCCTTACCGACAACGCTTTTTGTTTAAGAAGATGGAACGTTTGTACTCTTTTACTTCATCACCGCCAGTTTTTTTGTTGCAACATATTTTCCTGCAACCATTTTGTAGAAATAGATTCCACTGGAGAGTTTACTTGCATCGAACTCTACTGACTTATATCCTGCTTCTTCATAACCATTTACTAACGTTGTTACTTCTTTCCCGAGAACGTCGTAGATTTTCAATTGAACAACACTATTCACGGGTAACTGGTAACGAATAACTGTAACCGGATTGAAGGGATTGGGGAAGTTTTGTTCGAGCGCAAATACTTTCGGCTTTTCTGATGGTGTTTGTGTGCCGGTCTGTTTTGAAAGAGTGTTACTATTGTTTACGGTTTGCATTTTCCCTAATGGTGTTTCAAAGACTAATTTGTGCAAATTGTCCACCATTGTTCCATCAAGCGTTCGTGCGCGGCTTTCCATCGCCTGATAGGTTGCCTGCGCATTTGTATTATCTCCCAATGCAGTGTAAGCAATTACTTTCTGAACGTTACAATGCAGCCATAGCGCATCATTCGTCTTTTTAGAAAGTATTTGATTTGCAAAACCGATGGCATCCCCAAACTTTTCTGCATCCATTTTTGCCTGTAAACGATATGCTTTTACTATTGGCTTTAACGTGGACGACGATGAAGAAGATTCCAATAACTCGATAAATAATTCCCAGGGGATTTCTAATTCCCTTTGATGATTGCCGCCAATGCCGACAAGGTCTTCGAGAAACCGGAAAGCATCAATGGCGTTATCGGGATTTTCAGCAATCGTTTTTCGTAAGTGTTTAATCCACGCACGCAACTTTTCTTCTTCCGTCAGTGTAGCAATTCCGTTTCCGTTTCCATTTCCTTTGGTCGCTTCATCATTGCCATCATTTGCTGAAATTGAAGTAAAGAATTTTGCAGGTGTATTTACAGGGCTCGATAAGCAGTAAGCATAATCAACACTGCCGATAAACCCGGAGGAGGAGGGAGGACAATTTCCCGAACCCCAATAATTCATCTGCGCTTTTATTGCTGAAGAAGAATCTCTGACCAATCTTCCGATAAACGAGTATGAATTATACACATTATTATATCCGCCGTGGTCTTCGGTAATGTCAATTACTTCGCACTCGGGATCACATCCTTCAGAAAAAATACTTCCGCCAATACCGTTTTTATTATTAGAAACACCGCAATCGCAATAGACATACGTAACGCGCTCGCCAAGAAATGCGCCGCCGCTGTTGGTAACAAATATTTCTCCCAAGGTATTTTGATTGAGGGTGTTGCGACCGGAATTGGTAACACTCCCGGTTTGTTGTAACCACGCATACGCCGTGCTTCCGCTTATACGAATCCCATAACCGGAATTATTATTCACCCGTGAATCCCACATATACATTTTGGAAGAACCGAGATAGATACCGTCGCTGCCGTTGTTTGCAATACTCGTTTGTTCAAGGCGATAAACACGGGCAGTAGTTACATTGAGTCCAATCCCTCCGTTGTTACGAATCCCCGAGTGTGCGATACTTACCGGTACATACACCGTTGAGATGTGTTGAATATTCAACCCGTTTTGAGAACAATGTGCAATTGTATCGTATTGCAGAAGTGAAACGCCGCTCGTGTTGGTAAAACTTAAACCATTTGTTGCGTATTTAATATCGCAATATGTAAGTGTATCAGGACCACCGCCGTTAAAGGTAATTCCATTCCAATATCCGGGAGTTGTGGTAGTAGAGGAAAATGAAATTCGGTTATATTCATCTCCTTTGGCAATCAGTTTTCCTTTATACACAGTAATTTTACTTCCCGAACCAAAACCGATTTCTCCTCCGGGTTTAACAATGAGCGTTCCTAAACTATCAACGGAAAGCGTAGAGCCGTTTTCTAATACTGCTGTATTGAGAATAAGTTTTGCGTTTGCTTCAAATACCACATCTCCTCCGGCTTCCATTACAAACGTTGTTGGATTGTTTATCGTGAGTGTAGAGTTTGCTTTGAGTATAAGTTGTCCTGTGGGGTTGACGTTGAGACTGCTCAAGTTATCTTTACCGTCAATAATTACATTGCCATTTATTTCCATTTTACCGTCAATAAAACAATGCGTATTGCTATCAATGGTGATGGTAGTTGTATCTATTCTAAGATATTTATTTTGTAAAATCGTTACATTACCATCAAGTTCAATAGGTGTTTTCCACTTTAGTGCATTTTCAAATCTTGTGTACACATTACCAAGATATTTTTTCCCTGCGAAGTGGTCAAAGATATTTTTAGAAATAGTTATCATTCGTTGCCTATCGGTTGCATCATTATCTGATTTAAGCGCATTTTCCCAGCCAAATGAACCATGAGAAAAAACTCTTGCGTTGCTTGCTGTATCTTCATAATATACCATTTGAGTAGAGTGATTATACGTAGCAAAACTATCAGGAAAATATCGTTGCGCAAGTATCTCAAGTTCACCATTGACTACATATCCGTATTTGTCTGTAGCACGATAACCTGCTGCATAATCAATTTCTCCCCAAATTGTTCTGTTACCAACCACTGAACCAGAGTCTAATCCAGTATTATGAAAAATCCAATGATTCGGATTATATATCGAGTCCCCCCATTCACCCCTGACTAATCCAGAAAATTGCGAACCTAAAAAACTCCCTTCAGGACCTAATCGGAATTGCTCATTTAAGCCTTGAGACCACCAATAATCCGCCGAATCTTCAGGACGTGGTCTGCCATACGTAAAATCTTTATTACATTTATACTTACGGTAGTCAGTTACTCCATTATCATTGGTTACCCACCATATTCTCCAATAACAAGTGTTAGCGGCAAAACGCGCTATATTACCGTGTAAACCACTTCCACCGTTTGGACCGTCTCCCTTAAATTTTTGAATGTTGACTCGTTCATCGTGCGCCCAATATTCATCGTGATACCAGAGAACAAGCATATTATATTTGTTTAGTAAATCTATTCCTAAACCTGGATACAATACACTATTCTTATCAAGATCAATATTGTTACAATACTCCATCGTGTAACCGCTGTCTTCCAGCATTTTAATAAATTCAAACCCTCCTACTTGACTGAAATCATACTGCAACGGTCTATCCATCGCTATCGTATCCGTTGAGGTTAAAGAAGTTAACGACGTATCCAGATTCCAAGAATACATTGACCCGCCGCCCCAGTAATTATACGCCTGCCAAGTATTAAACTCAACCTTCAATAATATTTTTGATGTTGAACCGGGATTTGAGGCACGTACGACAAAATGAACATAATATGCAGAATCTTCCGATGCTATTCGTGTCAACCTCGCTACATACCAACCGCTTCTATAATTTGTCGTTGTTACGGTAAAGGCGGAATTCCAATATCCCAAACAACCAACCTTAAAATCAACGGGATGGGAAGTATCGCCCGACGTTATCGGCTGAAGATTTTTATTCCGTAACGGATAGAAATGTCCTTGCAGATTGCTTGTTTGCCAAATGATGGAAGTATCGGCGCTTACATTTGGCACACGATAAATTTTCACACGGTACAAACTTGAATCGCGTACACTTACATAAAACGTAACTGTCTCACCTGATTTTACACTTTGGGGCCAGGAAAATCCTTCAATTGGGTACCGCTCCCAACCAAGATTTTCTCCCGAATGTTGCTGTGGCATCATCTCGAACGGAGTTCCTTGAGAAAAACTGAGCGCAACAAAAATTGTCATTGCGAGCGTTAGCGAAGCAATCTTCATAAGAAACTTCGCTAACGGTGAATTATTTTTTAAATCTTTTTGATTAAAGATAGTTTTAAGCATAATGGTTTACCTTTCTGTTTATTTAATGAGAATCATTTGTTTCGTATCTGAAAATGAATTGGTTTGTAATGTATAAAAATATGTCCCGCTCGCAAGAGCAGTGCCATCAAAGCGAACGCGATACACCCCAGTATTTTGTTCGGAGTTGATAAGTTGTAAAACTTGTTTTCCTTTCATATCAAATATGGTCAGTGTAACATTTGAAGATTGTTTCAGTTCGTATTCAATATTCGTTTGCGCGTTAAACGGATTAGGATAATTCTGCCGCAGTGAAAATGTTTTCGGAATTTCCGGAAGTTGTTCAACAACACTGGTGAGCGATTTATACGCAAGCACACTTCCTCCTCCTCCGACAGCCCAACCGGTATGTTTATTTAACATTTGTCCACCACCAAAACCAGAAGGACTGTAACTCCAATATTCAAGTTTCCACGAGACGCCACCGTCAGAGGTATGAAAAATTGCTCCCACATCTGCATGTTGAAAATACATATTTCCAAAAGCCCAGCCATTTAAACTATCTACGAATGATAACGCTTCGGCATCAAATTGGGCATCTGCAGTATCTATTCTCCCTAAGCGTTGCCATGATGCTCCGCCATCAAAAGTTCGATATGAAAAGGTTGCTTGAGGTCTTGTCGCCCATCCATTTAAAGTGTCAATGAAAGAAATTGTTCCAAAGCCAGTTGGTGTCGGTAAAATATCCCACGAAATTCCGCCATCACGCGTTCGTAAAATTGCAGGAAAATTATTTGTCCAACCAACTATCCATCCGTGCAATGAATCGAGAAATTGTATCTTTCCTAAATATGTAATGCTGTCGGCAATTATATGCTCGTTCCAATTTGTGCCGCCGTTTGTGGTTTCAACTGTTTTACCAGTATCAAAACTTACAGATGTAATATTTCTTAATCGGTTACGGGTATATGTTCCAAAAATTTGATGATAATCCGACTCATATTGTATAAACCATAAATCGCCGCCGTTTGTCGTTTTATATATTCTTCCGTCAGAAAAACTTTGATTTCCTACTGCCCAACCAATTAACGTATCGAACATAGAAATAGACTTGGGGACAAATCCAACTTCATTCGATAAATTCCAATTGAACCCGCCGTCAGAAGTCTTTGCTATATGACCAAATACATTTCCTGTCCATCCATGCAATGTATCAATGAATTCAACAGTAGATAAACCAGTAGTTTGGTTTCCTAAAGTTGCAATCTTCACCCATCCGTATTGTTGAGCAATGAGGAATGTGTAATGTGTAATGAAGAATGTTAAAAGTAGAAATAGTTTTTTCATAAAGTAGTTTTCTTTTATGTTCGTTTGGAGATAACTTTTTTGTCAGCGTATTAAATTGCTGTGCTTCGAGGTGTGGCTTGGTAGGGCGGCAATAAAAAGTAAGCAATGTTACTTTTTATCCTTCCATCAGGTCACAGTCGCGCACTCAATAAAATACGCTAACTGTTTACTGTAAAATTTTCTGGCGTGAAATTACAAAAATTTTATTGAATGTCAAGCGAGGTGGTAAGTTTTTTCAAAACTGTAAAAAGCAAGTCCCGTGCCAACCATTTTCCAGCCAAATTGACAGATTTTCTTCTCCTTTTGCTTAATTGTCAGAAAAAAGTTCCTTTTGAGCCGTCGAAGTGGATAAATTATAGAAAACCTTGTTTTTTCGCAATTTTCACAGTTCCAACTCACTTCTGCAAGTGTGCAAATCATTTCCGCACAAGTTCAGATGCCATCCGCACAAGTGCAAATCACTTCCGCACATGTTCAGACACCATCTGCACAAGTGCAAATCACTTCTGCACATGTTCAGATGTCGTCCGCACAAGTGCAAATCATTTCCGCACATGTTCAGATGTCGTCCGCACAAGTGCAAATTACTTTTGCACATGTTCAGACGCCATCCGCACAAGTGCAAATTACTTCCACACATTTTCAGATTCCATCCGCACAAGTGCAAATCATTTCTGCACATGTTCAGATGCCGTCCGCACAAGTGCAAATCATTTCCGCACATGTTCAGACGCCATCCGCACAAGTGCAAATTACTTCTGCACATGTTCAGATTCCTTCCGCACAAGTGCAAATCATTTCTGCACATGTTCAGATGTCGTCCGCACAAGCGCAAATCACTTCCGCACATGTCCATTTTACGTCTGTAGGCGTGTTTCTACACCGTAAAAATTGCTTTCTACTTCTTCAATCGTTTTTTCGTATACAACAACGATATAACGACAAGCGCAAAACCTAATCCGAGAAAGGAAATAATACGGTAGGTCGGTTCGAGAAGGGCGATACCGATGATGAAAACGTATAACACCGTGAGCGCGAGGGTGAGCAGAGCCATCCACCGGTATTTTTCGTTTTGCAGAAGCAGACTCATGGCATAATACACCGCCGCAACGCCAATCCACGATAACGCAATAAATCCCGAAGGCACAATGTAATACAGCGTGTAGGGGAAAATGAAAAAAGCGCAGACGAGATAGGCAAGCCGCATTTTATCGGTCTGGAGTTCTAATCGGTTTCGCTGCGCGTTTAAAATCCGCGCGCTCAATAATGCTACTACGCCGAACCCCAAACTTATTCCCCCGATTTCATTCGTCAGAGTCAGGTATGCGAAAAACGTGATGAGGTAAATAAAGAAATTCGCCACGACGATAAATTTCGAGCGAAACCAGATTGCCGTGGAGACGACGAGCATACTTTGCCACGAGAGATAGATAAAAACGTTCGGCGGCTCGAATGCGCCAATCAAGGCAACGCTTAATGCCGTATAACCGAGCATCGCATAAAAAAATGTTGAGTACTTGCTCTTCACGCGGAGCCAGAAAATAATGGAGAGCGATAGAAACAGCGCCGATGCAAGAGTATGTGCAATGACGAGTTCATCCCGGAAGGAGGTGAACGTTATTAAAAGATAGACGCTGTACACACCGGCGCAATTGAAGAACGTACTGCCGATGGTAATAACATCTTCTGTTGTTTTATCCGCGCGGAATAATACCGGGAGGGAAAATATTGCTGCGATTACGAGCGGAATATATAATCCCACCATTGGCGTTGTTGCAAACTCGAACGAACCGGTAAGGATAGGATTGTTCAAAAACCAATGGAGGTGGGCGAAATACGCGAGGAACATTCCGAAGAATAACAAGTTGCGCCACTGAAATTTCAACACCAAGTACACCACCAGCGTGGAAAGGAGAAGAGTGATTGCAAAGAGAACGTACGCTTGTTCGGCTATCGTTGCGGTAACAAAACATGCCGCAAGATGAATCGCTGTTAAATAGACGGAGTTTCGACGAAGCGCGATGATGATATTCACCCCGGAGAGGAGAAGCAGTAAAGCAACCACCAACCACTTTTCACCTATTGCCGGCTGCGGAGAAAAATAGTACAACCGCATTGTGGAAAAGAATACCAGTATCATTCCACCGCCGAGAAGATAACGGGAAAGAAACGCATAGGAGGTACGCCAGAGAAACGAAAGTCCGAAGATTCCGCCGGCAATAACAACACCGGCAACGCTCGGAAGGAACGCCGGATAATCGGGATAGGGGAGCGTGAGAAGAAAAATGATGCCGACCGCAAGAACGATAATGCCAATTTTTGCAAACCAGAACTCACCGATTTCCAGTTCCAGTTTATCATCTGTTTGCGTTGCAAGAGTACCGTGTTGAGCGGGGGGAGAAATTTCTTCCCTTTGAGAAGGAAGATATTCTTTTACTTTTTCCTGAACTTCAAGTCCAAGATGAGTTTCTATCCGTTGAAGCCGCGCTTCAAGAGATTGCAGGTGATAAAGAAGGGATTCAGCAGATGATAAATCCTGCGGGTGATGTTCCATAGTTTGCCTCCGGAAAGAACATAAACGTTGAGTTGGTTAAAGCATGAGTGAGTTATTTGCATATCGCCGTCGTCAGTGTGGTTATTACTTCACCCCTTCGTACGATATTTTGTACATCGGGTAATCTACCGAGCGGAATGTTCCATTTTCTATTCCTTCGATGCGGGCGAAAAGGTGCGCGGGTGAATCGAGACGGTAAATGATTCGCTGAGGGAAATCGTGCGCGGGTTGCTCAAAAATTACCTCGTTGTTTTGAAAGGAAACGAGTTGAAATTCAGTCGGCGTTTCTCCTTTCGGTCGGGCGATGTAGAAGATTCCCGAATCGGTTTCCACAATTTGTAAAAACTCGAAGAAGACCGCCTTCCCGTTTGCGATGGTGCGCGCCGTGCCGAGCATCATGGAACCGGAGGGACTCATCCAACATTCCTCCGAAATAGTTTTCTCTTCCTCCATTCTCCAGCATCCGGCAAGCCACGAAAGCGAGGAGAGAGAAATTTTTTCCTGTGAAAACAAGGAGGAAGAAAAAAGAAAAATTGCAAGAAGTAGTTTCATAGGACATTGCTGTTGGGTTTAAATACGGGCAAAACATACAAAACTCCACTCTCGTTTGCAAGAGGGGAGAAGAAAATTTTTGAAACGGCCCGACGTAGCGCCTGAAGTGAGATTTTTCTTCTAACGTCTTGAAATACTTCCAGCTCCGTTAAGTTTTTTGAGGAATGATAACTCTCTGATAGAAAAAAAACTTAAAATTTTGCTGTTTTAGAATCTTCCACTTTTGGCAGTATCATCGCGACAAGTGTTTATATACCTTCCACTTTTGGCAGTATCATCGCGACAAGTGTTTATATACCTTCCACTTTTGGCAGTATCATCGCGACAAGTATTTATATACCTTCCACATTTGGCAATACCATAAATATTAGTTTTTACCCTATTTGTAATTTACCGCAATACTATATGAAAAGTGTTTGCCCTCTGCGTAATTTTACGCAAGCCATTATTTTAAAATTTTCTCATATTTTTGGTTTACAACAGGCAATTTTGCCGCTATTTGATAGATGGAAAGAATTTCCGCTTCACCCGGAAAAATTGACAGATTGGGAGGAAGATGAAAATATTGAGACGCATTTACCCAGCGTGAATGAGGATTATTGGGAAAAGGGGGTGGGGAGGAATGAAACTTTTCTCACACCATCAACGCCGTTTGTCGTTTTTTCTTCGGGAGTAATGCCGTTTTTCAGTAATGGCATTATGTGAAATACGATTTCCTCCAACCTTGGAATTTTTTTCTGTAATTTATTTCAGTCGTTTGGTCAAAAATTTCTCATTAATTCTGCACTCCCAAAGTCGAAAAACCGTCCAACCGTTTTGGGTTAATTGTTTAGTAACTTCTTTGTCGCGGATTTTATTTTGTTTGATTTTAGCGATCCAATAATCTTTATTGTTTTTGGGTTTTGTGTTACGGCAATTATGTCCATGCCAAAAACAACCGTCAACGAATATTACATTTCTTGAAATTGGAAAAACAAAATCCGGCTTGCCAAACAATTTGTAATTCCTACGCCAACCTTTTATGTGATTGGCATGGAAAAATTTTATGAGTTTAAGTTCTGTGGATTTATTGCGGCTACTTTTTACTTGTCGCATAATTTGGCTGCGTTTTTCTTTTGTAAAAACATCAGCCATTTTTTTTAATTACTGTTATCCACGATTTGTCAAACCCAAGTGCCGTCAATATTTTCTCCTTATTAAGTTTCTTTGGTTGCTTGATACGAATTACTAAACTCTTTGCAGGAACATCTTCTATGATTGTAAACTGCGAACCGTGAGGTTGCCAGGTGAAACGATGTTCGTCAGTTCGTTTTTCTGTGCCAACAAGATTTTTGTTTTTGTTCCATTCCCAGTTGTAAAGTTCGTGGTCGTAACGAATGGTATCAAATTCAAAAACTGAAACCTCTGATAAGTCGTTTGATTTTACAAGAACAATAGTTCGTAAGTGTTTGAATTTCTCTCTGATTGCTGAAACTCTTTCGTTCCAAATATCCAAAACAAGTTTGCCGATTAAGTCGGGCTTTGTTTTTGCATCGGTGCTTTCACCGAATGAATAAATAGGGGAGTTGCGTCCCGAAATCAATCTTACTTTTTTCTGAGCAGATGGTTTTGTTGCTTTAACTGTCTTTGCTCCCCATGCTGTATTTCCCATTACAACATCATCCAAACCAACATTGGAAGGTTTCCATTCTGCACCAACGCAGTTAGCAAAAATATTTTCCCAATCCGAACCTTCAAGTTCAGGTTTACCTTTTGAAGCAAGAAGATAAATTAACTCTTTGCCGAGTAGAAACGGAAACTCTTTCGGAAATTCGTTTAGCGGAAAAGCCGATACTGATTTGTTTACTGTCCGCAGCTTAGGTGTTTTATCTTTCGCCATATTTTACTTCGTATTCTCTTAAAACCGAAGTCATATCCATAGAGGTTGCAACATACGGTAGTAGTTTTAAAATAACTGCTTTTACAATATTTACAGGCACTGCATTGCCCGCTTGTTTTCTTGCTTGGCTGTCATTTACAACAATTTCGTAAGTGTCAGGGAAACCTTGTAAGCGAAACATTTCTCTTGGTGTCAATCTTCTCTCACCGTTTACAAGCAAGTAATTGTATGATGCGCCTGCACGCAATGCACATGAGTAAGGATAAGAACAAATGTTCCCTGCTTTATTCTCATGCCAAATTGAAAGTTTATAGGCAGATTTGTGTTTCAGTTTTCTTTTTTCCAAAATGTAATCAGAAGCATAATGTTTTTTGTCAACTCGTTTTTCCAAAACATCACTTAACGGTTTAAACGGTCTGATAGGGGATGGAAAGGAAAACATTATTGGCTCACGATGCCCAACAATAATTACTCTTTCCCTTTTTTGAGGCAAACCATAATCAAGAGCGTTTAGAACGGCATACTGAACATTATATCCTAAATCTTTTTGAAGTGTTTTCAAAATAGTCTTAAACGTATTTCCTCCGTTATGCCCAACAAGTTGTTTTACATTTTCTAGAATAAATGCCTTTGGTTTTTTGTGTTTGATAATTCTTGCAATGTCAAAAAACAGAGTTCCTCTTATGTCGTTGAATCCTTGCATTTGTCCAATAATGCTGAACGGTTGGCATGGAAAGCCTGCAAACAAAATATCGTGGTTGGGAATATCTTTTTCATCAACTTTTGTGATGTCGCCTACTGGTTTGTGTCCAAAGTTTGCTTCGTAACTATCTTGGCAATATGGGTCAATGTCAGAGGAGAAAACACAGTCTGAAATAAGGTCGTTTTCTCTGCATGCTTCATCCATTGCCACTCGGAAGCCGCCGATTCCACAAAATAGATCTATGAATTTAATTTGTTCCATTGACATCATTAGAGGGGTAATGTATTTTATTTATCATTGAAATCATTTTCTTGGGCAAAACATACAAAACTCCACTCTCGTTTGCAAGAGGGGAGAAGGAGAATTCTGGAAAAACTTAAAGTAATCTCCTGAATCATTAGAAAAAATCAAGGGGATTGCTTCTCTACGAGACCGTAGGTCGTCCCGATAAATCGAGACTCGCAAAGACAAATTCTTTTTAGACTTCTTCAGTGCTTTCAGAAGTGCAATTTCTAACAATAACAAAGCCCGATAGGTGAGTATCGGGCTTTGAGGAATCCGTTGTTCTCTCTCCGGAGGAAACACAGAAAAGGAAGAATTGGTAGGTTCGACATTCTTGTCTGTCGTATTCCGATGTTTCAAAAACAGAGAACGAAGGTTAACTCTCTTTATGCGGTATCGTTAACACTTTGTAAAAGAATCGAATTGTGAAGAAGGCAATGATTGCCCAAGTAGAAATCATTATTATTAATGCTGAGGAAGTCATACTATTTTTTGATTGATGGTGAAATAAAATTGTTGAATGTTACTTGGCTTCTTTCATCTTCCATGCATTACGGATGAGAAATGCGATAACAATAAAGGTTGTTAATAACAATACGCGCGTCATATCAACAATAAAGAGTTGGGTTGGTTCGCCGTTCGTAAACCAACTTGTGTCCGTGAAACCGATATGGAAAATTTTTCCAATAATGCTTCCTCCATCGAGGGGCCAGCCATTTCCGTTGAACAAACTGGAGAAAGCATCGTTCCAGTTTCCTCCAAGCGGACTGATGAGTGAACCGATAAAAACAGCAACTAAAAAGAGCGGCGTAACATATTTGATAACGTACTTAAAGAAGAGTGGAATTTTTATATCTGCGCCGCGATTAATTTCCTCCCATCCTTTATCAATGCCGAAGATAAATGCAAAGGCGATGGATTCCAACATTGCAAAGACAACGAGCGCAAACGTTCCCGACCAATCATCAAACTCACCGAATGCGCCATAGCCAAAGAAGAAGACAGTCCATAATCCGAGAACAAAAGTAACAATCCCGAACATCCATGCTGAGCGGGAGCGTTCCATTTTATATTCATCTTGCAAAAATGCCATCACGGGTTGTCCCATTGCAAGGGAACTTGTTATACCGGCAAAGAATAATAATCCGAACCACGCAAGTCCTGCAATTGCGGCAAGGAGCGGACCCCAATTTTGAAACAACGTCGGCATCACGCGGAAGCCCATCATTAATCCGGCATTACCCGGTGTTTGTACCCAATCAAGACTCAAATACGCAACCGCAATAGGAATAACGATTGAACCGCCAAGAAGTACTTCTACAAATTCATTCATCCATCCTGCAGAGGCGGCATTCAAGGCGATGTCCTCTTTTTCCCGAACATACGCGGCGTAACAATGAATGGAACCCATTCCTACGGAGAGAGTGAAAAATATTTGTCCTGCAGCAGCAAGCCACACTTTCGGGTTGGAAAGAGAATCGAATTGGGGCTCCCAGAGAAAATTAAGACCTTGTACAGCATCGTGAACTGCGCCTTGTTCTCCGGCATCAAGTGTTAATGCGCGAATGGCAAGAAAGATACCAAAGAGAATAAGCAGTGGCATACCAATTTTAGCCGCAATCTCAATTCCTTTGCTTAAACCGCGTGAAAGAATCCACAAGTTAAGTCCCAATGTAATGAAAAAGAAAAACAACGCTTCGGGGGGAAAGTTGAACCATGAATTTGAAGTAGTACCAACATAATCATTAAAGAACGTTGCAACTTCCTGCGCCGATTTTCCATTAAATGTTCCCACGAGGGAGTGCCACACATACGCGAGCGTCCACGATTCGAGATAACAATAATAGGCAGCGACCGTGAGATTGGTAAAAATACCAAACACCCCGACGTACTTCCAGAGTTTTGATTTTCCTAACACATCCATCATTCCCGGAGTAGAATGGTAGCCGTATTTTCCGCCGTGTCGTCCGATTGCCCACTCGACCCACAGGAGTGGAATACCCATCAGAAGAAAGGAAACG
>JGI24126J20157_1000546_pt1 | contig 13435 bp, 9 predicted proteins | sample SubbioR12Aug_8Ca_FD_20157 | JGI IMG/M metagenome (IMG submission 20157)
AATGATACACGCGGACCCGGCGGTGTTGGGTACATTCTTACCGGCTATCAGGGAATTGCGTACGCGGCGATGATGGGTGCCGATGCCATTAATTGCAGCTGGGGCGGCGGTGGCGGTTCACAAACAGAACAAGATTTAATAAACTTTGCAACACAGCAAGGTTCGTTAGTAATTGCTGCTGCGGGAAATGATAACTCGAGTGGTTTCTTTTCCCCAGCCGGGTATCAAAATGTTATCGGCGTTGCGGCAACAGGAACAAATGACGCTCGTGCAAGTTATTCCAACTATGGAGAAAATATTGATGTCTGCGCACCGGGTTCGAACATTTACAGTACAATTTATTCCAACACGTACACCTATCTCAGCGGCACATCTATGGCGAGCCCGTTTGTTGCCGGTCTCGCGGGATTAGTAAAATCACATTTCCCCAATTACACGGCGCAGCAGGTCGGTGAACAAATGCGTGTTACCTGCGATAATATAGATGGTATCAATCCGGGATATGCGGGACAATTAGGACGTGGACGTATAAACGCAAACACTGCTCTCACGAACACAACGCTTCCCTCCATCCGAATGACATCACTTGCAATTTCCGATTCCTTCGGAGGAAATGGAAACGGTTACCCGCAACCATCGGAAACCCTCAGTATCAACAATGTTTTTCAAAATTTTCTCGCGGCGACTTCCAATGCAACGGTGCAGTTAACAACGACAAATACGTACGTTACCATCGTGAGTGGAACGTTTGCCATCGGCGCGTTGGGAACATTGCAAACAATCACTAATTCTGCAACTCCGTTCCGTGTATTTGTGAAAGCGAACGTTCCGCAAAGCCACAAAGTCTCGATGAAACTGACATACACTGATGGTGCGTTTACCGATATTCAATCCTTCTCATTTCTCGTCAACCCGACATACCAAACAACAAATGTGAATAGTATTCAATTAACGTTGACCAATAACGGAAAACTTGGCTTTTTCGATTTCCCGAATAATACGCAAGGTGTTGGTTGTATTTTCAATGGCACAAACCATTTGTTTGAAGGGGGCTTGCTCATTGGAAATTCCACAACGAAATTAGTGAGTGTCGTTCGCAATCCCAACAATGCTCAAGATGCAGATTTCCGTTCCAACGCATTTTTCTCTTTAACATCCCCGGGAACTGTTTCCGACCAAGACGGTTCAACCAATTTTACCGATAGCGGAGCAGCAACAGCAAACAGACTCGGGCTTCGTGTACGGGAATATTCGTATGCTTACTCCGGTTATCCGAATGATAAATACATCATCGTTCGATACGATATAACCAACATCACCACTGCGGCAATGTCCGGAGTGTACGTAGGGCAGTTTTATGATTGGGATTTAGGAACGGCAACGGCAAACTACTCCAACTATGACGAAACGCGGAGTCTTGCTTACGTGTACGATTCCGGTCCCGGCGCTCGAAGAGAATATATCGGTATGCGGGCGTTAGACAGCGCGGCGGGATGTCGTGCTTTAGTGAATGCCGCAGGTATCGGTTTAACACGGGCGGACAAGTTCAATTGGGTGAGTCAAGGGTTTGTTACAACAACTGCGGGACCTGCTGATATCCACACGGTAATTTCTTCGGGACCGTATAATATCGACGCCGGTTCAACACAAACAGTTGCATTTGCCATTGTCGCGGGAGATAGTTCGCTTGTCAATGTTCAGGAAAATTCTGACGCGGCAAAAGTTAAATGGGAACAAATTCGTTCTACGCTTGACGTGAATGATGGCAATAATTCTCTTCCTTCGCAATTTGCTTTGCTGAATAATTATCCCAATCCGTTTAATCCGACAACAACATTGTCATTTGTCATTAGTCATTCGTCATTGGTGTCGGTGAAAGTGTACGATGTTCTGGGAAGAGAAGTTGCGACATTATTGAATAATGAATGGGCGAAAGCAGGCAAACACGAAATTGAGTTCGATGCAAGCGCATTAACGAGCGGCGTCTATTTCTACCAACTCCGCGCGGGGAATTTTTCCGAAACGAAGAAGTTCGTGCTGATGAAGTAGAGTTGATTTTCACGTCCCGAACGATGTATCCCACGTGCTTTATTGTACGTGGGATTTTTTTTACTTATCCACTCCTCGGTGGAAAAAAAACATCAGATGACTGGGTTTCCTTCGCTTTTTGCGTCCACTGCAAGACGACCTTTCAAAAGGTCTTATTACCAAATCCGTACTCTTCGATAAGAAATACAAATGATTAAAATATCACTCGTAGCAAAAATTGATAAAGTGAAATCGGAATTTCTGCGGAGATTCAATTACTTAACGGTTGATATTCATTAGTCTGAATCCCGTTATTACCGATATAATGCAAAGTTATCTTGCAAAATGAAACACTAATATAGACACAAGTCTTTTCAATACGATTTATTCGAAATGGAGAACATAAATTAATATCACAGGTGATAAATATACTTTCAAAGTTGCAAAGAGTTAAAATCGGACACAATTATCCTATCGCTGATACTTCCCGATTTTAAGTATTTCCCTATTTTCTAAAGTTTGTTTGTCCATATTTTCAATGGCACAGACTTTGTGGAAATCAACACTTATGTAATACAAATTATGCGGAGGTTTTCTATGCTCAAGACCTATTCAATTCTAAAATTTATCACGATTCTTTATTTACTGTTCATAACCAATGGATGTAAAAAAGATTCACCAACATCAATACCTAACCTACCGATTCCTCCGTCAACAGCAGGGCATTGGGTTGGGACGACAGACAGTATCCTCACTTTATCCCTGGAACTTTCACAAAAACAATATAACATTTCCGGATTCGGCACAATGACAAGCCATACAAGCGGTTGGGTGGCAGGTGGAACTATATCCGGGAAAAGCAGTTATCCGAATTTTTCAATCACTTTTTATATTCCCCAATACCAGCCAGTTGTTATTACCGGCCGTTTTCTTACTCCAACCACGATTTCAGCGTTACTGAACAAATCGGGGTTTACTGATTTTCCTATTACTTTTCTTAAACAAAAAAAATAGACGCAGATTCCCACACCGTTGAAATAATAATTCTTTTCATCAAAGGAAACATTTTATGAAAACTATCTTTAGAATTTCTTGTTTCATTTTATTTTTTTCTTGCACGTTAACCAGTCAAGATTTCTCATTATCGGAATATAACCTTCAGTCTGGAATAGGATTCCCGACTTCTCCCGAAAAATTCTATGACTACTGGAGACAGGGGTATAATGCCGGTGGAGGTTTGAGTTTCTCCTTATCACCTGCAACATCACTTGATTTTGTCGGTGAGTACTCACGATTTTCGGTGGACCGTGAGCGTTTGTTCAAATATCTCAATATCTCGGCAAATGGTGCCACCATTCAAGGAGCGGCGACGAATGTGATAATGTTCTCAACTCTCTATCGTTACTTCAATCGGGAAGATGCAACGATTCCACTCTTTTTTTTGGGCGGATTATCGCTGACACATTCTTCTATTGAAAAAAGTGAAGCCAATTATTCAGGATATGAAACCAAACAATCGAGAGAAAATTACTTCGCGTTATCGTTAGCGTACGGCGGTGGAATTTCGTTCCCGATTTCTCCGCAACTTGATATTTATCTTGAATCGAAACATTACCTCGGAGTACTCAAGAACGATCAGGCAAACACGAACTTAACGTCAATATCAGTTGGGCTTCGTTTCACTTTCGATGACGCTCCACGGTCTCAAGCAAGAAGAGAACAAGAAGAAGCGCTTCGGGATACCAGCGACCCGCCCGAGTTTGTTCCCTTTGAAGTCCAACCGGTTCCTGAAAAAACGGTCAATCCTGAATACCCAAAAGAGGCGTTGGAAAAAGGAATAGAAGGGAAGGTAATCGTAAAATTGGCATTGCGAAAAAATGGAACGGTAAAAAAAGCCGTGGTTATTCAAAGCGAAAATGAGATATTCAATAACGCTTCCATAAACGCCGCAATGGGGTGGAAATTCTCTCCGGCAATGTTAGAGGGACGTCCACTTTCCGTTTGGGTAACTGTTCCGTTTCAGTTTAGACTGAAAAAATAATAACTGACACTTATCTTCTTTAATCTTGCATTCTTAGAGGAATTACAATTTTCGTTGACTTTATTAAAACAAACCATTCACTAATTATATGAGGTAAATCATGAAACATCTTATTTTTTCTTTAATGCTAATTATTGCAACCGCCAGCTTTTCATTTGTTCAATCCCAATCTTGGTTGTGGGTGAACCCATACCCAACCGGAAATGCTATAACAAAAGTACATTTCCTTAATGCAAAGGTGGGATTTGTCATTGGGGAGAATGGTACGCTTATGGTTTCGTCGGATTCTGGAAAAAATTGGTCCCAGATCAATGTATCTGAAGGATATTTTTATACTGATATTTTCTTTCTTGATTCGCTAACCGGGTGGGTTTTAGGGAATGAATATTATGGTAATGCCATTGTCTTTAAAACGACCGATGGGGGTTTGAATTGGGTTTCTCAATCATTAACAACTTCATCGTACCAAATGAATGATATTTATTTTTATGATGGACAGAAAGGTTGGGTTGTCGGAGAAAACGGTGCGATTTTCCTCACTACTAATGGCGGTGGCATTTGGCAGAACAAAACTTTAAGTGCGATAAGTAACCCATCATTCTATTCAGTTATTTTTCTTTCTCCTACTTCGGGTCTTGTGCTTGGCAATTCCTCTTTTTATGATGGTTACGGATTTTCAACGGCATCTACGATTGATGGTGGAAATTCTTGGTCGCTAAAACCTTCGGGATTAATTAATATGATGTCGGGGGCTGATATCTTAATGGATTCTTCGATCATTACAATAGGAGAAAACGGGTTGATTTTAAAAACTACCGACCGTGGACTACATTGGGGGTTTAATGCAAGTAACGGGGGACAAAGTGATTTAACTTCGGTAGATTTTTATAACGCCGATTCGGGGATTGCTGTTGGGGTCGGTGGTACGATTATAAAAACCACGAATGGAGGAAATGATTGGAGAACAATACTCAGCGGTTTTACGTGTGATTTTAAAAGTGTGCAAATGTTAACAGAGAATACCGTCTTCGCTGGAGGAAGTCGAACGGACTACTATTCGACTTCAGGGAATTATATTTTGAAATCTACGGACAGGGGTGAAACTTGGGAAAATCTCGCGAGGAGTTTTGAAATGAATTTTTCTGTTACAGGAATTTGGCTTGTATCGCCATCTACTGCTTGGATTACGGGAGTTGATTTCAACGCAAGTTACATTTATTCAACAAACGATACGGGAATAACTTGGAACTTGTCGTATTCATCACCATCCGGTATCTCATTGAACGACATTATTTTTACCGATGCTCAAATTGGTATTGCCGTTGGAAATAGTAATTATTCGCAAGGTTACCTTTTGAGAACTACCAATAACGGCGCAACATGGACATCGCAAAGTTTCAGTAATGTTTACAACCTCTATAAGTTAGCATTTCCTTCATCGGATACGGGTTTTGTCGTTGGTGATGGTGGCAAAATCTATAAAACAACAAATCAAGGAGTTTCGTGGACGGGATTGAATAGTGGAAGAACTTCAAATTTTTACGATGTGACGTTTGCCAATTCCCAAACTGGTTGGATTGCAGGTTCGGGCGAAGTTTTGAAGACAACAAATGGGGGTCAAACATGGAGTGGATACTCATTACCGGATCAATACTATTCCGTAAATGCAATAAGTTTTCCAACATTAAACGACGGTTACGCAGCCTCAAATGGTTTATTATACAAAACGACTAATGGCGGACTTACGTGGACAAACATTAGTATCCCTTCGTATTATGGCCTCAGTGATATTTATTTTGTAGATGCACTTAAGGGCTTTGTAATGATGAGTGACGGAGTCTATAAAACAATCGACGGTGGTTCGTCGTGGCAATTAGATTTAACGGTTTCGTATGTTACAGTTTTTTCTAATAATCGCGAGGGGAAATTATGGGTTGGCGGCTCTTATACAAGAATTCTACGCGCTGCAGAAAATATTACTGTTTCGGTTTTTGGCAACGAAACCACCAATTATCCAACCGAAAACACGTTAAGTCAAAATTATCCTAATCCATTCAACCCCTCTACAAATATCAATTTTGCATTACCGAAAAGAGAACATGTTTCTCTCAAAATCTATAATATCCTGGGTGAAGAGATTATCACTCTTTACAATACCATACTTGAGCCCGGAAACTATGATATTCAGTGGAATGGGGAAAACACAGAGCATCAAAGAGTGGCAACGGGTATTTATTTTTACCGAATAGAAATCGGAAAATACAAAGAGGTCAAGAAAATGGCGCTCATCTATTAACGGGCAGAAAAATTTTTACTTACTCAACACTATCCCAATCCGTCCAATCCGTAAACGGCTATTTGCATTTCGCTCTTGACTGTTAGCAATGTAACCCTGAAAATTTACAATGTGCTTGGGCAAGAAGTCGCAACGTTGATTCACAACGAATTAATGGAAGGCTTTGCAAAACCTAATCATCTTCGTGGTGAGCGAAGTCGAACCACAATAATTTCAACAAAAACGACATCTCGACTTCGCTCGATGTGACGATTTTATAGTTTTGCAAAGGCATCTAATGGACGAAGGAGAACACGAGCTGCAATTTGATGCAAGTATGTTATCAAGCGGTGTCTATTTCTATCGGCTGAATGTTTCTTACGATGAGGGATATTATACTTCAGTAAAAAAAATGTTGCTGATGAAGTAAAATATTTTCGGCGCTCCTGTTTCGTCACCCCCAACCTCCCTGCTGAACGGGGTGGGGTGCCAATGGCTCGCCTCGCGTTCACCTTTTTTTAGGAGGCACCTATGTATGACATTCTGATAATCGGCGCTGGTCCTGCGGGGATAAGTATGGCAGTGGAATCTGTTCATTCCGGCATCAGCGCTTCAAAAATACTCTTGCTGGAAAAAGCGGAGGAACATTCTTTTTCCATCAAAAAATATTATCCCGAGAATAAAGTTGTTACCGCAAACTTCAAAGGGTTCGAGGCAAAATGCACCGGTGTTCTCTGCATCCCCGACCAGAGCAAACACGAAATCATTACCTATCTCGATAAAGCAATCCAAGAAAATAATCTGCAGGTGCGGTATGGCGAAACCGTTTGGAAACTTCACCAAAACGACGACAAATCATTTATCGTTTATACGGAGAAGTCGGAGTATCGCGCAAAAATCGTTACCATTGCCATCGGGATTCTCGGCAAACCGAACAAACCCGAATACAAATTTCCTTCATCGTTAAAAGATGTTGTTTTCTACGATGTAACGACAAAAGAAATAACCGGCGCAAAGGTGCTCGTTGTCGGCGGCGGCGATTCCGCTTCGGAGTATTGCCAATACTTATCGCAAACAGGAAATACGGTGGCGTTAAGTTACCGGAAAAAAGATTTTGTGCGGATGAACGCCATTAACCGTGAAAGTCTTTTAGAACTTGAACGCGAGGGGAAAGTAAAAATTCTTTATGAATCCGAAATTCTTTCTCTCGAAGATAAAGAAGGAAAACCGCTCGTCATAATGAAGAATGAAAAATATCCTCCGCAAATTTTTGATGATGTGGTGTACGCTCTCGGCGGAACAACTCCCTCCAATTTTCTGAAATTGCTCGGCATCGCGTTTGAAGGCGAAGAGCCAATCGTAAAAGAGCATCACGAAACTTCCGTACAAGGATTATTCCTGCTTGGCGATTTAGTGGCAGGAACAAAAGGAGGCTCGATAATCTGGGCGTTCAATTCCTCGCGCAACGCAATGACAAAAATCTGCACCGATTACTTGCAGTGCAGTGTTTAAAACAAAAAACCCCGCTTCTCACGAAACGGGGTTTTCTGTTTGGGGCAAATCTTTTTACGCGTTATACTCCGCCATCGCTTTTTCCTCAATATCAAAATTGGAGTACACGTTTTGCACATCTTCGTGTTCTTCCAACGCTTCCATCAGTTTTAACACCGACTTCGTTTCTTTCCCTTCCACTTTTATTGTCGTTTCCGGGTTCATTCCTACTTCGGCGGATTCAATTTCTATCTTCCGGGCAACGAGTGCATTCTTTACCGGTTCAAAATTTTCCGGCGAGGTCGTAACGTGGTAGTATTCCTCATCGGTCAGCATATCATCGGCGCCAGCATCGAGAACAACCGCCATTATTTCATCTTCGGTATATTTTTTCGGCACGGTGATTGTTCCCTTCCGATGAAACATCCGCGCAACAGAGCCGGCAGTGCCGAGTTTGCCTCCGTACTTTTCAAAGAAGTGGCGAATTTCAGCAACCGTTCTGTTTTTATTATCGGTAACGCTTTCCACAAGCACGGCAACGCCCCCTGCCCCGTATCCTTCGAACATCATTTCCTCGTACATAACACCGGGAAGTTCGCCGGTTCCTTTTTGCATTGCGCGTTTGATGTTCTCCGCGGGCATATTGACGCTTTTTGCTTTATCAATTGCGAGCCGCAAGCGGGGATTGCCATCGGGATTACCTCCGCCAACCCGCGCAGCAACGGTAATTTCTTTCCCGACTTGTGTAAAAACTCTTCCGCGCGCCGCATCTATTCCCGCTTTTTTTCGTTTAATGGTTGCCCATTTAGAATGACCTGACATAGAAAAAAAATAAAAATGAAAAGTGAAAAATTATTTCAAAATAAAAATCGTCAATACGTTTGTATGAATTTGAAAAGTCAATTCATACAACAAGTCTAAACATAATTATGTTCACGAACCCTGTTCCACCGCGCGAACATCTTTCACCCGCAGTTGCGGTAATTGCTGATTGCCGTTGCTTGCAGGAATCGTTTCGGAAAAATCATCGAGCGAAAAGACAATATCAATCGTCGCGGTATGACGGACTTCAGTTATTCTTTCACCTAACCCAAACGCAATAGCATCGTACACCGCGCTTCCGTTCTCCATACTCTCCCGCACTTTGAAGCGGAGATGTCCTTTCCCCACAATCCGCGGCGCACCCCACACGATAACATTTTTTGCAATAAATGTCGGGCGTGAATTTTGCGGACCGTACGGAGAAAATTGTTCGATGATGCGCATGAAGCGGGGTGTAAGTTCGGAGAGCGGCAATTCGCAGTCTATCGTTAATCGCGGTGTGCGAAGTTCATCGGTCATTAAATCGCCGACCGATTTTGAAAATGCATCCCGAAATTCACCGACACGCTCGCTTTCTAATAATACACCCGCAGCGTATTTATGTCCGCCAAACTGGAGCAGTTTTTCTTCAACGCTTGAAAGCGCAGTATAAATATCGAACCCATCCACACTGCGGGCGGAACCTTTTACTTTTCCGTCAATCGTCGTAAGCATCACGGTGGGGCGATAGTATTTTTCAACAATGCGCGACGCAACGATACCGATAACGCCGGGATGCCAATGTTCCTGATGAAGAACAAGGGCGGCAGGATTATCAAGGTTCAGTAATTCTTCGGCAATAACCTGCGCTTCTAAAAAAGTTTCTTCGTCCACTTTACGCCGCGCCGTATTTTCTTTTTCCAGAACGGAAGCGAGTTCATTCGCCTCCTGTTCATCGTTGGAGGTGAGGAGGTGAATTGCACGATGCGCATCCCCCATTCTCCCGACGGCATTGATACGGGGAGCAAGCACAAAAACAATTTGCGCGATGGTTAATTTTTTGGATTTCAATCCGGCAGTTTGAATCAATGTACGAATTCCTGTTCGCGGTGAGCGATTGAGCAGCTCGAGTCCGAGTTTCATAAACACTCTGTTCTCGCCGGTAATCGGAACAATGTCTGCGGCGGTCGCCAGTACCACAAATTGTAAATACTCTTTTAAGATTTCCTCCACTTTGTTAATATCGGTGTGGAGCCGTAACAGGATTCCGTGTATCAGTTTAAATGCAACACCGCACCCGCAAAGATACTTAAACGGATAGGAACATCCCTCTTTCAAAGGGTCGAGAAGGGCTAACGCGTTGGGTAATTGTTCTCCTGGGCGGTGGTGGTCGCAAATGATAACATCTATTCCCAATTCACGCGCGAACTCTATCTGTTCAATTGCAGTAACTCCGCAATCAACCGTTATGAGTAACGTGGTTCCCAACTCTTTCCCTTTGCGGATACCGGAAAGGGAAACGCCGTACCCCTCGACGATTCTATCGGGAACATAATAACTGACGTCGGCATTCAGACTTTGCAGAAACAGGTACATCATCGCGGTCGAGTTTGTACCATCCACATCGTAATCGCCGAATATCAAAATTTTTTCTTTGTTCTCGAGCGCGGAACGTAACCGTTGTACGGCAATCTCCATTCCCTCCATCAGGAACGGGTCGTGCATATCTGCAAATGTCGGACGAAAAAACTGCTTCGCTAAATCGTACGACGTAATCCCGCGATTTATCAGTACGGTACTTAACGAGGGAGTGATGTTTAATTCGCTCTCTAATGTTATTTGTAATCCCTGTTCGGGTTCGGTAACAAAATTCCAGCGATATTTTTTGGGGGATTGATTCACGAAGTTGTTTTTTTGATTCGATATTCTTTTATCACGACAAATTATTTCAGTACATCGGTAAGCCGAATTCTGTTTCTCCGCCAGAGGCGGAGAGGCAATCATTTCTCTGATGCGAACTACCCGAGAAGATGGTAAACGGATGAAGCGGGCAACTTCACTTTCTACCTGTGGCAGAAATTCTTCTCTTACGCGTTCTTGCTTCGAGCGGGGTTTATCGCTCCCGCAGATTGCTCTACGGGATGGTGAGCTCTTACCTCGCCATTTCACCCTTATCCCGATTCATTCATACGAATAAATCGTGACGGTATATTTTCTGTGACACTATCCATCGGCATTGATTGCTCAACGCTGTTCCCGTCATTACAACAGGACGCTCTGCCCTTTGAAGTCCGGACTTTCCTTGATGCCAATGGCACCACGATTGCCAGATGTACTGAAATTTTTTTTATAATTACACTCTATGCTTCTTGTAAAATCGTTTCCAGCGATTCCGTTACTTCCGGCGGTACGAGAATTCTCCCGCAATGCTCGCACGTAAACATTTTTTCGAGAGTGCGCAATTCCACCAATCGTTCGGGATGGACGCGATGGAAGCAACCGCCGCACGTTCCTTCTTTCATTTTTTTCGTCTTTCCCTCTTCACGAATTAATACGGAGACAATTCCTTTTCCATTCTTTGCTTTGCGGATGCGGTCGTACATCACTAAATCCTGCGGCTCGATTTCTGCGACAAGTTTTTCGCGTTTTGCTCTCAAGATTTGTTCTTCGCCGGAATTTTCAACCGAGACTTCTTTTAACTGCTCTTCAATGTCTTGCAATTCTTCGCGAAGCGCAGGCAACTCAAGGGAAATTTTTTCGCTATCTATTTTTGCCATTGACGCTCTCGATTCGAGCGTATGAAATTCTTTTTCCTGCTTCAGAATTTCCGATTGTGATGATTCGATTTCTTTTGCGAGCGCGTCATATTGTTTGTTCGTTTTCACGTCCATTTGCTGCGCTCGGTATTTTTCTATTTTTTCCTTGGCGGAAGAAATTTCGGTATCGGTTTCCTCGCGTTCTACCAGCGCTTTCGTAATCATTTCCTGCAATGCCGTCAAATACTGCACGCGTGTATCAATTTCCGAATGTAATCGCGCCGCTTCTGCAGGAAGGTCTCCCTTGAGTTCTTCCAATTCATCAAGGCGGATATCTATTTGTTGTACTGAATATATTCGATGTAGTTTGGTTTTCATTCTTCTCTCTCTATGGTGATTAAACTTTTATTGCCAGTGTATTGCGCTGCTTGTTGCCTGCGCAAGAAAAATTTGCCCCGCTTCGTTCCGCTTTCGGTATTCATTTTCGATGACTTGAACTATTCGGGGAAGGATGTGCCGTTCAGTTTCATAATGTCCTGCATCCATTAATATTGTTCTTCCTTCTGCCTCGTGGAACGTATGATAGGTGATGTCGGCAGTAATGTACGCATCCGCTTTTTGGGAAATTGCGTTCGAAAGAAATTGCGAACCGCTTCCTCCGCACACCGCAACTCGTTCAACCACATCGGTTTTTCCTTGCGAATAACGGAGAAACGGAATTCCCAGTTTTTCTTTTACGTAGGGAATAAATTCTGTAAGGGACATCGGCTTCGTAAGTGTTCCGATTGCTCCCATTCCACATTCACTCGATATGTTCTCGATGGGATAGACATCGTACGCAACTTCTTCGTACGGGTGAGCGGATTTCATTGCCGTGAGAACATCGGGCAGTTTCCATTTTGGCGCCACCATTTCTAACCGTACTTCCGCGACCGATTCTAATTTATCCACTGTTCCCACCGTAGGATGTGCAAACACATTTCCCCGGAATGTTCCCGTTCCTTCCGAACGAAATGAACACGAATCGTAATTGCCGATAATGCCTCCGCCTGCCTTCGTCATCGCCTCAGCGACTTTTTCCACTGAGTTTTCCGGAACAAAGACGACAACTTTTTTTTGCATTGGTGAAAGAGGAACTAGAAATCGAATATCCGTTAATCCGAGTTGTTCAGCCAAAGCAGTACTAACGCCATTCTTCGTAAAATCTAAATTGGTGTGCGCAGAATAGAGCGCGATGTTGTTCCGAATAAGTTGGAGAACCAACGCACCGACGCGGTCATTCGGTGTTACAGAAGCAAGCGGGCGAAATAAAAGCGGGTGGTGAGAAATAATAAGTTGAACATTCTTTTCTCTTGCTTCCGAGAGTATATTTTCGGTTACATCCAACGCTACCAGAATTCGCTCGACGGGAATGTTTGCATCGCCGACCTGCAATCCGACATTATCTTTTTCCCACGCTAAATCTTTGGGCGCCCACGATTCTAACTGTTGCGCAATATCCCGTATGGTCACAAAACTTTCCTTCCAGGAGAAAAAAAACGTCCCACCTTGAGAAGAGTGGGACGGAGTACACTTGCCCTGCTGTTTATTTACAACCCCCGGTAATTTTTATTGCGTCCGCAATGAAAGAACTGAATTTTAACCGACAGAAAAGTAAACAAATAACACGCATAACGATACAATCTTTTTAAAATGCGGGGAAAATATAGAGATTTGCATACTGAAAAACAAAATGAAACTGCGAAACTTCATCACGCGTGAAAATTATTTTTCAATTCTCCGTACTGAAAACAAAAAACCCGATTCTCTTTGTAGAAATCGGGTTTAATTTATGTTGAAGCGGTGTTACTTTATAAGCAACATCTTCCTCGTTTCCGAAAATGTTCCGGTTGTTAATCGGTAGAAATACATTCCACTCGTCAATGCGCTTGCATCAAATTCTACTTCGTGTTCCCCTTCTTCCATCGCTTCGTTCTTGAGTAACGTTGCAACCTCGCGACCGAGAACATCATAAACTTTTAACGTTACGAATGACCAATGACC
>JGI24126J20157_1000556_pt1 | contig 13253 bp, 9 predicted proteins | sample SubbioR12Aug_8Ca_FD_20157 | JGI IMG/M metagenome (IMG submission 20157)
TTGGAGATTCTCTTAGATCTTCTTGCATTATGTAGAAAAGTTCTCTCCACTCTCTTACCAGCTTATCTTCATATTCAGTTAACTCATTTCCAAGCAGAAGATCTTCTCTAACCCATTTTGAACGCTGTTCAAACGCTCTATAGTAATCACTTATAGCTAAATTAATGCGCTGATCTAATACTGAAATTATCTTTAACTGCTCTATGAAGATTTGTTGTTGTGGTGGGAGTTGATTAGCATGCGGCGCTACGGCTTGTAGAAAATCGATAGGTAGGTTATCCTCTTCAAACTGTTTTTGTAAATCCCATATCTCATTACTCAATTCTTTGAACAGAATTGGACCAGTTACTTGGCGAGTGAGATGTTTTACCGATCTATCAAACCACCATCCCTCAAGTCTTTTTAATAATGGCTCTTTGAATTTGTCAGGTACAACCAATTTCAGCTGCGCTTCTAATTCCCGCTTTAGATCATTTATCAATGGAAATTCATCTACGATTTTGATATTCTCCACGAGTTGTCTCTGTTTTTCATCACCAATCTTCAAGAATGCCTCATATCCAGGTTTGTTGGTTTGACCATTGTCTTCGGAAGCAATTCTACAAAATATGGCTAGAGCTTCTTCTGTATTTCTCATACCAGATTCTTTTGGTCGTAATTTGCTTGAAGCACTACCATCTTGAGCTTTTGCTGTAGTGATGAGAGTTAACGTGACATTACTAGGATCAAATCGACCCTCAGCAATTTCTGTAGACCAAACTCTCAATGTTTTCCATATGTCAGTGCTTGTGTCTATAAGAGATGCTGTAGAAGTAATCCTATGTTTAGTTTGTATTAATTCCTCAGGAGTTCCATCTCTTTCAAAAACGATATCATCTAGAGATTCAAGCGATATTTGTGAATCTTTTGGAGACTTCATTAAAAGAAGCAATGCACAACGCAGTTGATAGTAATATCCTATATTACTCCAAGTTGCTGAAAATCTGTTTGAGTTTTGCGACATTTCAAATCATTCTCAATTGGTTACGAAATCTCCTTCTCCCTCGCATTTATCCTTGATGGAATATGTAATTTAGTTGATTTTCACACTACTTAATTCTGATTATGTTAGGCTATTCTGTCATAACCATCATTCTTTATTCTAGTATAACACTTATCCAATCCCATGAGATTTCGGATTGGTGATGTAGTAAGAGTTATCCACAAAGGAGATGTGGAGAAGATCTGCACAATAATGGATGTCTTGGAAGATTATGACGGAAACACTTACTGGTTGAAGAGTGAGACCGGCAGAATAATGCTGGAAGTAGAGACTCCTGATATAGTTTTTGAGAAGATGGAATCAACTAATATTTAATAATTGATTTTAGACATAATTCCTAAGAAAATTTAGTTAGCAAATCTTCAGCATTTGTTACAACATCGTATTTGACATTAATTTCCTTAAAGTGTTTCTTTGCACAAAGAATCTTCTTTTTCTCATCTGGCCTAAGCTCATCGAGATTTGTGGTTCCCTTTGTTTCTGATACAAAGTATAGTTTTTGCCTTACTTTTCCACGTAAATCAACATCATCCATCACTACGGCCCAATCTGGATTGTAATTTCCAATTGGAGTGTCTATTACAAACCAGTTTGGCAATTTGATGAAAAGTTTAACGTTACTCATACTGTTGAGTTTCTCGGCAAAAGTTTTTTCAATCTCTGAATCCCAAATTATTCCATTGTAAATTGAGCTATCAACTGGAACAATTGCATTCTCATATGTCAGAATGTCTTTGAATAACTCCATCTTGTACCAGTCTTCGACTTCGAGATATTTTATTCCATCAATCAAAAAGTCTTCTAGCTTTTCTTTTATTTTGGAAGACACAGAAGATATGAAAGATTGTGGGTTTTGAAATACAAGATCAAGGTTATTGATCTTTGTAAGTATGTTTACAATTGTAGAGCGAGTTAATTTTGTCTCATTGCTTAACTGTTCTATGATGTTTGGAATTGGAAAGTTACTCTCAATTTGTGCTCTGCCCGTTCCACGAACATCTGTCTTTACTTCATACTGTGATTGATTATCAGATAATGTAAGTGATGCCGTAACAATGTTTACATTTATTGATTCGACTGAAACATTTGACTCTATTTCTGAGACACATGAATCAATTAATTTTTCAGTATCTAGTTTTACTGCATATTTTGTCTTTTTTGAGACTCGCTTCCAGAGTTCCTTGAATTCTGGATTGAGTTGGAATCCTTTCTTTAGTTTTAACGTGGTTCTCTTTGGTCTATCATGAATCTCTGGTGAGCCGCCTGTACCATATTCCTCTTCATATTCGGTCTGGAGTTTTGATGCGTAACTGGCATAGTTCTCATTTGCAACCACGGTCAGAATGTTCTGATCGCCATAAAGCCTGTCTCCTTCCTGATTCACTGGTAGCCTCATTCCTCGCCCAATCTCTTGGCGTTTTTTGATTCCAGAAATAGTTTGATTCAGAGTGCAAATATTGAAAACATTTGGGTTATCCCAGCCTTCTCGCAGTGCAGAATGTGAAAAAATGAATTGTACTGGTTCGTCAAACGAAAGTAATCTCTCTTTGTCCTTCATGATTAAATCAAATGTGTCTTTGTCTTGCTCCATATCCTTTTCTCTCTTTAGTTTTGAAAAGTATCCTGAATGAACATCTTTGACATTCATCTTTGCAAAATCCTTGTAATCTTTTTTTAGTTTTTCAAAAGACTTTTCAAAAGCCTTTCTGATAAATCCCTCATTAGTAAGATAGTTGTCTACTCTGTCGATAAAAAATAGTGAGAGTGGCTTTATTCCAAGAGGTTTTAACATCAATGCTTTTTCAAAATGTTCTTGAACTGTTTGCTCTATTTGTATGCGCATCAGTTCTTTTCTGTCTCCGCCCTGTTCTTCTCCTAGTCTGATCTTGATTCCATTTGAAAATTTAACAAAATTATATTTTGCATTAATTTCTGTTACGACAAATCCATCATATTCCGAATTTTGTGTTTTTTCTGCAAGGTCTTCTCCGTCTTTAACAACAATTTCAGTTGTCTTGTATCCATTTGCTAGCTTTTTGTTTAGTAGTAGTTTAGTCTTGATTCCTTTCTTTTCTGCTTTTATCTCTACACATCTGATAAACGCACTGTTGAAATCTCCTTCTTTAACAACTGACATCACCTCTATTTTTTTCACTAGGTTTTTCTTGTATGCATCAACAGGAGTTAGTCTATACACCAAATTGTAATAGTTTCTATGAGTTGCAGAATATCTTAAAGTAAATAATGGGTTCATGTTAGATATTGCTTGTTTTGCAATATCGCTTTCCATATTTTGTGGCTCATCTAATATCATAATCGGCCTGGTTTTGTTTACAAGATCAATTGGTTTTTCGCCATGAAGACTATCTCGTTGCTGATTCATTATGTTGGAATCTTTGTTAAATGAATCAATGGTCATTACCATGATTTCAATTTTGTTTGATCTGGCAAATTGTCTGATCAGATTAATTTTCTTGGAATCGTATTCATAGTAACTGTATGGCGTGTTTTCATAGATTTCTTTAAAGTGTTTTTCAGTTATTTTCAAGTTCTTAAGAACCCCTTCCTTTATGGCTACAGAAGGCACAATTACAATGAATTTCTTTAACCCATAATTTTTGTTCAAGTCAAAAATCGTTCTCAGATACACGTATGTCTTTCCAGTTCCAGTCTCCATCTCTATTGAAAAGTTCATCCCGTCTAGTTTCTTGATGGCCTCTATGTTGTTATTTTTTTGAATTTTATTGAGGTTTGCCAAAATTTGTTCTTGTGTCAAACTAAGCACATTTGGGATTACGCCGTTTTCAGGAATTACAAAAAATGACTCGTGAGAAAACTTTTGTGACTCAAAAATATCTACGGTGGATTTTATTGCATCAAGTTGAAAATCAAGATTTCTTTGAAATTTTAGCTCCATCATATCGCCTACATTGTTTTTAATGTACACTGTTTAGCGAGATTTGTTTTTTTGCTGTCGTCAAGTGCAGCATCGATGCAAATGAATATGTCTTCTTTACCCAGATTGAGTTCATTTAAGGTCTCATCCTTGACGGTTTTATCCAATGTTATACAAAAGAAATTTTCAATATCGTCTACTTTGTAGACCGTATTGTTTTTAATTGAAATTTTTTCCACATTGCTGTTTAAGCTAAACCCTTCTTTTATGATGCACTCGTAAATCACATCTTGATCTCTGTATTTTGCTATTAATGGGGATTGGAATAGTTTCATTTGATCTTTTAGCTTGGTAGTATCTCTACCTTCATAGTTTTCCCAGACATTGAAATTGGATTTAGAAAGTTTAAACACTTTGAATCCAAGATCTTCTGGTTGCTCTCGATCAATTGGTAATTTTCCTTTATTATCACTATGTAATTTTTTAATCACACGTGATATTCTTTCCTTGCATATGTCCGCAATAGTTTTGTAACCTTCTTTCCATGTAGCAGAGTTTTGTTGTATTGATTCTGGTAACTGCACTAGAATGAAACGCCTATTTCCATTATCTTCATGATTTAATTCTAATATTGACTGTGCGGTGGTACCTGATCCTGCAAAAAAATCCAATATTATGTCGTCTTTCTCGGATCCTTGAATTATAATTTGTTTAATCAACTTAGTAGGTTTTGGAAATTCGATAACTCTGGATCCAAATATTTCTTCAATTTCGACAGTTCCATCCTTAGTATATACACCATCTCCAATTATAGAAGAAAATCCTGTAAATTTTTCTTTTAATTCTGATAAGAATACTTTTCTTCTTGGTCTACCTGTAGGTGAGTCTGGCCAAATAATTCTATTTTCAGTTATCAATCTGGACATTGTATTTTTGTCATATCTCCAACCTAACTTTGGTTTTCCATAGTTAATTTTCGTTTTAGGATTTATGAGATCATAATGACAATTTGGACGTAATTCTTGTGGGAGAAGTCCTACCATATTTCCGCTAGCCCAATCTCCACGTGCATCTTTATCTGGGTTTGAATACATGCTTAGTTTACGTTCTCCCCCTCTGATTCTTTTTCCATAACATAACACATATTCGTGATCTATAGATGCTCCCGTAACATTTCGATTATCTTTATTTTGTCTACTCTTCCATACAAACTGTGCAATAAATGACTCCTCTCCAAAGATTTCATTCATTATCATTTTCAAATTATGAACTTCGTTGTCATCTATCGAAACAAAAATCACTCCATCTTCTCTTAACAAATTTCGTGCAACAAATAATCGTGCATACATAAACGAAATCCAATCAGAATGGAATCTTCCAGATGTTTCATGATTTGTTGTTAATTTTACTCCTGATTCGGCTTGGCCTGTTTGTTCAAGATATGCTTGAATACTATTGTGAAAATCATCCTTGTAAACAAAATCATTTCCTGTATTGTAAGGTGGATCAATGTAGATCATTTTGATTTGTTCAAAATATGATTTTTGTAGAAGTTTTAGAACTTCCAAATTATCTCCTTCGATGAATATATTTTCGGTTGTTTCGAAGTTAATTGATTGTTCCTTTACTGGAATTAGAGTGCCTTTGCTTGTAGTTTGGATTGTCTTGAATGTATCATTTCTTCCTGCCCAACTAAACGAATATTTATCATCTGATGATTCAAGGATATTTCCAAGAGTTCTGTTTAACTTCTCTGAATCAATTTTGCCTTCAGTAAAACATTCTGGCAAGACCTGTTTAAGTTGATTTACTTTCTCTTCAGAAATGTTATTTGATTCTTTATTAATTTTTGACATGATATTCTCCGATTTAATTATCCCTGATTATTCTACTTTTTAGATAATAGATATAGTTATTCAATAATCCGAATTAAAATTAATTCGTATTTGTAAATATACTACTGAGTAGTAGATATTATCATATCACGTTTTTATGTTTAAGTTCTTTTTCAACCGATTCTAAATCCTTTCCACAAGAATTACATCCAGATTGAATGATCCATTGAGAAGATGATTTACGAATAGTATTGCTTTTTCCCTTACCACTTTGAACTTTTCTAACTGCATATGCTTCAGGATAGAATAGACATTGAATTTCACCTTTATCACAAAATGGGCAGGCTAGAATTTCATACTGTTTTGACATGATTACATTCTGATTTTTATTCATTAATAGTTCATTCATCTGTCTCTTTTTTATCACAAATACTCCAAAAATCACAGTTTCTACATGTCTGATAGCTTGGAGTGGCCTCAAATTCCTCATTTAGAATAGACTTGACTTTGTCATCTATTGTCTGTTTGACATTTTCTACCTGCTGTTTCTCAATTGGGTTTTCTACAATCTTGTCATGCTTTAGATAAAACAGTGATGTCTTTTGCGGTGACTCGCCATATACTTTCTCTACTCCAAGTGCATAGATGTTCATCTGAGGATCTTCTCTGATTGATTTGCTGTTTTCATAGACCCCACCAGTTTTAAAATCAATGACTTCGAATTTACCATCTGGAGTCTTTTCTACTCTATCAATAAACCCGTTAAATGGAACTCCGCCAATCTCAACTGTAAATCTCTGCTCTACTGCAACAGGCGAGTTTGGATTTTCCTTTGCCCACTTGAGATAAGTCTTGATCATTTCCTTTGCTTTTTCTTTTGCTTGGTTTTCCTGAGTCTCGTTTTGGAATCCACTTGAGCTCCATTCTCTTGCAAGAATCTTTAATGCAAGTTCCTCTGTTGGTGTAGTTCCTTCAAGTTGAAGTTTTGTAAGATGCTCTGCAACTGCATGAACTGCACTTCCAAGATCAAAGTACGGCCTTGGTGGTGTAGGAACTTCCAAAATGTGAGCAAACTTGAATTTCAATGGACAGTCAAGATATGTCTTGATCTTTGATGCGCTTAATCTCAGTTCATCTTTGCTAATTATTCCTACTTTCTTTCCTTGAAGATTGGAATCAAGTTCTGTGTCATTATTGTCTATTTTTAGAATGTCTTCTGGGTTGAATGTTGTAAGGTTGCCATTCTCTTCAAAGTGTTTTACCTTGGCAAGTTCGATTATTCTTTGAATCGCACTCTTGAGGTGCATCTGGTTAAGTGATCTTACTGCCTTTGTCTGAAGGTCTTGCTTTATCTTTTCAATTCTCTTCTCGTCTTCAAGAAGTGCTTCTCCGTTCTGGCCGTTATACTCCACAACATCGATGATTGGATTTTTGTTAAACTTTATCTCATCCAAGAACTTTGAAGGCTTTGTCTCTCTGATATTCTGACCGTATCTTTTTGCATATGTCATGTATAATAAATTCTGCGCCCTTGTCATTGCGACATAGAGCAATCTTCTCTCTTCTTGCAGATACAGTTCTTTTTCATTTTCTGTTCTGATGATTCCTTTTGATAGTTCGTTTGGCACATAGAATTTTTTTGCTTGGTATCTTAGAGTTAGTTTGTTTGTTGCAACATCTGCGATAAACACAATTGGAAACTCTCTTCCCTTGCTCTGGTGTATTGTTGTTACTTGTATAGAGTCGTCTCCTTCCATTCCTTCTTTCAGTTCAATGTCAAACTGACCCATCAAAGAGAGATAGTTTATGAAATCATCTAGTTCACCTTGCGGATTTAGTGATTCGTATTCTATTGATATGTTGTAAAATTCTTTTAGGATTAACTGGTTTCTTCTGTTCTCTGAAGTATCAGACTGGAGTAATCGCTTGTAAAGATCTGAGACGGACATCATTATCTGGTAAACTATCTCACTGATTGTAGACTTGTTTTCAAGTTCGATTATCTTTTGAATTTGCTCTGCAAGTTCTCTTATCTCGTCTTTTTGTGTCACGTTAATCTCACTGCAATTTTTCAGCGTCTCAAAAACAAAATCAATGTCTGTTGGGTCTTCTCTTGCTTTTTTCATTGCAACATGGTTGATTTTTGCAATGTTTATCTCAGAAATTCCGTGATTCTTCATCAGACGTACAATCTCGATTCCTGATGTGGTTGGCCTGTTTCCTATTCGCAAAAATGCCATCATATCCCTTATGACAGGGGATGAAAAGATGTTTGATTCACCAATAAAGTTGGTTGGAAGCCCGTGAGCCTTTAATGCCTTGGCAAACTTCTTTCCCTCTGCTTTTCTTCGTGATAAAATGACAAAATCTCTGTATGTGAGGGGTTCATCTGTTCCGTCTCTTCTCTCTATCTTTTTCCCAACAAGTTCCTTTATTGTCTTGACTACAAATTCCACTTCTGCTGACTCGTTATTACACTGTGCAAGAATTATCTTGTCTCCTTGTTCGTGCTCTGATTTGAGTTTCTTTTGTTGTCTTTCTGGTAACTCTTCCAGTAATTGGCTGGCAAGGCTGACAATGTTTTGTGGACTGCGATAATTGCGATTCAAAACTACAACTGTTGTAGATGGAAAATAAGACTGAAAGTCCTTGAAGTTTGTAAGATATGCTCCTTGAAATCTGTAAATGCTTTGGTCATCGTCTCCTACCACTGTGACGTTTCCTTCTTTTACAATTAATTTTACGAGTTCTAGTTGTGCAAAGTTGTTGTCCTGAAACTCGTCAACAAGAACATGTTTGAATCTTTTCTGATATTTTGATAATACATTTGGTTTCTTTTTGAAGAGTTCTATTGCCTGTATTACCATATCGTCAAAATCAATTACCGCTTTGCTTCTCTGAAACTCTTGATATTTGAAATAGACTTTACACAAGTCAGATAGTTTTAGAAGAAAGTCTCTCTCCTCGTCTGAAATATTTTTCTCTAGTTTTGTCTTGATGTATTTCTGAAGTTCTTCAGGTGATATCAGTTCGTCCTTGAACGTGCTGATCCCATCAATTATTGATTCAATAATTTCTACAGAGTTGTTTCCAATTTCCAGATTCTCCAACTTGAAACTGTCAATGTTTTTGAGGCCCCATACTAGTTGTGCAGATCTCTTGATCACACCCGATGACATCCCGATACCTGAATCCAAGACATTGTCTTCTAGAACCTCTTTTGCAAAAGAATGAAATGTGCTAATTTCCATCTCTATGACATCTGTTAGTTTTTCTAGACGTTGTTTCATTTCTTCTGCTGCTTTTTCTGAAAATGTAAGGCAGAGAATCTCTGATGGTTTTATGCCAGAACGAATAAGATGCATGACTCTTTCAATGATAACTCTGGTCTTTCCGCTTCCTGGGCCTGCAATTACTAGTAACGGACTTCCAGAGTGTGTCACTGCCTGCTTTTGCTCAAAGTTGAGATTTACGGACATAACTGTACTGACTAGTTATTTTTTATCTATTAAAAATTCATATCCTGTCACCTTATGACGTACTTATTTAGTTCCAGTTCTAGGTAAGAATAGGTCCGGATGGTGGATTTACAAAAACTTGTGGAAGAGGAGCTTTCACGGGAACCAAACGCTAAGGAACTCATATCTCTCAGTAGAGATATTTTTCAATGGTATGATGAAGGAGGACCTTCTACCATTAAAGATAATTTGCTAAAACATCTGAAAGAGGCCAATTCCGCAGTTTCTAAGAATATCAAAGGAATAAGTCCAGAAGTTAAAAAACCGAAGAAAAAGGCAAAGAAGAGGCATAAATAACATGTCCGAGACGATTCTAGACAAAAAATTCACAGTAGAATCTATAGAAATAGAATCGTTTAGAGGATATAACAAGCCACATTCCTTCACTTTCAAGGAACCTATGACTATTTTTTATGGGAAAAATGGAAATGGGAAGAGTAGTACCTTGTATGCAATTGAATGGTGTCTTTTTGGAAAGATAGAATTTCTTTCTTCACTAGAGGGCAGATCTAGAGATGAGGTGGTCAACCAGTTTAATCCACAAGGAATTGCAAGCGTCAAAATGGTATTGAAAAACGGAAAAGATGAAGTAAAATTAGAAAGAACAAAAAACACCGGCAAGGCTTCTACAAATTTTATCATCAAAACTAAAGATGGTAAATTTGAAGGAGATGACGCAGAAGAGGAATTATTCAAAATTTCTGGAATGACTTTGGATGATTTCATAAGATCTGTCTATCTACATCAAGAAGCCATCAGAGCACTTCTTACTGAAGCAAAAGACACAAGAGATGAAGCGTTAGACAGATTGTTTGGATTGGAGAAAATCAGAAACATAGTAAATGCAATTCCGATTAAAGATGTTAAAGATACGATAAAAGAGCTTCAAAAGAAAAAAGATTCTTTCAGTCAGAAGATCACTGGCGCTATAGAACTTTGTAATGCGGATATTGAGAAATTCAAAAAGAAGGCCTTTGATAATGATCTCTCTGAGAGTAATTTGAACCAAGAATATGTATCAAGAAATGTAAAATCAATCATACAAGAAATACATGCATTATCAAAAGATTACTCATTACCTCAAATCGAAATAAACCAACCTTCCTCCATATCGGATTTTAGTACGTTTGAATCAAAGGTGAAGAAAACACTAAAAGACATCCAACAGGAAAGTGTCGATCTCAATAAAATCTCTGAATTAAATTCCAAGAAAATCATCCTACTGAATTTATCCAAAGAGATAAGTGCACAAGAGACTCCAATTGCAGAATTACAGGCTCAAATTAAGGTCATTGTGGACGAAGAAGGAAATTTGGAAAAAATTACCCGTAATCTTGCCACAGTTGAAAAGGAACTAAAAGAAAAAAACAAGGAACGAGATTCTCTAGATGTAAATTCAAAACTGATTGAAGATGCACTTCAATCTCTTGAACTTCTCACAAAACCGAATTGCCCTGTATGCGATAATTCTATAGACATACAAAAAACAATTGAGAAGTTGAAAAAGCAATCTGAAAACATAGTTGGAAAACAGATAAAAGAAATTAACAATAAAATTTCAACACTAAAGGAACGCAAAAATATTTTAGAAGAATTAGAATTGAAACTTTCCACATATTCTGAACGGCTTGAAAGAGAACAGACATTAGAAGATGACACTCTATCAAAACTGTCTACTGAACTTGGAATTGCAAAACAAGACAAGTCCAAGATTCTTCCAATTACAGAAAAACAAATACAAATTTACACTGATGAAATTAAAAAGCTTGAGAAGAGCGCACAGGATCAATCAGACAGACTGCAAAAAATACGTGAATCTTTAGATTTGATTGGTAAAGTTGTAGATGTACTTAGCAAGGAAATGGAGCTTGGAAATCTCAAAAACTTGAATCCTGAAGATTCCAAAGAAATAGACAACATAGGAAAAGCCATTACAGGGCTTCACAACTTCGAAGACAAGTTAACCACAATTGTCAATGCATCAGGTAAGATTCAAACCAAGCTTGCATCTGAAATGATTTCAGAATCGCAAAAAGATATTGAAGATTATTACACTCAACTCTGCATGCACCAACATTACGATAAACTGAAAATAGATGTTGAGCCTCATGAATTTAAGGGTCGAGTAAAGAATGCTTATTCCATAAGGGCTTTGAATACAAAGGATGGAAATGAGACGCATGTGGTTACACGATTCAGTACTGGCCAGATGAATTGTGTTGCATTGTCAGTGTTTTTTGCACTTACAAAATCTCTTCCTGTAAAATTGGGATTCCTGGTGCTTGATGATCCATCACAAAATCTTGATAGTGAACATAAAAACGCACTTGCAAATATTTTAACTTCTATCTCTAAAGACCGTCAAATATTCGTCTCCACTCAGGATGAAGAATTCAAAAAAATTCTACAATCAAAACAACATGTTAAATTCCATGAGTTTGTTGGTTGGGATGTATCTGGACCTAAATTCAATTAGAGATGAAATCATGGAGAACAACTATACAAAATACAAAACTTATGCAGAATTGAAAAATCTTGCCAATATTCATAATCCAAGCGATTTTGGAAGAGTTAATCAAGCATTACTTTCAATCGCCTTCCAAAAAGCAGGTTTTTTCGTATCACATTTTCAAGGTACAGGTAGACCTGATTTTATCGCTGATAGAAACGGAGAAAGCTATGCAATCGAAGTAAAGGCACCGGTATCAGAAAAAGTGTCTTTAACAAAAGACGATATGACAGGAGTAGAGATGCGAGGACACAAACCACTTCTTGCCATATTGACATATCCATCTCCCGAATCACGATGGTTGTTCATAGAGACCAGCAAATTATCGCCTAAGGTTTATCCAAAAAATATAATCGAGAGATTTTCCATCATAGATCTGGAAAACCAAATTTCTCCATGTTTTCTTTCTGCTATTGAAGAACACAAAGAAAAAGCTGAGATAGGTGCTTCATCTTTACAGTCACTAGTAGAAAGTAAATCCAAATGATTTCATGAAAAAATTAATTGAATAGTATTTTCGTAAGGCCCGAAACTGTCGGTCTTTACCATCTGATTCATTGTCCTTTTTAGTGTCTATTTTTACGACGACGCATACTCATGTATGAATTTTGCAGCTGCACTGGCAGCAAAATCCTTTACTTCCTCTTTCATCTCAATTCCCCTCAACTGCAAAGATTCACGGAGTTGGGGATCAATTTTTACTTCAAGATCCATTCCAGCAGACTTAAAATTGTTGAACTTTCGTTCACTTACTTTATGAAAATAAAATTTAGTTCTCAATCTACTCTCGAAAGGCCATGTAAGGGCAAGTCGACTTCCTTTCTTTTTGAGATGAGGAATGAATTCTCTAAAAGAATCAATGTTTGGTATATGGAAATCTGGTAGCACTATGTGTATTAGACTTGCAGGAGGAAGATGTTCAAAATGAGGTGTAAATTCATATTTTTCACTTTTTTTAATAATTCCTGATTTTATCTTCTTGATCATGTTCTTTGCTTCATAAACATCTCTATCAAAAATGACATCACCTGGTTTTTTAAAAAATATCGTTTGATGAGCTAAACCTTGCCATTTATTTTTGGAAGGGACTCTTTCAGACTGCCATGAAACAAAGGTCTTGTCACGAAATTGAATCATCTCTATATGTGGAGTTATTCCATCACCGACTTCTTTCAGATCACATATTACTAATTCAGCAAAATAGCCCATTGTTCACATTTCATTTCTATTACAGATAAAGATTAATTCTTGGATATTATCTTCAGTCGTTCTAGTTCTCTCCACGTAAGGCCCGAAACTGCCGGACTTTACCGTCTCGCTCATTGTCCTTTTCGTCCTACGGACCTCTCCTGTCGCCAGTAGTCCCGTCGCTGAAAAGGACATGGCTCGCCTCCGGAATTAAAAAACGAGGTGTATTGAGATGACAGATGGAAAACAGCCCGTGCTGACTGGG
>JGI24126J20157_1000566_pt1 | contig 13072 bp, 12 predicted proteins | sample SubbioR12Aug_8Ca_FD_20157 | JGI IMG/M metagenome (IMG submission 20157)
GTATGAGAATCTGTATTGTCAGTTAGGAGAAAAAGAAGAGATGACAGAAGAGGAGTGGATAGCTTTTCTAGTCAAAGCAGAATCCTTGTTTATTGGCGCTAAACGGCTGGAGCTTTTGGATCAACACGCTGCAGAGGTCATCGAACGCAAAGGACTCGGAGATGAAATTGAAACTAAACTATACTTTCAGGTGTGTTTAAGAGAAGCGTTGCAGCTGCCTATTACGACAGAGGCGATGCTTTATGCCGGGATGTCTGGGATTTCCGACGATGAGCTAAGGGAAGCGCAGGGAGTTGTCATTAGCCAAACAGGCTCGTCAGAGCAAATCATCGAAATTCTTGCGCCTTTACAAGCACCCATAGAAGAAACTATAGGTAGCACCGTAGCTACCCTGTGGGGAGAAAAGATCAAAAAGCGCTATGCAGAAGAGTTTGATGCTATCGTAGAGCGCCTTGNCGATCAAATCCAGGAGATTTGTGACAATGAGAACCTTCAACAACAAGAACAAACAGAGGCTATCGNCCGTCTAGCTAAACAACAACGTCTTGAAGAACAGGCTTTGATCCATAAAAAAACGAAGGAATGGGTAGAGAGGGACAAAGCAGAGAAGTTTGCATAAGCTAAATGAAAAGATAGCGCTAGCCTACTCCACAATAAAAGGGGGCGTTCCGCAATGGAGCAGAGTTAAGGCGATGAAAGCAGTTCATAAAAAGTGCAAATCAGTAAAATAACGGCATAGAAGCAACTGTGAAAAGGGTCTCTAGGTAGCCGGTTTTTTTAATGAGGGAGGAGGCAACCTTTCCAAGAGGTCAAAAAGCGCATTCATCTGTTCGTTTGAAGGATTTTCTTCGGCTTCCTCTTCTTGATCCATTACGACCTCTTTTCCTCACCCTTGGATTATTCAATAGCGTCATGACAGAAAATTTTTGAATCGAGTCATACCATTCGCGAAAAATAAATTCATAAATTAGCCAAGGATCTTGAGCAAAGATTTTTCACCCTATTTGGAGTATCAACAAATACATTCCAAGCCTCACAGCAAGCATCGATAATATCATCGTAGTCTTCGTAATATCTGTTCGCTAAATGTTCATCTCGCAGTACTTGCCATACTTGCTCTGTTGGATTCAGCTCCGGAGAGGCAGGAGGAAGAGGAAGAAGACTTAGACGTTCTTTCGTATCTTTAATTTTTGTGACCAAAATGACATTGTGCCCCCATGGGATCTGGGAGATGGGAAGCTCTTCAAATTGTTTCACGGTCTGTGAGACTTTTTCATAAGATAGGTAAAACGCTCTCATTTTGAACAGGTTAGATCGTGAAAACCCACTAATTCCTGGAAATTCCTTTTGCAGCTCGTTTCCTAAGGATTCAATATCTCTAGAGCCCCATTTTTGGGTCTGTTGTATTTCAAAAATTATTTTACCCATTTCCCAGTAAAGTTTGATCAGTCGCTGGTTTACTGTAATCGCTGCGCTGAGTCTTGCGTTTTGGATTTTTTGTTTTAATTCTAAAAAAACTTCGGTAAAACCTCGAGGAATTGAGATCGTAGAAGGAGATTTAGCTGCTGGAGTAGATCGTTTTTTCGTCATACAAAAGACACACGCAGATGCATTTGGTTGTGATAGAACCTTAGATTGTAGGTGATTTCAAGAATTTTGATCTATTGCGACCTTGAGGGATTTGTTGAGGTGTTTTGGATTTTAGCGGTTCGCCATTGGTCTTTGTAACCCCGAAGAACTCCGAAGTCAATAATTTCGGGGTCGGTTTTTATTGGGAAGGTATAGAGTCAACTTTACATTGGCAAAAAAACCCCTTGGAGCTCATCGCCAAGGCAATTTCCAGAGCAAAGCAACGAGATACCAATCGATCCAGTGACCTTCCACAAATATGGAGCACAACTGTCTATAAGCTGGTAGAAAAAATCATAGAATCATAAGTGAGAAGAGGTGTCTATAGAAACTAAAGTTAAAAGGGTCGGAGCAGATTTTCGCACAGGAACGATCGCTTACTACGGCCCCAATGATAAGACGGTTACAAAAATCGTTGTTGGAACGGAAGTTTCGCATTTTTTGGCAAGGAATCCACTCAATTTGGGCCCCAGATTGTCAATGAACGGGCTTGATTTTTCTTAGATAGCTCAACCAGGTGTTTTTGAGCAACATAGCTATGGTCATAGGTCCTATGCCACCTGGAACAGGGGTGATATAAGAACAATGAGGGGCTACAGAAGCAAAATGCACATCGCCAACGATGGCGCCTTCTTTAAGACGATTGATTCCAACATCAATGACGATTGCATGTTCTTTGACCATGTCTTTTGTAATAAAATGTGCGTGACCAATGGCGGCAACGAGGATATCAGCTTTTTGGCAGACATGTTTGAGATGGGGAGTGCGGCTATGAGCAACAGTGACAGTTGCATTTAGCCCTGGACGGTTTTGCATGAGGAGAGCTGCAAGAGGTTTACCGACAATATTGCTGCGCCCAACAATCACTACTTCTTTTGCATCAAAGGTCAAATCATGCCTAAATAAGAGCTCTACGATACCAGAAGGGGTACATGGAATCAGTCCGCTTTGCTCTCCGAGGAGCAGTTTACCCATGTTGACTGGATGGAAACCATCGACATCTTTTAGTGGATCGATAGAAGAGAGAATCGATTCTCTATCGATATGGGGGGGTAAGGGGAGTTGTACTAGGATACCATCGACTTGAGGATCTACATTGAGCTTTTGTAATAACTCTAATAGTGTATGTTGTGTTACCGAAGAATCGAATTCATAGTCAAAAGAACTAATGCCTACTTCATGGCATCGCTTTTTTTTAGCTTGAACGTAACTACGAGATGCTGGGTCATTGCCAACGCAGATAAAAGCAAGGCCTGGAGGGCGGGTAGCTTTTGTCTTAATCTCTTGGTGAAGCTGCTGCAAAAGGATATGAGAGGTAGAACGTCCATCGAGAAGTTTCATTTAGAGCAAATGATCTCAAGTATCTTAGGGTGAAAATAACCATTAGTCGCAAGCAAAGAGCTTTTTTCAGAGACATCGATGGATTGGTCGAAGTAATTTGTCACCTTACCTCCTGCTTCTTGCACAATAAGAAGTCCTGCAGCCATATCCCAAGGTTGTAAAGAGACTTCCCAATAGGCATCAAACCTGCCAGCAGCAACGTAAGAGAGATCTAGTGCAGCCGATCCAACACGTCTTATGTGGAACCCTGAATTGAGAGCTCTTGAAAGGGCATCGATACAGCCAAGAGGGTTGTCTTCAGCGTTATAGGGAAATCCTGTAGAGAATAATGCCCTATCGTAGGAAGTGTTTGTTGTGACTTGCAGACGTTTTCCATTACAGGTAGAACCTTTACCTTTTTCAGCTACAAAAAGCTCTTTAAGCATAGGCTGGTATACAACACCAGCGACGACAACACCATCGACAACAGCTGCAATGCTGACAGAAAAAAAAGGGAGTTGGTGGGCAAAATTGACTGTACCATCCAGGGGATCGATAATCCATAATACCGAATCTTTAGGACCTGGACTAGCCCCGCTTTCTTCTGCCAGAAAATTGCTCGATGGCGCTGCGAGCTTTAATTTTTTTAGGATTAATTCTTCCGCGGCCTTGTCATACTCAGTAACGAGATTTTGCCGACCCTCTGGCTTAGACTCGATAGAAAAATCTGTTCCGAATCCTCGACGGAGGAGTTCTCCTGCTTCAAGAGCAGCTTGGATAGCAGCAATGCAAAGAGTAGAAGTATTCATGAGGCCCTCAATCGCCACTGTAGCAGAAAGCGTTTGAAAAAGCGAAGAGTAAGCTTTGGTAAAACAAAAAGAAGATAGCCGGAGAGTGCATCACAAATGGGCAGCAAGAGTAGGTCAGTAGTAATAAAATAAAAGTCCCATTGTAGATGATGGGCTGTAAAGCTTGCGCTCATAGCAAGACAAAGAGAGTTCAGTAAGGAAAATAGCGTAGAGTAAAATAGGAAAGGAAAACACTTATCCTCAAAGAAGTAACGTCTGTAGGGATAGAGGAACGTCATAGTCATCGCGAAGATACAGGCATGGAATCCAAATGTAGACCCTGAACTTAGAAGATCTAGCACAATACCACAAAGAGCGCTGATCCAAAGAGCTTTAACATGGGATAGTCTTAAAGCAACAAGAGCCATGAAGGGAAAGAAAAATTGCAGGGGAAACAGGGGAATTGATACAACAGTTGCAATCACAGATAGAACAAAGAAGAGGCTCAACATCACACGACGGCTTCCTCTTGAGAGAGATACCATTGCCAAGCAGTTTTGATGATAGTGCTTAAATCCGAATAACGGGGTGTCCAACCTAGTAAAGTAAGAGCTTTAGTAGCATTGGCTACAAGTATGGAACTATCATGAGTGAAGCTAGGTTGTATTTGATAAGGAACATCTCTGCCGCTGATTTCTTGGATACTTCGTAAAACTTCAAGTACGGAATAACCTTGACCTGTGCCTAAGTTAAGACAAAGCTTACCTTTTTCCTCCAGAAGATGTTCCAATGCCAAGATATGTGCTTCGGCAAGGTCTGTTACATGAACATAATCACGGATGGCTGTCCCATCTGGAGTGGGATGATGATTGCCGAATAGGGAGAGGGGACCTCGCTTTTCCATTGCAGCAGCGATGGCCAAAGGAATCAGGTGGGTTTCCTGTGGATGAGACTCTCCAAGGTCTCCTTCAGGATCAGCGCCACAGGCATTGAAATACCGAAGGGAGGCAAACTGCAGGCCATACGCGTGTTCAAAATCTTCTAGCATAGTTTCAACAGCCCATTTGCTTTTTCCATAAGCATTAAGCGGCGCTTTTGGATGGTCTTCGTCGATAGGAAGATACTTTGGGTTACCATAAACAGCTGCTGTACTTGAAAAAACACAAAAACCAATCCCGTTATCGATCAGAGCTTGAAGCAAGATCCTCGAGCCTTCTGTATTATTATAATAAAATTGGCTGGGTTTAATGATCGCTTCCCTAGCGTGGATAGATCCAGCAAGGTGAATGACGGCAAAGGGTTCATAGTGTTCGATGGTGGTGGTAAGGCTTGCATGATCGTGGATGCTGCCTTTTACAAAGGGGCCCCATCGAACGGACCATAAATTACCATGAGATAGATCGTCGTAAACAACTGGCCGGTATCCCTTTTTGCTTAAAGCTTTACATATGTGGCTACCAATATAGCCAGCGCCTCCGGTCACTAAAATGGTTTTACTCATTCAGTAAGCCCCTTTAGGAAACAACATCGTGATTAATGTTTTTCCGATGAGAATGAGATCTAGAAGAAAAGAACGTTTGTCAACGTACTGTTCTTCTAGCAAGAGTCTTTCAGGATAAGAAATTTTACTGCGTCCAGAAACTGTCCAGATGCTTGTGAGTCCAGGACGCAAGGAAAGAATCTTGGGAGCTTTGTCTTTAACGTACTCCTCTATTTCAGTTTGAGATAGGGGACGGGGGCCTACAATACTCATATCACCCTTGAGAACATTCCAAAACTGAGGCAACTCATCAAGGGAAGTTTTACGCAACCATTTCCCTGTCGGGGTAATGCGGGGGTCTTCTTTGAGTTTGTAAAAAGTATTCCATTCTTGCATGAGAGCATTGTTACTAGTGAGTAATACCTGCAACTGTTCTTCAGCATTAACAACCATCGTGCGGAATTTCCAACACTGAAAGGGCGTCTTGTTCTTTCCTATACGAGTACAAGCGTGAAAAGCAGGCCCAGGGGAAGAAATTTTAACAATTAAAGCGCAAAGAAGAAACAGAGGCGATCCAAAAAGGAGAGCGAACAATGCAAAAGTTACATCAAAAAGCCTCTTCACTGTCATGCTCCTCTAAAAACAAACATACAGAAACAGAAAATTAGCATAGAGCGACTGGAATGTCAAATTGCTGCAATGTGGAGTAGGTCATAGGTTCAGTTCACTCAGCTGCAATGGGCAGATCATGAATGTTTGTAGAGGTTGGTTTTTTTTCGCGAAAACGCCAGAAGGCCAAAAGAAGCACTAACCCAATAAATAACCAAGCCATGAGGAAAAATGCATCATTGAGAGCTAACAAGGATGCTTGCTGGTCTAAAGCAGTATTCAATAGAGCCAATCCTTGCTCATCTAGCGGCGGTGGAACCAAAGGATTAAAAGGGGTGAGCGTTTCCCCTAATCGTTCATGGTGAAAGATAGTTCTGCGCTCCCAAAGCGTAGTGAACACAGAAGTGCCAACCCCGCCTACCATGGCTCGGAAAAAATGAAAGATGCCAGTAGCGCTAGGGAGTTTTTCTGCAGGAATTTTCTCAACACTCATAGAGATCAAGGGGTTGATATAGATGATCATGCCAAAGCCGAATAAAAATCTGGCAAAAGCGATATGCGAGACATCTACTTGTGATGTGAAATAAGCGTTATAGAAACAGGCTCCTGTGAAGATCATAAAACTCACCATAAGAGTAGATAAGTTGCCAATAGTTTTGACAATTCTTGGGGTGATCATAGAAAGCAAAAAAGGGGCAATCCCAATGGTTGAAACAGATAGTCCTGCCCATACAGCATCATAGTTCATATATTCTTGCAGCCAAAGGGGCACTAGTACTATGGAGCCGAAATAAATGGCGTAAGAGATGGATAAACAAACAATGGAAAGACTGAATAATGGAATGGAGAAAAGACGTAATTCAAGAAATGGTTTGTTATGAAATAACTCGCGAATGACCAGTAAAGTAAAAGAAATCACTGTAGTGATCATCAAAATTCTGATGGTGTTGGAATTTAGCCAATCCCACTGTTCCCCTTTATCCAATAGAATTTGTAAAGCAGAGACTCCAATAGTAAGTAGCACAAACCCAGGAATGTCTGCTGGGGCTTTTTCTCGCACGCTTTCATTGTTGTGCATGATCATCCAGATAGCCATTGTGCAGAAGATGCCGACGGGGATATTGATATAAAAAATTCCGGACCAAGTATGCCATTCAGAAATATACCCACCTAGAATAGGTCCTAAGACGGGCGCCGTAATGATAATAGTAGACCAAATCGACAGGTCACGGCTGCGGCTTTCTGGGGTTCCTGTATTGAGAATCATGCTTTGACTTAAAGGGATCATGGGTCCAGAAACAAAGCCTTGAATGAAACGGCTGATCACGAGCATTTGTAGACTGACTGAAGCGCCACAAATCCAAGAAAACAAGGTAAATAGCGCAAGTGAGACTGTAAGTAGACGGACAAGGCCAATACGTTTGGTTAACCACCCCGTCATAGCCAAACCAATGGCATTACCTACGGCAAATGATGTGATTACATAGGTGCCTTCGTCGACGCTGACACTTAAATCACCGGCGATATAGGGGATAGAAACATTAGCTATGGAGTAATCGAGAACCATCATGAAGGTAGCTAAGGACAGACTGATAAAGAGAACGATTTTTTCTACTTTTGATAGTTTAATCGGAGTCATCGAAACTATTTTTCTTGATGATCTGTTCGATCAATATATCGACTCCTTGGAGTTCTTGATCATAGATCGTGGTTTGGTAGATGGGTCTTTCCATGAGTAGTCCAGGAAGCTGAGCACCTGTCGTATTGTGCATATCAACAGTAACATCCATGGACAATCCAAGGACTAGGGGATGTTGTTTAAGGTCTTCAGGGTCGATAGAGATTTTTACTGGAATACGCTGAATGATTTTGATCCAATTTCCTGTGGCATTTTGTGGGGGTAGAATGGAAAATACGCTACCGGTGCCTGGATTTAAGCCAACAACAGTTCCTCGGAATTGTACTCCTGATCCATACATATCAGAGGTCAATAGTGTTGGTTGGCCAATTCTTAGGTTTTTCAGTTGCACTTCTCTAAAATTTGCATCGACCCAGATTTCTTCAAGAGGAACGATAGAGAGGAGAGGATCGCTTGCTTGCACGCGCTCACCTAGCTGTACTTTGCGTTGTGTGACGATGCCCCGTATTGGGGATAGTACACTGCAACGATGTAACTCAAGAAAAGCAAACTTCAAGCTCTCTTGAGCCTGGTGCACTAAAGGATGGGAGGAGATGGTCGTTCCTTGAATTTCTGCATAGGCAGCTTCTAGCTTCTTTTGCGTTTCATTGAGTAGGGAATAGGCTGCATACAACGTGGTTTCGCTATGTTCATAGTCTTCTTTAGAAACACTCCCATCGTCTACGAGAGCTTGGCGATGTTCAAAATCTAGGCTAGCTCGTAGTAAGTCTGCTTTGCGAGCTTCCACTGAGGCTTCGAGTTCATCTACTTTAAGAAAGAGTTGGGTCACTTCGCGTACCGTCTGAGCTAAATGTCCTTTGGCTCGTTCAAAAGCAATTTCATAATCATGACGGTCGAGCTCAACGATGGGTTGTCCAGGCTCGACAAGTTGTGCATTATCAGCCCAAATAGAGGTCACAATGCCATCTACCATAGGAGTAAGCATAATCATATTGCCGTTCACATAGGCGTCATCAGTGCTCTCTTCGAAACGTCCCCAGCCAATCCAATAGATCAAGTAGGCAAACCCACATGCTAAAAAAAAAGCAACTGCTACTAAAGTAAGGAAGTTTCTTTTTTTATTGAGGGGAACATTTTCAGGGCTACTCATAGTGATAACCACCTCCTAGAGCTCGAATGAGTTGGATAACCACGAGTTGTCGACTATAATTTAGTTGTGTGAGTGCAAGTTCCTCTTCTAGGGAGACATTTTGAGCTTTTAATAAAGAGAGCTGGTTGTCTAATGCATATTGGACTCTTTCAGCTGTGAGTTGAACTTTTTGGCTAGCATCATCAAGGATGGATTGGTGTGTTGTGATCTGTTTTTTTAATAGAGCGATGCTCGTTAAGCTATCGGTGACTTCTTGGGCTGCCTGTAAGAGAAGCTCATTATAAGCGTAGACCGCCTCATCAAAGGCTTCTACTTTTTCAAACAGTTGGGCTTTGAGTCTACCTGCAGTAAAGATAGGCAGATGAAGTGCTGGCTCAATATTGGCATTAAAGCTATCTCTGCGGAAAAGAGTGCTGCCTGGAATGCTTTCTAACCCTAAGATACCCATGAGATTAATGTTAGGATAGAAATCGGTTTTTGCCGCGCCGATTTCTTTAGCAGCTGCATCCACTCTTAGAGTTTGTGCAGTCAAATCTGGCCTTCTAGAAAGAAGATCTAAAGAAAGGTTGGTTGGAAGCGCTACAAGAGTGTCTTTAAGGGGCTTCCAAGAGAGTTCAATGATTGCATCTTGTCCCAGAGCGGTTAGTGCCTTGAGCTTATGTAATTCAATACGTAGCAGTTGTTCCGTAGAGAGCATCTCTTCCTTGACATTGCATGTCATGGAAGAAGCACTAAGTCGATCGAAGGCTGTGGCTAGTGCATGTGTTTCCCTTCGCGAGGTAATATCGAGGATCTTTTGCTGGTTGTCCTCAAGCTGCTCTAAAATATCGAGCTTACGAAGTAAGAACTGTACTTGGAAATAGGTATAAGCAATCGAAGTTGTTAGGATGAGCTCGGCCTGTTTTTTTTCTGCTAACGTAGCAGCTGCCTTGCCTAATGCAGCTTGGAAAAGATCGCGGTTTTTCCCCCAGAAATCAAATTCGTAACTGAAACTGAAACCTAAATCGACCTGATTGATCACAGGAGGGTAAGGGCCGCCAAATTCTCGATACAGTCCATGTCTGCTCAAGTGTTGCCAATTTGTATCGGCGTCCAGATCGATTTCTGGATAGAGGCGAGCTTTTCTTTGAAGCGCCACCTGGGCAGCCAATTTTAGCCTAGCTTCAGCTCTCTGGAGTGTAGGGCTGTTTTCTAGACCTTTTGCGATGAGTTGATTGAGAGCGGAGTCATCAAAACTTTCCCACCAAGTATCTTGAGGCCATTCACCCACCTCAAAAAAACCACTTTCTATGGCCAAAGAGGATACTTTGTCACAACCGCTTGATGTCATTCTTTCAGCTAGATCTTGTTGTGGGATCGTAGCACAGCCGTGAGCTATGAGAAGCGAGACTCCAAAGATCGATATTCGACGTAGCCACATGGATAATGCAAGGGTAAAGGTTGAGACTAAGAACTCAAGGGAGTATTTTTGCTTTTTACTCAGAGTTTCATCAGCCTTTCCTATGCAATAGTAAAAAAAAGTTTTTACATCCAATAAAAAATAATCTTTTTAGTTTAATTCTTTCCGGCTCACTGACTCGCGATCTGCAAGAAGCACCTTGATTCGGCTGATTCCGAGGCGTTCTACTACCTGCTTTAGGAGGTCGATTCTGTCCGCCGCGCATGAGTTGCCTTCAAGATTCAGTACAATCCAGAATAGTGGAATGCCGATACCTCTGTAAGCGATCGAGAGCATTAAGATATTGATGGGAGTTTTTTCCTACTTCCAGTTCGTGCGATCCAGGATTAGAGTGTACTTATCGTCGAGTGGAAACAGGCGGAAACCCAGAAGGACAATCGTACTCATATCGAAGGTAAAACCGGCGAAGAATCGGCAGACTCTACGATACGATGACTCCTCCTTGATCTCTGACTTGAAGGCTGAAGCAACTTGGGTCAGATTGATGGTTCTGACGACGAACAGAGCCTGAATGATTTGCTCTAGACAATCAAGACGGCACTTGTGCCAATCGAAAAAAATGGATAGAATTGCTTGCAACTCGCTGATGTGTTTCGTTATACCTAGATGCTTGAAATACAACGAGATATGATCTGCCTTCAGCGAGCCGTTGTCATCAACTTATTTTTTTGTCCAGTACAGAGGCTAGAATGAGTAAAGAAACCAGTTTTAGCCATCACAAATCGGGCGCATCGAATGAGGGTACATGGATCTGATTTTGAAAAATTGCGAAATCATCGATGCAACACAACCCAAGCCATATTCTGGTTCTATTTACATTGCTCAAGGGAAAATTCGAGAAATTAGTAAGACGCTTTCTTTTAAACCTAATGTAGAAGAAATTGATCTTGATGGTCGTACAGTCATCCCAGGACTTATTGATGCACATGTCCATGTAACCGCAATTGATATGAATTTAGCCGATTCTCAATATCCGGCATCAGAGATAGCCATTCAAGCAGGTCTATACTTGGAAGCAATGCTTCTAAGGGGCTTTACCACGGTGCGCGATGCTGGAGGAGCAGATTGGGGCATCGCTGATGCAGTGAATAAGGGATTAATCAAAGGATCTCGTCTCTTTTTTTCAGGAAAAGCGTTGAGCCCAACCGGGGGGCATGGCGATTTCCGTACTAAAACAGCGTCTTTTGAACCCTGTGGCTGCTGTTGTCCTGGTAGCTATCTTTCTCGATTAGCTGATGGAGTTACTGGTGTTAGAGCCGCTGTTCGCGACGAATTACGAAAGGGGGCCACTCAGATTAAGATTATGGCTTCAGGCGGAGTAGCCTCTCCAACTGATAAAATCACCGATTTACAATACTCTGCTGAGGAAATCCTAGCGGTTGTAGAAGAAGCGACTGATCATGGGAGCTATGTCATGGCTCACGCTTACTCTCCTAAAGCGATCCAACGTTGCATACACTGCGGTGTTCGGACAATTGAACATGGAAATTTAATCGATGAAAACACAGCTCAATTGATGGCCTTATCCAATGCTTATTTAGTGCCCACGTTGGTCATTTACAAAGCTTTATCTGAAATCGGTCAAAAATTAGGATTCCCTAAGGAGAGCTTGCAAAAATTGGAGGCTGTTCGGGAACAGGGATTGGAAGCAATTAAAATTGCACGAAGCGCTGGTGTAAAAATTGGATTTGGCACAGATCTTTTAGGGACAGAAGCACACAAGATGCAATTACACGAATTTTCAATCCGAAGCGCCATAGAAACTTCCAAAGAGACTTTAACTTCAGCGACCCTAGTCAATGCAGAGATTCTGCAAATGCAGGGCAGGCTGGGGATTATCGCTAAAGACGCCATTGCGGATCTTTTGGTTTTAAAAGGCAATCCTTTTGAAGACATCTCCCTTTTGCACGAAGACAACTATGATCTTATTCTTAAAGAAGGAATCATTTATCAAAACAGGATTGCGCGAAAAAAATGAAAGCTCCCTTGATTGTCAATTACTTCGTCACTTTATTCATGCTCTGTAGTCCCTTAACAGCTATCCCCGTATTTTTAAGTCTGACTCAAGGACGGGACAAAAAGGAAAGACGGACCATTGGAATTACCTCAGGAATTGCTGTTGCCATTATCTTGCCTTTGACCACTTGGATAGGTGCCCCCTTTCTCGCTTTTCTAGGGATACGAATCGAAGCATTCCAATGCGCTGGCGGAATCATTGTATTTTTGCTTGCTCTCTCCATGTTAAACGCCCAAATCAGCCCTATGAGACATAGCGAAGAAGAAACCAAGACAAAAGCTCCTTCAGTGTCTGTTGTGCCGCTTGCCATCCCTATCATGGCTGGTCCCGGAGCTCTTAGCGGTGTGATTGTTGCATCCAATACCTATGCCTCCTTTGCCGATCACATCATCCTTTCCTTTTGCGGCATTGGTGTAGGGATCGTAGCTGCAATTCTTCTCTGTTTTGCCCTACCAATGGAACGAAAACTTGGCAGTTCTGGTCTCAATATTGTGACCCGCATCGGAGGTTTGATTTTAGCAGCTCTAGCGATAGAAATATTTGTTCAAGGGCTCGAAGGATTAAAAGTACTGTAGCGGTCCAAAACAGCAGATATAGAAAAGCAGGAAGGCGTGGTGGATTAAGTATAGAGGACAAGCTGTTAATGACTTTAGGGTACTTGAGAGAATATCGCACTTATTTTCATTTTTATTCAGGGAAGAAGAAAAAGCACACGCTGAAGAGCCAAGTTGTTGTGGACAAGAAGAGCCAGCAAATCATCTGCACAGCATTTGCCAACGGCAAGCGACACGATTTCAGATTATTTAAAGAGTCCAAAACACAAATTCACCCAGCAATAGGTGTGGTGACTGATACTGGATTCAGGGACTCCAAAAGATTCATCTTATACCAAACGCAACAAATAACTTCACATTTGAGCCGCGTCAAAGCGCCGAAAATCGGCGATCGTAAACGGCATTGTATTGCATTAATACTATGCTG
>JGI24126J20157_1000618_pt1 | contig 12132 bp, 10 predicted proteins | sample SubbioR12Aug_8Ca_FD_20157 | JGI IMG/M metagenome (IMG submission 20157)
GGTTGACTGTCCGGTTTGGTTTCGGCATCGGCCGCCGGAGGGTTTTCCGCCGGGGCTTCAGCCGCTTTGGCGCCGGCATCTTCCAATAACTTGACAATGTCCGCCCGGCCTATTTTTTTGGCTTTGTCCAGAATCGTGGCTTTTTGATTGTCGACCGCATTGACGTTGGCGCCGGCGACAATCAGCAGTTTGACGGCGTCGGCATTACCGAAAAGCACGGCATCGGATAGCGCGGTCGAGCCGAGCTTATCGGCCGAATTGACATCCGCGCCGTAGCCCAACAGCAGTCTGACAATGCGCAGATTGCCGTTGAAGCTGGCAGCCATCAGGGGGGTTCTGTCCTGCTCGATTTTGCTGTTGACGTCTATGCCTTGCGCCAGCAAGGCTTGCACCCGCTCGAGTTTTCCGTCGGCCGCCGCCGCAAACAAGTCCTTGCCGTCTTCGGCCGTCGATAAAGCCGGCGATAGTACCAGCATTAAAGCAAACAAGAGGCGGTTTATCTTCATGAGTCGGCTTGCGTTTGCAAATCAGTTAGGTTGAAATACGGCGGATACAGAATGACATAATCTATCAATGAGCGAAAAAAACAAAGTATTAGTTGAGGCAAAGCCGCAATACATCGAGAGTCAATCGTCGCCGGAACAAAATCGTTTTGTGTTTGCTTATACCATCACCATCACGAATGTCGGCGCCGTACCCGCGCGCCTGCTGACCCGGCATTGGCTGATCACCGATGCCAACGGTAAGGTGCAGGAAGTGAACGGCGACGGCGTTGTGGGCGAAAACCCGCACTTAAATCCCGGAGATTCATTCCGTTATACCAGTGCGGCCATGATCGAAACCCCGGTGGGCGTTATGCAGGGTAAGTATAAGATGGTGTCCGATACCGGCGAAAATTTCAGCGCCGCCATTCCTAAATTTACCTTGTCGATTCCCAGAACCCTGCACTGATGGCGATTTATGCAATTGGCGACATTCAGGGGTGCTATGGCGAATTACGCCGTCTGCTGGACGTCGTAAACTTCGATCCTAGCCAGGATCAATTATGGCTGGCCGGGGACTTGGTGAACCGCGGCCCCCATTCGCTGGAAACCTTGCGGTTTATCAAAGGCTTGGGCGATTCGGCCATCAGCGTTCTGGGTAACCATGACCTGCATTTGATTGCAACCGTAGTGTCGTTAAGTAAAGCCGGCAAAAAAGATACCCTGGGCCCTATCTTGCGCGCCGCCGATTGCGAAGAGTTAATCGATTGGCTGCGACGGCAACGTCTGTTTTATTTTAACGATCAGTTTTGCATGCTGCACGCGGGCCTGCCGCCGCAATGGGATTTTCAGCAAACCAAAGCGATGGCGGCGGAAGTCGAGCAGGCCATCGGAGGCGACGATTACCGGCGTTTTTTCCGCTCCATGTACGGCAACAAACCGGCGGCTTGGCAGGATGATTTTCCCAAAACCGAAAAACTGCGCTTTGCGGTGAATTGTTTCACCCGCTTGCGCTATTGCACGCTTGCCGGCGAGCTGGATTTTCATCAAAAAGGCCCGCCGGGCAGCCAAGGGCCGGATTTGGTGCCTTGGTACGCGGTGCCGGGACGCAAAAGTCTGGATATGCGGATTATTTTCGGCCATTGGTCGACACTGGGCTTTTACGAAGGATACAACGTCTATTCGATAGACACGGGCTGTTTGTGGGGCGGGCAGTTGACGGCGTTAAAACTGGATGCCGTTAACCCGCAACGAATCAGTATCGACTGCCGGTGCGCGCAAAAACCCGTATCAGCCTGAGCGGGCAATGAATTCGGTTTGTTATCCCGGTTCCAAAAATAGCCTTAAACATGTCGGCGGGCGCTAAAAATCCGGGTATAGTTTCAAGCTCCAAATGTAGTGCAATTTCGCGTAAATCATTTGACAAATTCCCGTATTAGGGAGCATTGTTGCGTTACAACCTTTCCAATCTTGCGGTTAGCGTCTATGCTTAGGGTTGAAAGGTCGAAACAACTGTTGCAAGTTTTTTTCGTGCCGGCCCGCGCAGTATCGGGCGGTATAAATCTGTAAAACAAGGAGCTACTCATGAATAAAAATAAAATATTGGCCGCCTGCGTTTTATCCGGCGCATTAATGACGGCGCCAGCTGCTCATGCGGAAAGTTACATTCAAGGCTTTTCCAACAAAGTTAGCCAAGGCTTTGCGAACATTGCTTTCGGATTTGTCGAAATTCCTAAAAACGTTATCAATATCTCGAGCGAACAGAATATTTTTGTCGGCATGACCTGGGGACTTTTGCGCGGAGTCGGGCATACCGTCGGACGTACATTGGTCGGTACTGCCGAGCTGGTGACTTCGCCGATTCCAACCAAGGAATTTGCCGCGCCTGCTTATGTCTGGGATCGGTTCAGTGAGGACAGTCGTTATTTCGGATTGCATTATCCAGGCTATTGGACCACTTACGGTCCATTGGACGATGGCGAGTAAACGATTACGACTAATTGAATCACGAGGATAACATCATGAAAAAACAACATTTATACCTGCCGCTTGCGGCTTTGGCTCTCGCGCTGACTGCTTGTTCAACACCCAAAATGGATTCATCCGATCTGAAAGCCGAAATCGATACGGCAAGAGCGGGCCACTATGGGCAAGCGATGCTGCACGAGGAAATGTCCGAAGAAGCCCTGGAAGATGCCAACAAGGTACTGAGCCATATCGAGAAAGACTGGTACTGGAACATCAACGAAAAACAAAAAGGCCTGGATGCGGCAAAATCGGCCGCCGAGCACCGTATAGCATCCGAAAAAGAGATGTGCCTTTGGCTGACCGAAGTCCATGCACAAAACCACCATAAAGTCGAAGCCATTCGCGAAACCGTGGCCTACTTTAAAACCGGCAGCGCGGTGCCTTTCAAGGTTAAGGACAATGCCATCGAACACGTCGGTCACTGGTTGCATCATCATCCCGATGCGACCGCGACGGTAACCGCTTCCACCGATACCGTGGGCAAGCCGGCTTACAATCAGGCCTTATCCGAAAGACGGGCCAAGGCAGTGGTCGAGCGTTTAATCGCCAAAGGCGCAAGCTCCAGCCAATTGGAAGTTAAAGCCGTGGGCGAGGCGGCTGGCCCCGATAACACGGCTAACCAGGAGCACCGGGTCGCGATCGTTATTACCGCGCATCCCGACTATATCGATTGCCCTAATCTGAAATAAGGGTTAACGACCACTCCGTAAGTCCAAGGACTTGCGGAGTGGCCTATTTGATCTCGCGTACCACGTCAAATCCGCCAGCTGTTTTTTGCCTTTCCGCATTGTCCTATCTTCCGCGGCAGTCGTTTGGTTTTTCCCTTGCAGCAATAGACGCTTCAGGTCACGGCTATCAATATGGCCCGTATAAAGCGCTCATAAACTCGGCTCTTCGGTAAAACGCCTAATTCCGAGTATGCCCGGGTGTTGCCGAGTGTGAGATTCCGGGCATAGAATGGCCGCTTTACTTAATCAGCGTAAGGATAAGTCTATGTCAGATTCATATTGGTTCAGAACCGGCGAAGCCACGGTATTTTCCAGCGAAGGGCAAGGAACCGACGCCATGCCGGAAATCTTGATCGGCGACGTTAAGGGGCCGGCCGGGCATGCGTTTGCCAATTTGATGGGGCAAACCGAAGGCCACACGCGCATGTTCGCTATTCGGGCCTGTAATCAGCAAGTGCGTCCGGCCACTATTATCGTGCCGAAGGTCACGATCAAATCCTCGGCTTACGTTAACCTGTTGGGTGGCCCCGTGCAATCGGCCGTGGCCGACGCGGTGATAGACTGTGTCGCCGACGGCGTGATACCTCGCCTGCAAGCTAACGAGTTATGCATCATTGCCATGCTCTGGATAGATCCCGCCTGTGCTTCCAATCCGAATCTGGACCGGAAGGATCTATATCGGACTAATTATGAGGCCATGAAATTGGCCATACAGCGGGCCATGAGCAATTCGCCCAGCATTGAGGAATTAATAGCCAATCGGCATAAAATATCGCATGAAATGTACGACCCGGAGACCGGCGAATCCCAGTGGTAAAATGAGCGGGGTTTGCCGGTAACCGGCCGGCGTTACGGATTTTGGGCGCCTAAATTTTATACAGCGGCGCTAAAACCTCGTCCGGTTCGGAATGGGTCTTTGCGGCTATGCCGGTTTTGCTAAACGCATCCCAGAGCGGCCGCCCGTCCCAGTCGGTTTGGGCGGCGGAATACAGATATTGATTCAATAACTGTATTTCCGCCCGCAACGGCTCCGCACAGCGGTCGGCAAGCGCGGTTAGATTATCCGCGGCAAAATGCTGTCTCCCCCATTCCAACAAGGCCTGCTTGGCTGCTTGCGGATTGTTATGCAGGCAGGCGGTTTTCAGTGGTTTTTGCCGGTCGGACTTGGCTTGTTTTTCGGACTGGAGAGGCTCCGAAACCCGGGGGATCTTGGCGCGGCGATAAAGCCATAACAGGTGCGTTAGCCAGCCGAGCCCTAAAAACCCCGATAAAGCTTGCCAAAACAAAGCGTTGCCGGATACATCCGGGCCGGGTGCTTCGGCGGCCGGTTGCTGTTGCGGTTGAGCGTCCGGCATAGCGGCTTGGCTGTTGCCGCTGGCGCCCAAGGCAGTCAATTCAAGCGCGGGCAGGCGGGCCACCTCGGTTTGTTGCGTTTTGGTGTTGAACCAGCTGATAGCCAGGGCCGGCAAGGTATATCGACCGGGTTGGCCGGCAATATAAGCGATTTTTTCTTCCCGTACGGCGATTAAACCGTCGCTTTGCTTATCTTCTTTCAACAAAGGTTGATCCGGGTAGGTCTTAATGCCTTGAATGGCCGGGGGTTTGGACAACTCCGGCAACTGGCCTACTGTTGCGCCTTTTGCGGTCAGGGTAATGGTGCGGGTCAGCGGCTCGCCAACCTTGGTCTGCAGCGACTGGGCGGACCAGGTTTCCTTGAGTTCCAATGACTCCGCGCTTAACCAAGCCGGATCGGTAAAGCTTGGCGGTACCGGTAATACATTTAGGGTAATGGCATCGGAAGATACCCGGCGGGTTTCGGTCATCTGGCGGTTGAAAAAACCGTTGAAGCGCGGGCGGCGATTGTTGGCGTTGCTAACGACTTCGGCGGTCAATGTCAGCGGGGCTATGGTAAACAAGCCGCTTTGTTGGGGGAAGATCGCGTATTTGCGTTCCGTTACCCAATAGTCCATGCCGTTAATCTGCGTGCTGTAAGTGCTGTCGTCGCCCAATTTTTCCACCAAGGCGTCCTTGATTTCCGGGTCGTTCAGGCTGGCTTGGGTAATCTGCACCCTTCTATACAATTTCAAGGTGTACAACACCTGGGATTGCACGTAAGGCTTATCGGGAGTGACTTCTACTGTTAGAAATACCTCGTCGTTACCGCCGGGTTGCGCTTGCGAAGCGTCGCTCACCGACACTTTACCGGGTTGGCTGCTATCGGCGCCGAAAGCGATCGGCGGGATCAATAACTCGCCGGGCTGCTTGGCCATCACGCTGACAACCCATTGTTCGGTACGGCTGCTTTTACCGTTTACCCAAGACATATTGGTGCTGCGTTCTTGGTTCAAAATCTCGAAATTGGCCCGCAGCGGCGTGAAGTCCGGATTGCCGTCCGGCGTTTCCGCGGCGGTAAAGGTAATTTGAAAAGACTCGTTCAGGCCGACGGGGTTGCGATCGATGCTGACCCGGATGTCGGCGGCCAGCGCCGCGCAGGCCAGCAGCCAGCCGGACACGGCCAAAAGCCACTTTACGGTATTGCACCTATTCGGCATTAGCATAAAAGTATGATTTCCCCGAACGCATTAAATCGGCTATCGCCTCAACCAAGCTAACCGAAAGCCGCCATGCCATTATTGCCATCCTCCGCCCAAGGCTTTGTACAGATTGATTCGGGCAATACGCTGCTGCTTGGTCACGTTGATCAATTCGATATTGGATTGCAACGCACTCTGTTGCGCTATCAGCACTTCCAAATAGCTGGCCTTGGCCGACCGGTATAGTTCCTTGGAAACGTCGACCGACTGTTTCAAGACCTCGCTTTGCTGCTTTTTGAGTGCATTGATTTGTTGCAAGTTTTTAATATTGGCCAGTTGGTTGGCCACCTCGACATAGGCATTCAGAATGGTTTTTTGATAATTATACATTGCGCTCAATTGATTGGCTTGGGCCGTATTGAAACGCGCTTCCAGGGCTTTCATGTTAATCAGCGGCGCGATCAATGTGCCCACAACCGAATAGGCGATTGAAGCCGGCGAGGTAAATAAAAACTGCGGGTCGAAGGCTTGAAAACCGAAGGTGGCCGTAATATTGAAATTCGGGTAAAAAGCGGCCTTTGCGGCTTTTAAATCGAACTTAGTCGCTTCAATCTGAAATTCCGCCGCCCGTATGTCGGGGCGGTTTTCCAGTAGTTGCGAAGGGATGCCCACCGAAATTTCATGCGAGTTTTCTTTAAAAAAGTCGTTTTTGGTTCTTTCAACCGCTTGCGGGAAACGGCCGAGTAAGTAATTGATTTTATTTTCGGTTTCGGTAATTTGCTGCAGAACGTTAGTTTCCAGTACCTGCATGCCGAGCAACTCCGCCAGGAATTGCTGCACCGCCAATTCATTGGCTCTGCCGGCCTCTTTTTGCAATCTGATGACATCCAGCGCTTCTTGCTGCTTGCCTATGGTTTGCCGGATAAATTCCAGTTCGTTATCCAGTGCCAATAAGTCGTTATAGTGAATGGCGACATCGGAGACCAAATTGGATATGACGAAGTTGGTGCCTTCGATACTCGCCAAATATTCCGAAGCGGCCGCCTTGCGCTGATTTTCCAATTTGCCCCAGACATCGATTTCCCAGGACGACTGTAAACCGACAAACATGTCCGGCAAATGCTCCGGCACGGTGTTACCGGGGGTAATTTGGGTCGAGTCGTTACCGGCCCCGTCCATGGTGTACAGGCCGAATTTCCGCATGCCGCCGCCGACCAGCAACTCGACTTTCGGCAGCATGGCGCCGTTGGCCAGCTTCACGCTGGAGCGGGCCGTTTCTATGCGCTGCAGGGCAATCTGCATATCGAGGTTATTGCCGATCGCCGTATCGATCAAACTCAGCAAATGCGGATCCGCAAAGTACTCGCGCCAGTTGATGTCGGTTACCTTGGCGGCCTGCCTGTTTTCCTGCTGGGCGGGAAAACCGGCGGGGATGGGTTGTTCCCGGATGGATAGGTCGGTATTCAGGCCGCAGCCCTGTATCGATAATGCCAACAGGGAAATAGCTAAAGAGGGGGAGTATGTACGCTTCATTGAACAATTAAAAAGTTTCGGTAAATGGGGCTTCTTCTTTCTTGCCGCTGTGATGGTGCTTATCTTGAATGCCGGCAAAAGCCACATATAAGCCCGGAATAATAATGACGCCGAAAACGGTACCGAAAATCATGCCGCCGGCCGCCGCGGAGCCGATAGTGTTGTTGCCGATCTCGCCGGCGCCCGAGGCAAACATTAACGGAATCAAGCCGGCGATAAAGGCGAACGAGGTCATCAAAATAGGCCGCAAACGCAACACGCCGCCTTCGATGGCCGCTTCGAAGGACGATTTGCCTTCCTTATGTTTCAATACGGCGAATTCTATGATCAAGATGGCGTTTTTACCCAGAATTCCGATCAGCATGATCATGGCGATTTGCGCGTAGATATTGTTTTCCAGCCCCATCGCCATCAGTAAAAACAGGGCGCCGAACACGCCTATCGGCAGCGAAAAAATCACCGCGAAAGGCAGCAGGAAGCTTTCGTATTGCGCGGCCAGCAGCAGGTAAACGAAAACCAGGCAAATCAGGAAAATATAAATGGCTTGGTTGCCGGCATTGGCCTGGTCGCGCGACGAGCCGGCCCAATCGTAGCCGAAGCCTTTCGGCAGAGTTTGCGCGGCCGCTTCTTTAATGGCCGCAATTGCCTGCCCGCTGCTATAACCGGGCGCCGGCTGGCCGTTGACCATGGCGGCGGTATACATGTTGTAACGGGTAATCTGCTCGGGACCGTAAACCTTTTCCACGCTTAAAAATGACGAAAAAGGCACCATGTGCCCGGCGTCGTTTTTGATGTAAAGTTTTAGCAAGTCGTCGGGTTGGGCGCGGTATTCCGGCAAGGCCTGCACCATCACTTTATACATCTGTCCGAAGCGGATGAAGTTGGTGGCGTATTCGCTGCCGATCAGGGTTTGCAGGGTGCTCATGGCATTGTCCGCGGTTATTCCCTTTTGCGCCGCCTTATCGGTGTCGATATGCAGCAAAAATTGCGGGAAACTGACATTGAAAGTGGTAAAGGCGTTGTTAATTTCCGGACGTCGATTGAGCGTTTCCACAAAAGCATCCGCCACTTTCTGCAATTGCCGAAGATCGTCCGAGCCGGTTTTGTCCAGCAGCCGCATTTCGAAGCCGCTGGAGTTGCCGTAGCCCGGTACCGGCGGCGGCGTGAAGAACTCGATACTGGCGTCCTTGATGTGGCGGGTTTTCTCTTCCAATTCGCGGATGATGTCCTTATCGGACGCCTCCCGTTCCTCCCAGTTTTTCAAGCTGATCAGGTTCATGCCGTAAACCGCGCCGGTGCCTTCGGAAAGCAGGCTGAATCCGGCCAGGCCGGAAACCGATTTGACGCTATCCAGACTGGAGGCGACCTGTTGTACTTCATTCGACACTTTTTCGGTACGCTCCAGCGTGGCGCCGGAAGGCGCGGTGATGTTGGCGTAGATGGTGCCCTGGTCTTCTTCCGGAATAAAACCGGTCGGTACGGCGCGTCCGATTAAACCGGCGCCGACGGAAAAGCCCAGTAAGATGAGGAAGGTGACGATGCGCCGGTTGGCGATCAGACGGATCAGATTTTGATAACGCTCGGACAGCCCGTTGTAGCGCCGGTTAAAACCGTCGAAGAATTTTTGCAAGACCGATTTTTTTTGCCCCGGCTCGTGGTGGTGTTTCTTCAGGAATACCGCGCAGAGTGCCGGCGTTAACGTCAAGGCGGTAATCCCCGACAGCACAATCGAAATCGCCATGGTCAGGGAAAATTGCCGGTAAAACACCCCTTCGGGACCGCCCATGAAGGAGACCGGTAAAAACACCGCCGACATCACCAGCGTAATGGCAATAATAGCCCCGCTGATTTCGCGCATGGCGTGTTCCGTGGCCCGGCGCGGTCCCATGCTGGTATGCTCCATTTTGGCGTGTACCGCTTCGATCACCACAATCGCATTGTCCACCACGATGCCGATGGCCAGCACCAAGGCGAACAGTGTGATCAGGTTGAGCGAAAACCCCAATAATTGCATGAAGAAAAAGGTGCCGATCAGCGATACCGGCACGGCGATAATCGGGATGAGCGTGGAACGAAAATCCTGCAGGAAAATGAACACCACCAAGGCCACCAGCACGAAGGCTTCCAGCAGGGTTTTCAGCACCTCGTGGATGGAGGCGTCCAAAAACTCGGACACATCGTAGCTTAGGGTGTAGTCCATGCCCGGCGGGAAAGAGTTGGCCTTGATTTCCGCCATGGTGGTTTTGATGTTATCGATAACCTGCTTGGCGTTACTGCCCGGCCGTTGCTTTAACAGGATGGCGGCGGAAGGCTGGCCGTTTTCCTTGGACAGCACGTTGTAATCCTTGGAATCGAATTCGACGTCGGCCACATCCTTCAGGCGCAGGATCTCGCCTTCTTCCGTACTGCTCAGGACGATGTTTTCGTAGGCCTCCTGGGTGTTGTGCTTGCCTGTGTACTTTAAAACGTATTGCAGCGCTTGCGCCTCCTTGCCGGAGCTTTCGCCGATTTTACCCGGCGCGGCCTCAACGTTTTGCGCCCTGAGTTTGTCGATGACTTCCGTCGCCGAGATGTTGTACATCAACAATTTGTCCGGCTTTAGCCACACCCGCATGGCGTACTCGCGGGCGCCCAAAATCTCGGCAAAACCCACCCCTTCGATACGTTTCAGCTCTTTCAGGACATTGATGTCGGTAAAGTTGAACAGAAATTTTTCGTCCAGCGTGGGGTCGTCGCTGAGGATGTTGATGTACAACAGCATGCTGTTTTGCACTTTTTCGACGATAACCCCGGCCTTAATCGCTTCCGCCGGTAATTCATCCAACACCGCGGACACCCTGTTCTGCACGTTGACCGCGGCGACTTCCGGATCGGTGCCGCCTTTAAAAATAATCTGAATGGCCGCGCTGCCGTCATTGCCGGAGACGGACGACATATAGGCCATGCCGGGTACGCCGTTAATAGCCCGCTCCAGCGGCGTGATAACCGCTTTAACCACCACTTCCGCATTGGCGCCGGTAAATTTGGTGGTGACGTTGACCTCGGGCGGGGCAATATCCGGAAATTGGGTAACGGGTAATTGGGTCAGGGACAATAAACCCAGCAAGGTAATCAGCACCGATATCACAATGGACAATACCGGGCGGTGAATAAATTTAGACGTCATAATAGTTTGTCCGCCCCGGTTAATCGTGTTTATTTTCCGACATGGCTTGCGCCAAATCGATAATGACAGGTTGTATTTTTTCGCCGTCCTTTAAGTTTTCCACCCCTTCGAATATTATTTTGTCTTCCTTGGTTAAGCCGGATTCGACCGCATAATAATCGGGAAAGCGCATTTTCGGCGTAATATTGCGTTGTTTTAACGTATTATCTTTATCGACTACGAATACATACAGTTTTTCCTGAATTTCGAAGGTCGACTTTTGCGGAATGATCAGTGCGTTCTTCAATTCTTTATTGATAATAATTTCCCCATTGGCGCCGTGTTTTAACATGCCTTCCGAATTCGGAAATCTGGCCCGGAAAGCGATATTGCCCGTTTGCCGGTCGAATTCGCTTTCGATCATTTCGATTTTGCCTTTGTGGGGGTATAGCTCATTATTGGCCAGCCGCAAGCTGACGATTTTCATTTCTTCTTCGTTATTGGAAATATAATTCAGATAATCGACTTCCGAGAGGTTGAAATAGGCGAATATCGCGCTGTTGTCGGAAATGGAGGTCAACATGTCGCCTTCCTCGATCAAACTGCCGACTTTGTGCGGGATACGGTTGATGACGCCGTCGTATGGGGCCTTAATCTGCGAAAAAGCCAAGTGTAAAGCCACCTGCTCCTTATTGGCCTGGGCTTCCTCTACCTTGGCCTTTAAGGCGTTAATCTTGGCGTCCAATACTTCAAGCTCCGTGTTCGAAACTATATTTTTTTCCACCAAGCGCCTGACGTTGGCCAATTCGACTTCGGAAGCCTTTAAATCGGCGATGGCCGCCTTATAATCGGCGTTGGCTTTTTGCAGTTCCTTTTCGTGTTCCATAAAACTCAGGCTAAACAACAGTTGGCCCTTGCCGACTGTTTGGCCCTCGTCGACATAGTTTTTTTCGATGAAACCTTTAATTTTACTCCTGACTTCGACATATCTTACCGATTGAATTTCAGCCACATATTCGCTGGTATAAGGGGTATTTTTTACGATGGGGTTGACGACTTGATAGCTCTCGGGCTGTTTTTCGGTTTCTTTTTCCGATGAGCATGCCGAGGCGATTAAACAGGAGGCAATTAATAGTATTCGACTAGTTTTCATTTTGAAAGGATGGGTGATGAGTTACTTCCCGTAAAACCGGCCTAATTGCGCGCGGCTTAGCAACCGTTGCGTGTAGTAAGGTTTCAATAAGGGGATTAAGAATTCGGTCCCGAGCCGTGGCGCGGGGTATTTGCTTAACATTTGCTTGCGTCCATGCCCGGCCAAGACAACGCGGATTCGGAGAAAAAGGTATTCGGAAAATTGCACGCAAAATAATATCGAATAAATACAAAATTGCTCGGCCAAATAACATTCGCCGAATATTTCCCGGACGGAGCGGAAAATTCGAAAAATGCCGGCTATCGCTTGATTTTTCAAGAAAAATATTATTTGCGTATCCCATTTCTATCATAAGTTTTTGAGTTTCTTATTTCAATAACTTTTTCAGAATAACCCGCCTGCATCATGTTGCCGCAGTGGAGGGAAAATACCCTTTTTACCAAGCGGCAACCGCCGGCGGACGGCAGCGGAACGGAACTTTACGGCCCGCGCTTACAAGCCGAGAGCCCTGCTTATCCCGTGGCTGGCG
>JGI24126J20157_1000637_pt1 | contig 11790 bp, 12 predicted proteins | sample SubbioR12Aug_8Ca_FD_20157 | JGI IMG/M metagenome (IMG submission 20157)
AAGATTTCTTGCCAGGTTAGCCAAGTGGAACGGCGGCCGTCTCGAAAACGGCTACGCGCAAGCGTGCAGGGGTTCGAATCCCTTACCTGGCGCTCATAAATTCATACTTTCATATAATTTATAATATTTCTGCAGGACTATTTTTGAAATAATTGTTAAAAAATCGTCTATCCATGGGTATGTATCATAGAGAAATTAACTATAATCATGCAAGAAAAAACACTGGTATTATTGAAACAAGACATTCTTACATATTGGACAGACTTGGAAGCAGGAGATTTTGAAGATAAAGAGTTCTTAAAAGAGCTTAATGCTTCTATTGGATATTACAATGAGTACAAGCGTGGTCAGGTAGCAAAAGCAATAGAAAAATGAAGTCAGAAATATGTTTTGATTGTTATAGGATAATGGAAAAAAGAAACGAAAGTGAAGAGGATGCTTACAGAGTATTTTGGATTTGTGAATCATGTGGTAAAAGAAAATATGATGAACATGATCAATTAAGAATCAACTAGTATCATGACTGTATCTCTAATTTCCTCATATACTTGGTTTAACTTCTGATCTTTATGAAATATTGTCATGATTGTTTAACTCCAATTAATCGTAATTCATCCGAGGAATACTGTAGTTTTTGCAAGAGGGATAGAGATAATAAAAATCATCAATCAAACAATGAAACTACATGGAATCTCTTTTTATGAATTTATAATACTAGTCATAGATCATTAAATTTTTTTCTTCAAGCGTCTTATTTTCTATACTTACTAGACTTGCTCTGAAAATTGTGGAAAGAAAAGATAATCAAATAGTAGTAGAAGAATATGCAATATGAAAAGTCAAAAGAGTATGAAGCACACTATAAAATGCAAATACTGTGGTAAATCAGATAATGTGCAATACTTGGGAGGTCTTGACTGGTTCTGTAACAAAAGATGCTATTACAATTACAGACACATGAATGAGAATCATGAATAATATTGCCTTGGCATCATGAGGACAATTATCTTGTGTTACCGTTCTATATGCCATTATGGTTCCAAATGACAATCACATCCTCTTTGACAGTAACTTTCATTTTATTATACTTCACCTCATAAATAGATCAATGATATATGTCAGATTCGCATACTTTACAATATGACAAAATTAAAAAAAGGAAAAACACCGCAAGTAAACAAGAACAACAAGACAATTCCAGAGAATCTGAAGAAAAAGGAATATCGAGAATCCTATGAAGAATTAAAAAAAGATATTCGAAAAGAGCAACAACCGTGAGAATTGAAACTAGTTGTTTTTATGAAGAATTTACGTTACCATCGGCATCAAGTAAATTTCCACATATCTGACATTCCCATCTTTTATCAGACATTGACTGATTAACGTCTGTTATTCTTGATGTATTGCAGACTTTGCATTTGGTTGACATTATTTTGATTTTACTGGATGTGTTTTTTCGTGCTCTCGTACTTGTTCAAAAGTATATGATGTTCCTTCCCACTTGAAATTACACTCTTTGCAACTATATCTCATTTCTCTTCACTGGCTTGCTTCTTCCATACATTACATGCAGGACAGCGACTAATGGTTTTGGATAATATCTTTTTTGAGAATACATTGCCGCAGTTTTCACACGTTTTCAAATCATTTAGAGTGACCATTATGATGTCGCTTCCATCGAAATTGTTTTTGTGTTTTTAAAATGTGTCTTTTCATGGGTTAAAACCTGTTCAAAAGTATCCATCCATCCTTCCCAATGAAATTTACAATTTTTGCAGTTATACTTCAATTTTGTTTCGTCTCTTTAGATTCTTTGAATGCATTTACGTCATTAGATGTCTTTTTTTGATTTCGTTGTAATTTTGCAAATAGTTTTTTTAACATACACACATAGGTCATATCTTACATATAAGGCAAGGATTCTAACAAAATAGATTTTTTTTCGTAGCTGAATAGTTAATTCAGTCCTTCCTTTCAGATATGCAAACTCACACCACTACGATATTGATAATACATCGATTTTACTTATAGTGTTTTCTCAAATGCGGGTTAATTAGGATGAAATGACATCTGAATATCATGAATACATCACCCTTTCATTGGCAAAAAATATGCATTGATTGCAAGAGAGTGCATTGCCAAAAGGGATGTAATTGCGATTGTCATTGGGAGCCATAGATACATTTTGACATATTCAACTGTGACCCAAGACACATGTCCACATGATGCAAAAGTAAAGATGGCGGGATATTTTAAAATGTATGAATGTACAAGATGCCATAAATTTATTCGTGATGATAAGTAAAATTACAAATGTTTTTCTATCTTCTCTTGTTACTATGTGTTCCATTCATAATTCCTCGTTTCTAACTATTTTCATGCCTGTAATCTAAGAGTGTCAATTCTTTTTACTTCAACTCTTACCTGGCGCTCATATCTTCTATAATTCTAAAATTTAACCCAAAAATGATTCAATCTCTAAGAGATTCGTTTATGCTGGACTGATTACAGTGTCTTTTCTACTCACAAGATAAATTCCTAAAATCATGATTCCTGCAGCCATAATCTGATACCAACTAGTCTGTTCTGCCAAGAATATGCTAGCTGCTACAAGACCAAACACTGATGACATTGAAAATATTGTAATTGTTCTAACGGTACCTATTCTTTTTAGTCCCTGCAAGAAAAAGAAGAGAGACACTGCAAACCCTACAGAGCCAAGAACCAAAATTGGCAGTATCTGTTCTGTTTGCAAATTAATGTTTACTCTGAATACTAATAATGCAATTACTAGTAACATTCCACCTCCTATTGCAGATTTTATCTGTACAATATTTGCAACATCCATTTTTTGTGCAAGGTATCTGCTAAGGTTGTTATCCAATCCCCAAAATAACATGGATATAATTAGTAACATGTCTTTGTAGTGAATTTGTTGTAGAGTAAAAGTTGTCAAATCTAAATTTGTAGTAATGATTGCCATACCAGCTAGAACCAAGAGAATTGCAATCCAACCAACAACTCGAAGTTTCTCTCTGAAAAATAACACTGCAAGTAAAACTGAAAAGAATACTTCACCATTTGCAATAAGAGCAGCATCAGACGCACTTGCATGAGTTAATCCAACAAAATATAAGCTTGGTGCAATTACTGCACCACATAATGCTATTGAAAGAACCAACAGAAGATCTCTTTTTGTAAGACTCTTCTTTTTCTTTTGTGCAAAAGGACTTAGAGTAATTGCTGATATGATGTAAACTAGAGATGCAAGTAAAATAGGATCAACTGAAGATACAAGCGGTTTTGCTAATACTGATACTGAACCAAATGCAACAGCAGACCCTATTGCAAATACATACCCTAATCGTATCTGGTCATATTTTTGCATCATGAATTGACATCTGATGTTATGGGCTAGCTAAACATTTCTGGTATTTCATACCTGTATAGTCCCTTTTATCCCCAAATGGGGAATCTTTATGGGTCCATTTAGGCTTGAACCTGAAAATGGTAAAAATCATTTTGATGTAAATTTTAATGATTTTCGAAGAAAAAGTATACTATCATTAACCAATTAAATCATAATTTTACATTGATTGCCTCATCAATGAATATGAACATAATATCATATGCAATTTTCACACAGCCTAATCCTTGGTTTTCTTATGATTACTGCAATATCTGGTGTCATTGGAATAATTTCACTATATCAATTTGTTACGATTGTAGATTCTATCAAAACTGAAATACCGGAATCAATTGAAGATTTTAAAACAAAAGCATCTATTATTGAAAATGACAGATTGATAATATATTATGATGAAGTTTTAACACAATCCGCAAGAAATTATGCTTTTACTCATGATGAAAAATGGAAATTAAGATATTTTCAAATTGAACCAATATTAGACCACTTGATCCAAGAACCATATAGTAATGCCGACAACAGCGTTTTTTTGGAATTAAATAAAATAAACATTCAACTTGTTAACATGGAAAAAGAGGCAATAAAATTAACCGATAACGGAGAATACAAACAGGCAATATCTATTTTGGAAAGTGATGAATACACAGAGCAAAAATCATTATACACAGCTTCGTTAAAACTTCATGCAGAAAATAACAATTTAGAGTATGATGATGGTATAAAATCACTAGAAGATACATCATTGTTACTCTCTTCAAATATTGATAGAGTGACAAAAGAAGGCACACTGGTCTTGGAGATTATTTTTCCAATTTTGGTGTCACTATCTATTTTCCTAGGGATATTTTTTTCAAAAAGATTAGCAAATCCAATTAACGATTTAAAAAAAGCAGTAAAACAAATTGCCGAAGGCAATTTTGATGTAAATATCGTAGTAAATGGGCCAGATGAGATCAAGGAATTGATCCGTGATTTTAAAACAATGGTAACAGAGCTGAACAAAATTGATATCATGAAAAATGATTTTTCAGCCATGATCACACATGAGTTAAAAACACCGCTAGTTCCAATAATTGGATATGTGGATTTACTTTTATCCAAACACTTTGGAGACTTGAATCAAAATCAAATAGAACGACTATTGAGGATAAAAAATAATTGCATAAAGATGCAAAATATAGTCACTGACATTCTTGACATTAATGGAATAGGGACGAATCAAATGAAATTCAATATGGAAATAAATGACATATCACTAATCATCAAGGATGGTATAGAGCAATTAAAAGATGAATTCAGTAAGAAGAAAATTACAATTATAGAGTCACTTGAAAAAAACCTAATGTGCAATTGTGATAAAGGCAGAATAAATCAGGTTATAATCAACATATTGAGCAACGCGATTGACTTTTGTCCAAAGCAAGAAGGTAGAATTGAGATAATAACAAACAGGATTCGAAACAACGTTCACATTATAATTAAAGATAATGGAATAGGTATTTCACAAGAAAATATGAACAAAATATTTGTAAAGTATTATCAAGTAGACACCACATCAATTAGGGAACACGGAGGAACAGGCATAGGTTTGTCATTATCTAAAATTATCATAGAAAAGCATAATGGCAAAATTTGGGCAGAATCAAATGGAAAAGACAAAGGTTCAGAAATTCACATCACGATACCTACTATATGAGAATTTAATCAGCGTTAATTTTAATCTCCTAAATAGTAACCAAGTCCATATGGGCCCATTCGGACTTAAATGATTTTAGCCATTTGATTCAATATTATAATTGAAATTCACACGTTTGTTTATATGATAAATTTTTCTAATGATATCGTTGGTTAATCAGTATGTTTGGATAGGAATTGTGGTTGCAGCATTTTTTGTAGGAGTTGGTGCTAGTTATGTTAATTTTGCAAATACTTATGATCCAATGTCTATGAAATTTCAAAATCAAGAATTGTTTGATAAAATGATGTCAAATAATCCTAGAATGTCTCAACAATGGATGGATACAAGTATGATGAGTCAACAACAAATGATGCAAAATCCAGATGCGATGAACCAATGGATGCAAAATATGATGAATGACCCGCAAGCAATGCAGCAATTACGTCAAAATTCCAAATTTCTGTCACAACTTCAAAATCCTACTTTGACAAACAATATTGCAATAAATCAAAATGATCTGATGGATCAGATTTCAGACGAATCAGTACTGTTATTGGACATTAGGGAAATTGAACAATTTGATCAAGGACACATTAAAGGTGCAGCTACTGCCACATGTGCCGAAGATAAAAGAGAAAAAGTACTTTCTAGAATCCCAAAATCAATCAAAATAATTCTTGTTGACCAAGATGGTACACAGGCACCAGAAATGGCTCAACTCATTTTGGATGCAGGTCTTTCATCACAATATCTTGAAGGAGGAATGAATAATTGGCAAGGTGAAGTTGTACAAGATCCAGGAGCTAAACAAATTACGCCAGAAAAACTCTGGAACAGAATACAACAAAACGATAACATTTTTTTGCTTGATGTTCGAACTCCTCAGGAATTTTTAGAGTATCACATTCCAGGCAGTGTGAATATTCCACTAGAATACACCTTTGATGCAGAAACAACTTCTATGATTCCTGATGATAAGGATGTAATTATAATTTGCAAGAGTGGTACACGTGCTACAGTTTCTTCATTTGCATTGGCAAAGCATGGAATTGCAGGTGAAATTCTAGATGGCGGAATAGTTTCTTGGCTCAAATATGTTGAAACTAAACCTTAAAAAAAATTCAATATGATGGGTATGATGGAATCATCTATTATGATGAAACAATGAATGATTAGCCTATGCAACAATCATGAATTTCTAATCCTCAATACCTGATTTACCCAAATCTCCAAATCCATACTCTTTCTTAACCTCTTGACGAGAAGCTTCAAACATTTTATCTTGTTCTTGTTCTTTAGCTTCATCTCCTTGGTAAACTGTTTTCACAGGCCAAGGGATTTTGATGCCATATTTTTTGAATTCGTGGTAGATCATCATTCTCATATGTGATTTTACTTTAAACTGAGATGAATAATCTCTAACAAATAACCATAAATCAAACTGTAAAGACGAATCCCCAAATTCACTAAATCTTACTGTCGGTTGTTCTATATCAACAAGAATGTCTTTATCGCATCCACAGCTTGGAAGATTTTCTTCCAGATAGGGACATTTTTCTTGAACAACCATATGTTGTCCTCTTTCATCTTTTATCTCACTCATGATGCGTTTGCCGATTTTTATTAAAATGGATGTTACATATTCAGGATCATGTATGTATGACACTCCTATTTTTATTTTAGCCGGGACAATTTTGAAATCCTTTGAATAATTTACAATTTTTGAAGTTATTAGTTGATGAGTTGGGAAAATTGCAATTGATTCGTTTAAACCATGTTTGATATATGTAACTCTTGGAGTGATTTTATACACAATTCCATTATATCCTTCAATTTCTATTCTATCTCCTTCTTGAATAATTTCTTCTTTACGAATTTGTAAATATGAAAAATAGTTTTCCATAGTTTCTTTTAAAGCAAATCCTACTGCTATAGATAAGCCCCCACTGGCTGTGGCAATAAGCAATAGATCGATTTCCCACCAAACAGCAATCCCTAAAACTAATGAAACGAATAATCCAATTGAAATTACATTTCTAACGGATTTTGGGGTAAACTGAGCAGTTCCTTTTATGTGTCCTGGTTGAGTACTGCCTGGAATTATTGGTTGATAATTTTCTCGTCGTTTAACATGCCTCCAATTTTCTATAGTGTATACTTCTTCTGGTTTTACCCCAAGCCGAAGTTTACGTCCTGCTTGGTTATTTCCACTAATGCATGTTTCTAGATATTTTTCATATTTTTTTCGTTCAACCTTTTTCCATTCGTTAAATGGATTTTTGACAATCTCAGAATAACTACCAATCACAAGACCCCTTTTAGTACGATATCTTTCAAGAATTTTTTTTCCTTTATCTGTTTTTAAATAATTTTTAAATTGTTCTTCAGACATTTCTTTTGGTGGTGATATGGGAGGATTCCATTTGTATAATTTGTAAAAAAGATTATCTTCGTCATCATCAAAACCTTTCATTTCTACCCAACGTTCAAAATCTTCACGTTCAAGAGTTGATTTTTCACGTTTACTTAAAACAACTGGAATAAACTTTGCAATTACGAATCCAGATACAAGAATCGTTCCACTTTGAAGAATTTTAGAAAAAAATTCCCTTGGGGTCATTTCCTGACTTGCTTCAGCAGCCTTGATGTAAACATCACTTGTAAACAATTCATAGGTGTGAATGTAATGAGTACCAAAAATCAACGCTATAATTACAATAGATGGAAAAAATAATCTTTGAATAATCTGTACGAGATGAGTTCTTTTATATCTAAATTTTGTTGATTCTATCCAATGAGAGAATTTGTAATGTCCTATGGTGATTCCTATAATGCCCCCAATTAAAACCACAAGAGCTAACTGTAATGAAGAATCTGTAGCTATTAGTTGATTTAGCGGAATGAATTGAGTATTAACTAATTCAGTTACTGTTTCTTCTGCCATAATTAATTTGATGAATACTTCTATACTAAGTTTTTTTCATTTTTTGAAATAGCTTGAATATTGTTTTTCCTATCTTGACTTGTTTTATAATTTTCAAACTAACTTTCAATATCTTAAATCCCACAAAAACAGGCATAAGTACAAGCATAATTATTTCGAGCCAATACTTTTTTACAAATGATTTTGCGTTTCGTATCTTCAAATATGCTATTATCAATTCTAATGTTAAAAGACCAACTATCAACCAAAAAATAATGTCAAAAATAATGATGATCTGTTCTGTGATTGTAAATAACGGTTCTGAAATTCCTAATGAATGATATTCAATGTTGACCAATCCAAAAATAAATAACACGATTAATGAAAAAGTAACAAAACTTACTACTTTTTTGAATAATGGGGAAAAGAGTATTTTCACAACAAAGATTATTTCTGCAAGATCAATATAATATCATTCTTGACTTTTATTTTCTATCTTTAGTTCGTACTGGATTTTTTTATATCTATTTTATTTTTGATTATTTATTTTTGTCTAAAATATTTAATATTGCTGCATCGACTATAATTTTTAATATGTGTTTTCATCCTAAAAATTCAACTCTTTCAGATTTTAATGCCATACAAATATCTAATGGTGTGACCACTTGATCCTGGAAAATTATGTATGGATGTGTCATTGCATACATCATCCTTGCAACTTCAGTTAAATTCATATCTTTGGAAATTTTTTTTGCTTCTTCTAGATTAATTGACTCTGAGAACTTTTGTTCCAAAAATTTAACATTTCTAAAAAAATCAAATTTTTGTGCTATGCTCTGAATGATTAAACGATCACTGATGAACATATTTGTATTTTTTAATATTATTTTTCTAGTGTTGTTTTGAAGCATTAGACCTATGATGTCTTTCAGAGTATTGTCCTGATCAAATGTGATGACTTCTTTTTTAGGTAATTCTGAAATAGTAATGTCTGTAGTGCAGTTTGCACCAATTTCTAGTAATTTTCTTCCAGATATTGCAGAATAACCTCCTAGGCTGTTAGGTATTATCGAAAACGCTCTTCTTGTTTGCTTCCACTTTTCAAGTAGTTCCCCAAGTGTAACTTTTTCAGATATGATCATGAGATTCTTATCTGTGACTTGCTCTACGGTAGTTTTATCAAAAAAATCTGAAGAGGGGTTTTTAAAAATATTCTCAATTATTTCTCTGCCTCCAATAACCCCTATTGGTTTTTCCTCTTCTTCTGTAACAACAAGCGAATCTGTAAAAGATTCTAAATAATGCATTAGCATGCATGTGGCCATCCACATTTTTTTCTCTTTACGAATACTTACAGCAGGAGTAGACCTCAAAGAGAGTGGTAATAATTCCTTTAATGTTTGATTGTAAATAGGCATTAATTCTTCAATGTATGAAATACAATATAACTTATCTATGTAAAGATGATTCTCACCTTTGAAATCACTGAATTATAAAAATGATCTTGATTATTAAAAATAGAAATCAAAACAATCCTAATGTAAGAATTCTACTAAATTACAAATGAATATCTATGAAGATTGATGACATTGATCCAGATTATGAAACAGTAAAGATTGATCAGATTGGAATTATTGATTCTCATACAGGCGCTGTTGTATTCAAAGATGAATCAGTTGAATTTACAATGTCTGGGTTTTCATCTGAAGTGGCAAATATTATTTATAATTTTTTAGAGGAAAAACGTGACGATCCACCTACAATATATCGTCTAATTGAACAAATCTGTGAGGAAAATGAGCTATTTTTAGTCAAAGTCAAAATCTATGAAAGTGGTGGTATTTTCAGAGCAAATCTGTATTTTACTGGAAAAAAAGATTTGGTATTTAGAAATTTTAGAGCATCTGATGCAATAGCGTTGGCTACCTATTACAGCATTCCAATTCTAGTAAGAAAATCAATGTTAAAAGAAATTCAAAAGAAATAAAATTTTAAAAAGTTATTTGAAAATAATCCTAGTTCAATGATTTCTTTTTAGTAGATAAGTATGTTTTAAGATACTTTGGTGTCAATAGCGCACCTGTTTGGACCAATTTCTAAATCTGGGATTTCCGATTTTTTTAATTCTAGATCTCCTTTATTTATTGCAATGATTTTTTGATAGTTCATTGGTCTTGGAAGCGTTATTGATACTACTTTTTTGATAAACTCATGTTTTGGTATGTCAAGCCATGGAAGTTTCTTTGATTGTTCTATTGTAGAATAAAATGCATCCTCTATGGGTTTCACATCTTGACTATGATGTGTTGGAAATACCATTGTGTTATGTGGAAGTTTAAGCAACTTGTTGTGTAATGTGTTGTAAAGATCACTTGTGAATTCTTCTACTTTGTCTCTAAGATCAGGCCTTCCAATTGACTCTACAAACAATATGTCCCCTGTGAAAACATATTTTTCATTTATTACATAGCTGAGACTTCCTGGTGTGTGTCCAGGAGTATGAATAATTCGAAGAATTGTCTTTCCAAATTGCAGTTGGTCTGCATCACCGATAAAATTTGCATCAAAGATATATCCTTCATATTTTGAGAGATATAATTTTGCACTAGTTGCTTTGGAGAGATCTTTTGCCGCAGATACATGATCTGCATGTTGATGAGTGTCTATTACTTTAATAATTTGAAATCCTTTCTCTTTTGCAATATCGATGTATTTTTCAAAAGGATACAAAGGATCAATTACAATTGCCTCTCCGTTTGATTCTACAATGTGAGACAGACATCCTTTCCCAATTTTCTGTACTTGGATGATTTGTACTGGTTCTTTTACTATCGTTATGGGCTTTAGAACTTGATTCCATCCAGCTAATCCACCTGCAAGCGTTTTTGAATCAATTCCTGATCTTGCTAGAGCAAAACTTGCAATCATTGCACGATTTCCATGTGGGCATATGGTGACAATTTCTTTGTCTTTTGGAATTTTGGAAATAGTTTTTTCATCAAAAAGTTCACCCAATGGAATGTTTATACTTCCAGGAATTTGATATTCTGAATACTCGTCTCTATCTCTCACATCTAATAGGAATACACTGTCTAATTTTTGGGCAAGATTATCTGCCAAAATTATTTTCCCAGTATCTCCTTTTGATAGATTTCCTTTCCATGAAGAAAAACCACCAATTAAAAAGTAAACGTCTAATCCAAACGATTTCATCATTTGTGCTGTTTCTTTAGCGTATTCTTCTGGCTCAGATATCAAAATAATTTTTGCATTCTTTGGAATTTTTGGCAATATTGTTTCTTTGGCCCTAGTATCACATACCGCATGGACAGATCCGGACACATGTGATTTTTCAAAACTTTCTTTGGTTCTAAGATCGAACAAAAGAAACGGTTTTTGCTGAATCATATCTTGTTCTAACTGTTCAGCTGAAATCCCAAGTTGTTTCTGTTCCATAGTATCATTATCATTATATGCCAAATAAACTTGAATATCTTTTCCAAAGTTGAGATTTACATGAAATTCTATGTAATTCAATTTTTAATTACCTGTAATGAAATTTATGCAAAATACATGGTTAGATATTTAATTATTTTGTGCCTATGATGCTCATAATTATTTTATTTTATATCGTAAAATAGCTAGTACTGATCCCTCGATTTCTAATTTTTTAATTATTGCCGGTGATGTGGCAAATTCTATTTTTGTTGACATTTGTTTTGCAATTTCAAGCATTTTCATTATCTTTTTAAAATTAGTTGT
>JGI24126J20157_1000644_pt1 | contig 11722 bp, 9 predicted proteins | sample SubbioR12Aug_8Ca_FD_20157 | JGI IMG/M metagenome (IMG submission 20157)
ACTATTTAGTTGTTTTTTTGTAAAATTTGGCATTATTTGACAAAAAATAAAAAAATTCCCATAATATGAGAGATGCAAGCAAAAATTGCACACAACGAAAAAGGCTTGGCGTTGTTGGGGAATTAGCATTCCGTCTGCCCATAACCAAAGCCCAATAATTGCAATATTGCTGATGTTTTATTCATAAGCCAAATTTATAACGTCCAGCCCGAACTGAAGTACAATAAAGAACAAATGCTGAGGCTATATTCGTCAAGCCCCAATAATGCCAAACCTAATGTTGCAAGCAGTTTTTGTCAACTTGCACTTTTGTACTTTTCAAAATATTCATTAACCAATTTTAATAAGTCTTTATGGTTTGTCTTTAAGCCATTTGTCGAAATATGAATTGGTGAACCATAACTTTTTGAATTAGCTATTAGTAATTTTCTTTTCAAAAAATTGGTTTCTCTTGAAATGTATTTGTCAGGATTTATAAGTTGAATTGTTATAAAATATTGTTTTGATGCAATGGATGCCTGAATTGTCTTTTCGTATATTTCTGAAATGTCTGACCAAGGTATAAGTCCAAATTTGAAAGTACTTGTATTGTCACAAATTCCTTGTTCACTCAATATAAGTCCAGGCTCTTTGTCAAACAATTTTTTTGTAAAGAAATATATTCCAAAAAGTCCCATTATTGTCGAACCATAAAAAGCTATTGTCTTTAAAACTGGATTGTTAAAAACAGGATTACTTGTCTGGGGATTTGAAATAATCATCCAAAGTCCACCCAGTAAAAACAAAACACTAAAAATTAAGAGTTTTGTCAACTTGGCTTTGCTTAATGAAATTTCAATTCTATTATTATCTGTCATATTAGTGTTGGTCTTTTAAAATTGCTTGCAACGTTCAGGGCTTTGCGTTCGGCTGGGCATTCGAAGAATGTCCAGCCCGGAACTGCAGCCCAATAGAAATACTAATGTACAGAATTTATTATGTTGCTGAGTAGAATTCCGTCGAGCCCGAACCGAAGCTGAATAAAATTACCACTGCCTGGGCTCGACGTTGCGTCAGCCCCAGCTGACGCAAAACCCCGTGTTGGCTGCAGTAATATCAAATGCCATGTAATTCTTTTTTGTTAATCCAAATCGTGTCTTCGTTCGGCTTAACAACTAAAATATCTATAGGTCCACCAACAGTCTTTATTTTTTGTTGAAACCGTGTTGTCTCAATAGTTGTACGAACAGCATATAAAGCAAAGTCTATCGCATCTTGCAAAGTCATGAAGTTCCAAGGTATTGGAGTATCAGGCAAATCTGTCCAGTCGTCACCTTGCTTTATTTTTACGGTATTTAGAAGACGCATAAGTATTTCAATTTCGCCACCCCAATTTGCACCATAATATACATTCTCCCCTTCAACATTTACTCTTTTGATTGTCTTTCCTGCAACATTCACATGATAAACATGCGGTATAGATATTCCATCTTCAATTTTGTAGCCGATTGTGTAAAAGTTAGTTGCTGGATATTCAAATTTTTCTCCGAAAAACTCAAGTAATAATTTTGGTAACTCTTCAATAGTCGTTTCGTCAGTTACTTTTTCCTCTTGGAATTGATTTATAAATCCAGCAATTGGTATTCCCTTTATGTCGGCTGCACCAAAAGTGCCTAACCCAAATTTATTTTTTATTGAAAATATTTTCGCATTAGAGTCAGAAGCTGGTATGGAATTTATTTGCTCTACCTCACCGGTTTTACTTTTCCAGCTAAGTGTTAAACGACTATCACCTGCGATAACTATTCCTTCGGGAACATAAAGTGTCACAATTAAAGACATAAGAATTAGTATTTGGTTGTTAGAATGGTGTTGTCACGAATTATTGCAGCCAACGGGCAGGGCTTTGTGCAGGTGTGGAATTAGCATTCCGTCCGCCCGGAACCGCTGCCTGGCTTTTTGATAAAGTTAAATAGTTAGTACCGAAGCTGGGCTTTATTCGTCAAGCCCCGAACTAAAGTACAGAAAAGTTACTGCGGCTGATTGTTATTCCGTCAAGCCACACTTGCACAAAACCCAATGTTGCCTGCTGTGCTACTTGTCTAGCTGTTGTCTGTTTGATTTATCAAGTACAAAGTCCGAAAGTCTTATGCCTTGTCCATGAATTAAATTTGTTTTCGGATTTCTGATTGCTCTTGTTATCCATTGATACCCGAAGTCACAATTTGATTTATTGAACCAGTCCTGCGGATAATTAAAAACCCAACCACTTTCTGGTTTGATTAAAAGCATTGTTGTGTTATGCCAATAATTTTTCGGGTCAGGATTGTGATATAAATTTTCAAGCTCTGTTAAAAGAATAAATTCCTCGAATATTTTGAACTCGTCAGGGAAATAAAACTTCATTGCTTCTTCTCTTGGATTGAATGCAAATTCAACTTTCGCTATTGGCTCAACTGCAAAATAAATTTTACTTTTCTCCCTGTCCATCTTGGAAATCGTTTTATCTCTCTCAACAATAGGTTGCAGTTTGTCACATTCGTAGTAGAAGATTTTTATGGGTTGAAGTCCGATTATTTTTTCAAGACTTCTGTCCCAAATCAAAAAGGACTTGCTGTCATTAGATGGAAGGATATAGCAAGCCATACTGAGTAATGCGTAATAGTTGCCGTTTAAATCTGTCAATGCAGTGATACCATTTGAGCCAATTGCCTTCCACCTCAAAACTTTATCGCCTTTAATCAATTTTGGATTGTCTTTGCCAAAATACCAAGGAGCAAGACATGGTGATTTGTCTATAAGATTTTGTTTGTCTTCCTTTCCAAATATTTTGTCTAAGAGGTTCACTATAAGTCTGTCAGTTTGATGTTAGCAGAGTGGTCAAAAGCATAGCAGGCAACGTTTTGCAGCTTTGCGTTGTGGCGGATTAGATGCACTAACCTGTCTAAACGCACACTGTTTATTAATTGCACTACTGTTTATATTCGCACTTCCCCCGCCATAACGCAAAGGTGCTGTTACCACCAGTGCTTTTGTCCGTCTTGTTTGGTCAGGTCGTTGCAACATTTTCTAATATTTTGTCAATTGTCGAGTTAAACTTTTTTCTGAGTTGCAGTCCTTTCGGGTGCATTGTCATATAGCTATGTGTCGGCAAAGCAGAATGAATACATTGATACAAATAATTTTCTTCAAGCGTTTTGTATTCAAGTCCGCTAAATACTCTTTGAAATTGATGTTCGTAGTCCCAACCAGTTATGAAAACAATAATGTCTGGCTTTGTTATTTTAATTTCATCGAGGAGTAAGTCGAAACCTTTGTCGTTGAGTTTTTGCAAATTATAGTCAGGCGTTGTTCCGTTGCTGTCACACTTTGAGAAGTTTGTCCAGAGGAAACCGTTTGCAGAATTTTCACCGTTCAGTTTACTATGAAAAGTTTTAATGAAACGCCAAAACGGACTATTTCTTCCGTGATAGTCTTTTGCAAATTCAAAGTCAATATAAGTGTCGGTTAAAAGGTCAACGGTCAATTTTTCGGAATTGTCCATTGTGTCAAGCCAACCGTAGGTTTCCTTGCCAACATAAAGAACTTTATGCTTAACAGTCGCATAGTCATTGAAAACACTCATTAATAACGGAAACGAAAATTTGTCAGCCTGCTCCGATGAAAGAGTTTTTAGTTCGTTCAAATACGGTTCGTATATTGATTTTAGCTGATTATTAATTTCCGTTACCATTATCCGTGACTAATGTTTACGAAAGTTTCGTTATCATCAATTTCCTTCTGTGCTTTTTGGCGTGTGTCATTTTCTTCGTCAAGATAATTTCGCAAAGAACTTGTCAAGCCAGTTGCAAAAAGTTCAATTTGTTGGCTTGTCAATTCAACTAAGTATGTCCAGCCTTCAATAACAAAGCCAATACCGTCACTATAAACTTCAAAGGTTAGGAGCTTGTCGAATTTTATTGTGAAACTGTTTTTACCTGTTGAGGCAAAAATTATTCGGTCGCTTGTTAAATACAAAACGCCACCGTGTTTTAAAGTTACTTGTTCTTTAATAGGAACGGAACGAGCCGCACCAACACGATATGAAACGCCTTTTGCAATGCGGAACGAAACGCCTCTGCTTCCTGTCGAGTAACCTTTCGTTACGACTTTATGCTCTAATAATTTTCCGTTGAATGCCAAATAACATTCTTCGTTCTTTTTCAGATTAATTGGAGCATTTTGAATTAACGTAAAAACTCCATTGTCTAATTGCCACAAGAGTTTTGCAAAAGCCAAATCTTGTAAAGTGTTTTTGGGCATCATTGATTTTGCTGTCGCATCGTCAATTTGTAGGTTCTTTAAAGTTTGAGTTAATTCAGTCTCCTCTGTCGGTGAAAGTTTTTTGTCCTTTAACTTTTCATTCATTGCAGCTTTAAAAAGCGAAGAAGCAACATTCGTCCGGATTTTTTCAAGCGTTGCGTTGTCGAGTTGCAGATAAGTGGCAAAGTCAACGATGAATGTTTTTTCCTCATCGGTCAGGATTTTGTCCTCGTATTGCTTTTGAACAAGTTTTTTTACCGCACTTTCATTTACAGTCCGTTTTGCCGACTGGATGTATTTGTCGTCAAGGGAAAATGTTGTAACGATTTCGTCAAGTTGGGATTTCTCCTGCTCCGTAATGTCAAGGTCAGCAACAACCTGCTCTAACTTTTTCAAATAGAGGCTTTGTCCGATTAGCTTTAATTGATTTGGTTTGAGGTTTGCCGCTTTGATGTCGGTTTCGTAAACCGATTTCCAGTTGTCAACGTTCCTTGTCAGCTTGTTTTTGTGCTTTAAACTTTTCGAGAAAAGCAACTTCAGAAATAGTGTCAATTTAGTCATATTGTCTGTCTTTTAGCATTGGTGGTAACGTTTTGCGGGTTTAAGAAGTTGGCGATTTCGGAGCACAAAACTGTCTGCCAGCACTGAACTTGATACGAAGCACAAATGTTCAATTAACCACTGAACCGCCAATTTCTTAAACCCGCTGTTACCAGTAGTGCTTTCTCGTCCGATGTCGCAGTTTCTGTCCATTTTACTGTTGTCTTGGTGCGTTGGCTTGGTGGCTCTTTTGGATTTTTTTTAGCGTTGGTTTGTGCGTTGAAAAAAAATACAAATGTGCCACCAAATGCGTTGGTTCATTCTACTTTCAATATTTCATAATAGAGTTCTAACATGCCCAGCTGACATGCTTCGCCTTCTGTTCTATTCATAATCGCAACTGCTAAAGGTGCTTTCTCATAAACTGTAATCATTCCGTTGCTGTCGGGTTTTACATTTTGTGTTGCTTGTGTCTTGCTAAATTTTACTTTCAAAATTTTCCCTTCGGGATTCTTTACTGTAACAGTTGAAGCAAACGAAACTTTTCTTTTCGTCTCTGGTCGCAAAGTGATTGGAACAATTTCATTCACTTTCAAAACTTCGTCAAGTGGAAGAATATCTTCCTGCTTTTCTTCTTTGTCAACTTGTGAAATAAACGCAACAACTTTTTTCAATTCCTTCTCTACTGAATACCACCAATTAGTTGACCATATTCTGTAAAAAGTAAAACCCTGTTCTTCAAGTCGTGATTGTCTGAACATATCCCAAGCATACGCTTCATTGCTGCTGTGATACTTTGCTCCGTCACATTCAATAGCAATGATTGGTTTGCCTGTAACTTTTGATTTCACAATTAAATCAATTCTGAAACCACCGATTTTATATTGCTGTTGCAAACGGTCTTGTCCAATTTTTTCAGCAAGTCGGTAATAAACTTCTTCTTCAAATGGAGATTCCGAACCGTAAACATCATGGTCAATTTCAAAAGTTTTTGATTCACAATTTTCATAGAGTTGCTTTAGCAACGATTCTTTTGTTTCAAGATTATTTTCACTTACCGATTTGGCGTAAGCCAAATAAGAATAGAAAATGGCTCTGCCATTATTCTTCATTTGCTGTAACAGAACTGGATAAGAGTTGTAATGCTCTTGCGGAATAGAAGTGCATACAAAAACTTTATACTTTGCTCTTGTTACAATTACATTCAAAAGTTTGTAGCCGTTGCGTTGCAAAATCGGTCCAAACGATTGGCGAAAAGAACCGTCTGCTTTCTTTCCAAAAGTTGTTGAGATAATTATGATGTCTCTTTCATCGCCTTGAATATTCTCTAAATTTTTCACGAACAAATCAGAACCTAAGTCCGCAATCTTTTTATCGTATTCGGGTTTCTGTTGTCTTGCCTTTGTGATTTCTTCAAGGATTAAATTACGCTGATACAAATTGAAAGTTGCTACACCAACTGACGGATATTTTCCTTTCTTAAATGGCTTGATGTGATTTAGTAAAATGTCAACTACTTGTCTTGCTTCATCTCTATTTACTTGGTCTTCGTAAAGCCCGTTTACTTCAATAAACTGAATTGGTTTGTATTCCTGTTTCGCTGGCATTGGAATAAGTCGCTTGCCATAAAAAGCATGATTAGAAAAGTCAATCAAGTGTGGATGCTGTGAACGGTAGTGAACCTTCAAATAGGATTGCTTGTAATTGCAGTTCTCTGCATAAACTAAAAGCGATTCGCTGTCTGCAAGGTCAAGAGAATTGTTTGCATTACGATTTGATGTTGGTGTTTGTGATTCACTTGCTGTTTGTTCTTCCTCGTAATCTTCTTCTGTCGGACTTAGCAAAGCTGTTCCGCCTTGAAAGAAGTTTGAGGGTGGCATTTGTTGGCTGTCGCCTGAAACAACTTTTATTTTTCCTCTAAGCAATGCAGGAAAGGTATCTTCTAATCTCAACTGACTTGCCTCGTCAAAAATCACAACATCAAAAATTCCTTCGGCTAATGGAATTACAGAACTGCAAACTGTCGGGCTTAACATTACTACTGGAAAAAAATCAGTGAACAGTTGAAAATCTGTTGTGATAATTTTTCTCAAGGAGTTTCTTCGTTCTCCTCTGCTTCCTCGTTTGTTGAATAAGCTAATTGGATTTACTCCTTGTGTCTGTGCTCTCTTTGCTGACTGCAATTGTCGGACTGACCAATTATTTATAATGCTTTTGATTTGGAATTTTTTCAGTTGTTCTTTTGATTCCACCAACTCAACAATCTTGTCATCACTTTTCGGCAAACCTTTCAAATTGCTTTCTGCAATTGCAAGCACCCAATGGTAATACCAACTTTCAAAAGTTGTTTCCCAATTCTTGCAATTGATTTCAATGATTGACCTTACAACTGTTCGTTGCAATGGAGTAAGTTCAATGTAGAACTTTCTCCAATCAAAATACTCTCTGAAATCTTCAAGGTTTGCAGAAATGGTTTTCATTTCTGTTTGTAAAATTTCCGTTTCGGAAATTTTCTGATTGTGATTTGTTGAGTCGGAAATAGTCCGTCTTAAAAGTTTCTCTTGATTGAGATTAGAAATGATTTGTTCAAATTTTCTCTCTTTGTTCTGCAAACTTGTTTTGTCTGTGAAAAGCGGATGCAAATAGTTTGAAGAAAAGTTTTGCAAATAATCTTGTTTAACTTTTTCGTTGTTCTTAAACCAATCTTCTGTGTGGTCGCTTAACTTATCAATGTTGTCAACGAAAACTTTTAGAGTAGGTGTGTGGTTGCCTTCAATGTAACTGTGTTCAAAATATTTTAGCGTTTGATGAACCTGTTTTATTTCTGCAACCTGATTGACTAAAGTAATTCTGTTTCCTTTCAGCATTTTGTAACGCTTGGAAACAATACTCAACGTTTGTATTCGGAATTTTGTAAAACCGTCATTCTTAAAAAACAATTCTCCGAACTGTTCGTGATTAGAAACAACAAAATCTTTGTAGTTGGTGATTTGCTGCTTGACTGCAAAATAATATTCACCAAAGTGGCTGTCAAGCCACTTTTGGTATTCTGTTATTTCTTTTTGCAGTTCTGCTTTTACTTCTGCAAGTTGTTTGGCTGTTTCCTTTGAGAGTTCTTCCAACTTTAGTTGAATGGCTCTCGGATTATCTTCTTTGAAAATTGCATCACTTAAAATTTCAAGTGGATGGTCAAGCCGCTTTACATCAGCGTAAAGTTTCTTTGCTGTTTTTATTCTGCTGACGATTTCAGCAAGTTCTTTTTCGTCTTCTTGAAACTTGAATTGTTTGTAATCAAGTTTCGATTTCAATGTTTCAAAGTCCGCAACCTTTTGTCGTTTCAAAAACTCACCAACTAATTCAGTCCACGACTTACCTAAATAAATTTTCTTGTCAAGTTGTTTGTGTTGGTGGTTTAGTTCTGCTGCTTTTGCTTCAACTGTTTCCCGAACCGTTGTGTAATTCGTTTGATTGAAACTTGCGTATTGCGAAAGGTTGCCCAATCGGTCACGAACCGAATTTACTATACCGTCTCGGTCTTTGTTGATGTCCTCTACAACTGCTGCCAATGCACCTAACTGGTCGTTCTCTTTGTGAAGATTGTTTTTGATTACATCAAGTGCAGTTTTCTTTTCGCAGACTACAAGACATTTCAAATTGTTCGCTAAAGCATTTGTGATAAGTGCTGTAAGAGATTGACTTTTTCCTGTTCCGGGTGGACCCTGAATTATTTTCTTTGGCTCAATTCCTAATGTAGTGAGAATTTCTTGTTGGCTTGGGTCTGTTTCAACTGCACTGTGTGCAGTTCCTGAAAAGTTCTCAACCTCTAAATTTTCAAAATCAAAATCATCAAACTTGTCAATGATTTTATCAATGTCTGTGATGATGCTTTCCTTTTGTGTTCGGAATAATCCGAACACTCCGCCAAAATGTATCCAAGGAATATTTCCTGAAACCGATTCCAAAGCCGATGCTTCGGGAATGTTTTTCAATGGCTCTTTGAATTTCGCAAGCAAACTTTCTTTGATGTTCGTGGTTGCGTTTGTGTTGAGTGCTTTCAGCACTTTGTAACATTCATCAATTAATTCACTTTGGCTAATAACAGCATCTTCCAAAAGTTCTTCATTGATTTGAGGAATAGAAATACTTTCGTCTGTTTTAAGAAATGAAAGTAGCACTTCATTTAGTCCAACAGAATGAACTTCTTCGTCAACAATTTTTCCGTTTTCATTTTGTGTCTTATTGCGAAGAATTGACCATGTATTGACTTTGTTTGTCGCCTTGATTATCTCTAACTGCCAAATAAAAAGCGGAGCTTTAATAATTTTCTTCGGGTCTTGTTTTGATGGCTTTATTAAAATAGGAAATCCAAACCCAAAAGTTTTTATTCCGTGTTCTTTGTAGTTGTCCTCGTTTTCAATGTTGAGAGAGTTTAACCGCTTTGATAAAAGTCCAAGCCGCTTTTGTTCGTCTGATTGAATAGAGTTTAAATCAATTCCGTCAAAAGATATTTTGAAGTCAAAACAAGCGTTGGTTAAAAGTTGGTCAAGAAACTTTTCCGCAAAGTCGGGTCTGATGTAATTGAGATTAGATAAGTCAAGCCGTGTCGCAAACCGTCCTGGCAGCACATTCAAATGGATTGACCGTGTGTTGCCACCTTTAAGTTTGTCTCTTAATGCTTTTAAAAAAACTAAATCGGTCATATTACAAGGTTACTAAATTTTATAGTGCGTTGGAGCAAAATCAAATGTGCTGCAACCGTGTCGGCTTGTGGGTGGGGTTGCAGCTCTTTTGATTTTGCTGAAGCGTTGGCTTGTCTGTTCATTTTTTGTCTGTCGTTGATGGTCTGCACTGTCGTCATAGCATTACTGGTAACGTTCAGGGCTTTGCGTTCGGCGGGGCATTCGAAGAATGTCCTGCCCGGAACTGGAGCCCAATAGAAATACTAATGTACAGAATTTATTATGTCGCTGAGTAGAATTCGGTCGAGCCCGAACCGAAGCTGATGAGAATTACTGCTGCTTGGCTCGACCTTGCGTCAGCCCCGCTGACGCAAAACCCCTTGTTGGTTGCTGTATTTCTCAGTCATTTTATAATGTAAGTTCAAAAACCTTAAACCATAAAATTTTAGATTATGGTCTGCCCGTAATATATTGTCCTCGTCTACATACACAGTAATCCACTCATGCATGGATTTTACAAACCGTGTCCAATATTTTCCTTTATGATTTGTCAATGTGAAATAGAAGCCGTTGTCTCCAAATTTTTTTCCGTCTGAGCTTAATTTTAAGGATCCGTCTTTTAAAATTTCCTTTCTCATGATTACAGTTGCATTCCCATTAGGGAGTGGAAAAACTACTTTCAAAAATCGTCCACTAATATTTGGCAAGTCGCAAGTAGTGTAAACTCCAGAATAAATTACGTCGTTGGTGCTTTTTAGAATTCTATACCAAATCGTCCATTTTGATTTATTATTTGATTTGTTAACCAACTTGATAATATTACTATCAATTCCTTTAGCTGATTGAAGTGAATTCAAAGGCAGATTTAACTGTTGTAGTCGTTTGCTGAATATGACTGAAAGCAACCATCCGAAAGGTTTGAAAAAACCGCACCATTCTGACCAGATTTCAAAATTATAATTGGAAGTCTTTTCATAAAAGTCAACAACTTTTGGGTTTATAAGTTTTTCTTCGTCAGGGGAGAGGTGTAAGTCGTTGAAGTTGTCAAGCAGTCCAACGCCATTTTGGTTTTGCATTATTTCAAGATTGTCTTGATTGGCTAAAACTTGAATAAACTTGTCTTTAATAATGTCTGTGTCGCCAATAGGACCAACGAGCCAATTTTCTTTTTCGGGATTAAATTTTCTTCCGGTTAGTTTCACCCAAACTTGAGTTATCCAATCTTGTAAGTGTCCTTTCTTTTTATTTATTCTCATGTATGTAAGGTGTCCAATAATATAGCAACCAACGAACAGGGCTTTGGGTTGGCAGGGAATTAGCGTTCCGTCTGCTGACAACCGAAGCTCAATATTTATTCACAGTTTAAATTAAGAACAAATGTTGAAACGAGTAATGTCAAGCTGGAACAAAAGTACAGCAAAGAACAAAAGTACAGAGTGCGTACAGTCGCCCCCTGCTAACACAAAACCCAATGTTGCACGTAGTTTTTGTCTAAGTTATATAATAAGAAAGTATTTAAAAGAAATTATCATTGTCTGTTACTTTTTAAACTTCATTTGGCTTGCAGCAATAAAATTGAGTCAAGACGAGATTTATAAAAATGAGATACAGATTTACAAGAGTCAAGTTGAAGTTTATAAGGGTCAGACAGAACTTTTAAAGAGTCGTATTGATGAGTTAAATTCTTGTAATCATTCTTTAACTCGTCTTTTGAATATTGCTGCCAAAAAGCAAAGCAACCAGAAATGATAAGAGCAACTACAGATATTTTTTCAAATAAGGTCATTTTTGATTTATTTAACGATTTTACAAACTTCAAGTGTCCTTTTTTGAACTCTTTAAGTTGTACACCTTTTTCTGTCAAACGAAACCAGTCGACAGTATGTGTTGATAATGTATCTATATATTTATATCTAAATGCAAAATGTTTTATGTTGTCAACTAATTTAAAAAAGTATTCTCTTTCTGTTTCAGTAGTCGGGTTTATTCTGTTATTGTCAATGAGAGTATTTTTAATACTAAATACATTAATGTCTACAATGTCATTAATAAATAAGTCAAAGTATTTTATAACTTCATTATTGTCAATTTGCATAAAATGGTCTTTTTAAAATTACGTGCAACGTTCGAGGCTTTGCGTTTGGCACGACGGACGAAGTACGTCGTGCTTGAACAAAAGTTAATTAAAGATAAATAGTTTAATGATTATTTGAGTTGATGAT
>JGI24126J20157_1000668_pt1 | contig 11440 bp, 8 predicted proteins | sample SubbioR12Aug_8Ca_FD_20157 | JGI IMG/M metagenome (IMG submission 20157)
GGACGAGGACATTACCTGCCGACCCGGGAACATACACACTCACCGTTGTCAGCAGCAGCGATTACGATGAGACAGACTTCGGAAACTTCGGCGGTAAAACAAAATTCAGAACGTTTAAAGCCGACACGTCGCTCAATGTTTCTGCCAAGACGCGGAAAGCAAAAAAACTTGCCTACAAAGCAGGCGCGCTTGTTGCACAACCGAATTTAGGAACCGCCGTAGAAAACATTTTCAAAAAACTTGGCAAAGTTGGCGCAACACTTCTTGGAGTGAAACAAACAGACAAGGACTCTGCGAAGAAATACGCGTGGGTCTTCGCAAATAAATCGGCTCTTCTTGCGGGGTTGTATTCTTCTCCTGCAGATTCTCCCGCCTATCCGTTCGATTCACTTCGTATTCCTTTGAAGAAATCGAAAAAATTAGCGAAAGCGATAAAGCCTGCTCGAAAATCATTTAACAACATCGGTATTGAGCAAGGTATTGCATTCAATCTTGCGCTTATTGCAAGCAGAGATACCGTTGGCGTTACTCCGAAAAAATTCGGGTTACTGCTTTTAGATACAGCGATTACTTTTGCGGGAAGGCAAATGGAAGGACAATCGTTGAACTCAGTCGGAAGATATCTTGATTCCGCGATGACATATTACAACGCATTGGGAATCAATAATGCTTCGGGTTATCAGGACTTGCGAAACTTTATCGGCGTATTGAAAGAAATCAACAACCGGTTTAATGTATCAATGGCGCTTTCAAACTATGAAGTTGATTCCGCGGGTATTGCAGCGGGAACAGGGCAACCCGGCGGAAAGAAAAATCCCTATGCTGTAACATTGAAGGGAGAAAAAGTGGTATCGCAAGTTGGCATAGTGCGTGAATTACCGAATGCAAAATCGGAGGTATTCTTCCCGTATGCCGATAACGCAAACGTTCCTGAAGAATTTTCGTTGTATCAGAATTATCCGAATCCCTTTAATCCTACGACAACATTGTCATTTGTCATTGGTAATGCGTCATTAGTAACTATGAAAATTTACAATGTGCTGGGACAAGAAGTTGCAACGCTTCTGAACAAAGAAGAATTTGAAGATGGAATGCACGAAATAGAATTCAACGCGGCAAACTTATCGAGCGGCGTGTATTTCTATCGCGTTACCGGAACTACACTCGATGAAGGAAATCATTTTACTTCCGTGAAGAAGATGATGTTGTTGAAGTAAAATTTCAAATTAACGAAACAGATTAAAGGTCGGGAAAATTTCTTTTCTCGACCTTTTTGTTTTTTCTCCGTTTTGCTTTAACTTGTGCCAAGTTTTTTGCAAATAGTAATTTGTAATTAGTCAGTAGTTGCAACAGGATTACATAAGTTAAAAAAATTACTAATTACCAATTACAAATTACGTTCCAAGAAATTTTACAAATAACAATTTTACATACGTTTTTGAAAGGCAAATTATATGACAACAATTATTGACATTTGGGCAAGAGAAATTCTCGACTCACGCGGATTTCCAACAGTGGAAGCAGAAGTCGTTTTGGAGTGCGGCGTTCACGGACGAGCGGGGGTTCCGAGCGGCGCATCAACGGGAGAACACGAAGCGGTTGAACTTCGCGACGGAGAAAAAAATCGTTTCAATGGTAAAGGAACATTGAAAGCGGTAGAAAACGTGAACACGAAAATCGCCGAAGAACTTATTGGCTTCGATGCGCTCGACCAAGTCGGCATTGATAAATATATGCTCGAAATAGATGGAACGCCGAACAAAGCAAAATTGGGAGCGAATGCAATTCTTGCTGTTTCGCTTGCGTGCGCAAAAGCATCGGCAAGCGCTTTGGAAATTCCGCTCTATCGTTACATCGGTGGAACGAATGCAAAAATTCTTCCCACACCGATGATGAATGTTATCAACGGAGGAAAACACGCTGACAACAACGTGGACTTTCAAGAGTTTATGATTGTTCCCGCGAATGCGCCAACATTTGCAGAAGCGTTGCGAATGGGAGCGGAAGTTTTTCATTCTTTAAAATCAGTTTTGAAATCGAAAGGACTCAATACCGCAGTCGGTGATGAAGGGGGTTACGCGCCAAGTTTGAAATCGAATGAAGAAGCGATTGAAGTAATTTTGGAAGCGATAACGAAAGCGAATTATAAACCCGGCAAAGATGTGTTCATTGCGCTCGACCCCGCCGCAAGTGAAATGTTTGAGAAGGGAAAATATCTTTTCTACAAATCCACGAAAGAGAAATACACGAGCGAGCAAATGATAAAGCACTGGGCGAGTTGGGTAAAAAAATATCCGATTATTTCGATTGAAGATGGAATGTCGGAAAATGATTGGGATGGTTGGCAAATGCTCACGGAAGAACTCGGCGAAAAAATTCAACTTGTCGGCGATGATATTTTTGTAACCAATCCGGAAATTTTTTCACGCGGCATCGAAAAGGGAATCGGCAATTCCATTCTCATCAAACTCAATCAAATAGGAACGCTCACAGAAACATTAGATTGTATTGAAATGGGAAAACGCGCCGGCTACACAACGATTGTCAGTCATCGCAGCGGCGAAACGGAAGACGCAACGATTGCTGATGTTGTTGTTGCAACCATGCCGGACAAATCAAAACCGGTTCCGCAAGCCGTACCGATAGAATTGCAAAATACAATCAACTTCTCCGCATCGAAGAAGAATTGGATACGAACGGAATGTTTGCGGGGCTTTCTGCATTTAAGAAAAAGAAATAATGATTTTATTAACTGCCGATTTACACGGAAATAACACGGATTTAAATCCGCGTCCAATCTGTGTAAATCCGTGGTTAAATTTTCTTTCAATGAAAATTTCCATCACCGTAAAACCAAACGCGAAAACGAACGAAGTAATACAACAAGACGATGGAACTTTTCTCGTAAAAGTAAATGCACCGCCGCACGATGGAAAAGCCAATGAAAAAGTGATTGAACTTCTTGCAAAACATTTTTCAACAGCGAAAAGAAATGTGAATATTATTTCCGGAATGACGAGTAAGAAGAAGATTGTGGAAATTGAGAAATGAAAACGACAGACGAAATAAAGAATATATTATTCAATCAAAAAGAAACTCTGAACAGGCGTTACAATGTAAAGAACATTGGAATCTTCGGTTCGTATGCTCGCGGCGAACAAACGCCTTCAAGCGATGTTGATATTCTTATTGAGCTGGAAAAGCCGATTGGGCTTGCTTTCGTTGAACTTGCAAATTATTTAGAACTTCTCCTTGAACAAAAAGTTGACGTTGTTTCTCGTGGCGCAATTAAACCAAGAATGTGGGAATATGTTGCCGACGATTTGATGTATGTCTAAGCGGGAAACAAAATTATTTCTCGAAGATATTCTTGATTGTGTTCGCAAGATAGAATCGTACACCAATAAACTTTCATTCGACGACTTTACAACATTTGCAATGGTAGTTGATGCAGTTGTGCGAAATTTAGAAATTATCGGAGAAGCATCAAAAAATATTCCGAAAGAAATTCAAAATCAATCAACAGAAATTCCTTGGCAAAATATTATCGGATTACGTAACAGAATAATTCACGAGTATTTCGGCGTTGACTTAACTATCATTTGGCTCATAATCAAAGAAGAATTACCATTATTGAAACTACAAATTGAAAATTTATTGAAAAACTAATTGCAATATGGCAAAATCAACAACACTAAAAACGAACAAACCAACAAACAAGCAAACGAACCAACCAACAATAAAATTCGGTACTGATGGTTGGCGCGGAGTAATTGCAGATGATTTTACTTTTGCAAATATTGAAAAAGTCGCGCTAGCAACGGCGGAATACTTTTCTACGCATCCGAAAATCAATAACGGAATTGTGATTGGGTACGATGCGAGATTTCTTTCCAAAGAATTTGCGGAACGTTCTGCGCTTGTAATTGCAAACAACGGAATCAAAGTGAAACTTGCGGATAAAATTTCTTCTACGCCGATGGTTTCTCTGATTACAAAAAATCTGAATGCTGCGGGAGGAATTGTAATTACGGCAAGTCATAATCCCGCAAAGTATAACGGTTTCAAAATCAAAGGAGAATTCGGTGGTCCCGCTCATCCTGAAATGATTGCAGAAGTAGAAAAACATCTTGCAAAAATTCTTTCCCTCAAATCTCAAACCTCAAACCTCAAACCACTTAAACAACTTCTCGAAGAACATCTCATCGAATACATTGATATGTCGCATCTTTACATTGACGATATTGCAAGAAAACTCGATGTCGGATTGATTTCAAATTCGGGAATCAAAATATTACACGATGCAATGTATGGCGCGGGAATGCACATCTTGAATAAAATTGTTCCTGCGACGGAAATTCACGCAACATTCAATCCATCGTTTGGAGGAACTCATCCCGAACCGACAGAAAACAATTTAACAGAGTTGAGTAAAAAGATTGCGAAAGAACATTTTCATATCGGCATTGCAACGGATGGCGATGCGGATAGAGTCGGCGCGATGGATGAGAATGGAAATTTTGTTGATTCGCACAAAATATTTTCTCTCTTGCTGAAATATTTTATCGAAGAAAAAAAATGGAGCGGAGAAGTGGTGAAATCACTTTCTGTTACCAATATGGTGGATAAGCAATGCGAAAAATATAAATTGAAATTGCACACGACAGCAGTTGGTTTCAAACATATTTGCAAAATGATGACGGAGCGCGACGTGTTGATTGGCGGAGAAGAAAGCGGCGGACTTGCAGTGAAAGGACATTTACCGGAGCGCGATGGAATTTATGTTGGATTGCTCCTCGCAGAAATTATGGTGAAGCGGCAAAAGAAACTGCACGAACTCGTTGAAGAATTAGAAAATGAATTTGGAACTCATTGCTACAAACGGATTGATGCGCACGTAACAGAAGAAGAAAAAAAATCCATTCTCGAACGATGTGAAAGAAAACCAAAATTTATCGGCGATGAAAAAGTAGAAATGATTGAAACGGTGGATGGATATAAATTTCATATTATGAATGGCTGGGTGTTAGTTCGCGCATCGGGAACAGAACCGCTCATTCGTTTTTACGCAGAAGCGGATTCGAATGAAAGAGTGGATAAGTTGTTAAACGCAATTCGAGGAAAATAGATTCATTTTAGATTTTAGATTGGAAAAATAAATATGGAAACAACAAAATTTGTTTATTGGAAAGACAGTAATATGTGGTTGGGGTATTTGGAATCATATCCCGATTATATGACACAAGGCGGAACCCTTGATGAGTTGAAAGAAAATTTGCTTGACATATTTAGGGATTTATCGAATTAAGAATAACTATGCATAAAATATTTTTCATTGCAGCGCTTTTTCTTCTTGCCTTCGCAAATCTTTTTTCCCAAATCACCATTAATTCATCCGATATTGATACGGCGATTGGTTATTCCAAAATGTTTAAGTGGAGCGATACGATTGCAGTGAATCTTGGTTCTAGTGGCGAAAATCAAGTATGGGATTTTTCTTCGATGAATTTAACGAGAACACAATCGCAAACCGTTGTTGAGAAAAATTCCACTTCGTTTGGCAATATATTTCCAACTTCAAATTATGCGCTGAAAGTAATCAATCAACAGCAGCACGATACTTCCTACGAGTTTTATCAAATGACTGCATCAAATTTTCTTTATACCGGATTTGTAGAAAAGTATCAGACGAATTTCAACATTGCAAAATATTTTCCTGAATTTTCACTTGTCAATTTTCCTTTGAACTACAATCAATCGTGGAACTCGACTTCAAAAATAAAAATCGCTCCATTCTATGCTTCGACCAATCTTGATTCAGTAATAATAAACGTAAAAGTAAAATTCAAAACAGATGGCTGGGGAAAACTTGTTACGAGTTCAAGTTCTGATTCGTTTAATGTATTGCGGTTGCAGCATTTTGATACACTTACCATTGTAGGTTATCGTTTCGGTCTTGTGTTGTATCGTGATACTCTCCGAACAATCAATTACTTATTTCTTTCAAACAATCTTGGAATTATTGGTGAAGTCGCAAGTTTGGATGGTGAAACAAATCCAAATTTTACAACTGCAGTTTCATTTCGATTGTATGATGGTATTCCGGTAGGCGTGAAAGAAAACAATTATTCATTGCCATCAATATTTTCTCTCGCACAAAATTATCCCAATCCATTCAATCCAAAGACAAGTGTATCATTTGTTATTACCCATTCGTCATTGGTGAATTTGAAAGTGTACGATATTCTTGGAAACGAAGTTGCTTCGTTGTTGAATAATGTTCCTTTAGAAGTTGGCGAACATTCTGTTTCTTTCAATGGTTCGCATCTTTCTTCGGGAATATATTTTTATCGCTTAACAATAAATGACGAAAATGGAATGAGTCAATCGTTCGTGCGAACGATGTCATTAGTGAAATAATTATTCTTTATGTAATGAACAAAATGCGGATAAACTTTGTGTCTTGGTGCCTTGGTGGTTTATCTGAATTCTTTTTTACCACAAAGACACCAAGGCACAAAGAGAATTTGATACTCCTTATCATTTTGACTTTTTCTCCCCTGTCTTCCTTTTCGCAAACATTTACAATTCCGTACCAACAAAATTTCGATACAACACCACCACCTAATTTACCAAGCGGTTGGAGCACTTCAACAATTCGTAGAGCGAACGGCGATTTTAAAACAATTGCTTCTGCTCCGCGTTCATCTCCCAATGCCATTATTGATTCAAATTCAATCATCGCGCAAAGTTTATTTTCACCACTTTTTGATTTCTCCGGGAAAATTGGCGACTCACTTATTTTTTTTGAACGCCGCAATACAACACATCGTTCAGGAATTTTAGTCGAAGCTACAATCAATAACGATACAACATTTCCCATTCGTGTTTCCGATACACTTCGCAATCTTGTCGCGAATAGTTATGTGCGACGTTCATTTGTTCTTCCCGAAACTTTAAATAATAAATCGCAAATTCAATTTCGTTGGCAGGTTCTCGGTGATAGCGGAACGAGTGCTGGATTTGTTCGCTTCGATGACATTTCAATAACTGCAAAAATTCAATATGATGCGGCGATGACAAATATTTCCTTTACACCAAAATATCCCTTCGTGGGGGATTCTCTTTTTCTTATTGCCACAATGAAAAATGTTGGATTGAATTCACTTCAAAACGACACAGTGAAATTTTATTTTGACGCGAACAACGATTCGCTGATTCAACAGAACGAATTGTTTCAAACAAACGTAATCTCATTATCACTCGCTCCAAATGATTCTGTGTTGGTTGAAGGAGTATTTCCTGATATTCAATTTGGAAATAATCGGTTCTTTGTTCAATCGAAATTGTCTGGCGATGAAAATGGTTCAAACGATATTCTTTCCTCTTCGATAGAAGTCGGCGTTACAAAATATTCTGTTGTGGTGAACGAAATAATGTACAAGCCGCTTTCTCCCGAACCGGAATGGATTGAAATTGTGAACCGCTCTGACGATTCAGTCAATTTGAAGATGTGGAAACTTTCCGATAAAAATGTAGGAACGAAATACACGATAACTTCGCAAAATTATTGGTTGAGAAAAGATTCGTTTGCTGTTGTCGTAAAAGATTCCGAGAGTTTTTTTGAGATGCATCCATTTGTTCCGTCGAAAGTGTTTGTAGTTTCTTCGCTTCCCACCTTCAATAACGACAGCGATGATGTAGTCCTGTTTGATAATCGCAACGCAACGATTGACAGCGTGCATTACAAATTGAGTTGGGGAGGGAACGGAAAATCTCTTGAACGAATCTTTGCTGATAGTTCATCACTCCGCGGAACAAATTTCGGAAGTTGTATTGATACAAGCAGAAGCACGCCGGGGAAAATAAATTCGCTTACGCCAAAACAATTAGATGCATCTGTTTCTCGATTGTTTATTATTCCATCAAATCCTTTACCTCGTTCTTCGATTACGCTTTCAGCAGTTGTGAAAAATGCTGGATTGAACGCGATTGCGAATTATACAGTGCGCTTTTATCGAGATGAAAATAGAGATTCGATTGCGCAAAGTATTGAAGAAATTTATTCTGAAAACGTATTGCAAACATTGTCATATCGGGATTCAATTACTATTTCGCAGATGTACGATTCAATTCAAACAGGAGAAAATTATTTTATAGCCGAAGTTGAATTGATTGGCGATGAAAATGTGCAGAATAATTTTGCTTTTGCATATGTAACAACTTCTGTTTTTCCACAGAGTGTTGTTGTGAATGAAATAATGTATGCTCCTACCGGTGATGAACCAGAATGGATTGAACTTCATAATAACACAACCGATTCACTTGATTTGAAAAACTGGAAAATTTCCGATGCAAATACAGCAACAAAAATTTTGCTCACTTCGCAAACAACAATTCTTCCGCCGGATAGTTTTGTCGTGCTTGCAAAAGATACGGCAGTGTTTAACACAATTCACTCCAATACACCATCACTCCTGCTGCAAATATCACAACTTCCATCGTTCAATAATTCCGGTGATGATGTTGTCATTTATGATGCGAGTAATTCAACGATTGATTCTGTGAAATATGAAGCGAGTTGGGGAGGAAGTAACGGAGGAAAGTCGCTCGAAAGAATTTTTTACGATTCACTTTCGAATGATTCATTGAATTGGGGAAGCAGTACTGCAGTTGAACGAAGTACACCTGGGAAAATCAATTCTGTTGTGCCGAGAAATATAGATGTTGGACTGAAAGCATCAATATATATTGACAATGAATGGTACTCTCAAGTAATTGGTGCGAAAGTAACAAATCACGGGACTCAAGCAATTTTCGATTATTGGTTAAGATTATATCGTGATGATAATGTTGATTCCATTTATACAATAAACGAATTGATACACGAAGAACAGGTTTCAACTATACTTTATTATAGAGATTCAGAAACTGTTGCAGTTAATATTGATGAATTTCTGTTTATTGGTGTGAATCAAATTATTGTAAAATTAGATGTAACGAATGATGAAGATACTTCCAACAATATTTCGATATTAAAAATTAGAAAAAGACTAAATTCATATGGGTTATTCATCAATGAAATAATGTATGAGCCGTTTGGAGAGGAACCAGAATGGATTGAACTTTTCAATGATTCCGAAGATACTCTCGATTTGACAGCTTTCAAAATTTCTGATGCAAATACTAACGCAAGAATTCCATTGACGAATCAAGACATTTTTCTTTCTTCTAAAGAATATTTAGTGCTCACGAGCGATTCATCACTTTTGCGTCAAATTCATTCTAATATCTCATCAATTATTCTTGACATTCCATCATTACCCTCTTTCAATAATTCAGGCGATGCAATTGTACTACTTGATGAAACAGATGTATTTGACAAAATACTTGATTCCCTTTATTATTATCCGACTTGGGGAGGTAAAAATGGTAAATCTCTCGAAAGGATTTTTGCTTATGAAAATTCTAATGATTCAACAAATTGGGGAACTTCTGAATTTGGTTCAACACCAGGAGAAAGAAATTCACTCACCCCATTCGATAATGATTTGAAAATAAAACGATTATTTTCATCAAGAAATGGAAATCAAATTTCTCTATTTGCGATAATTGAAAACAAAGGACTAAATACTCAAAATAATTTTGATGTAAATTTTTTCGATGACATAAATTCTGACTCGCATGCACAAACGGATGAATTGGTTGGAACGAAATCAATCACAAATGCAAACTTGAATTGGAAAGATTCAACAGAAGTTTCAATTGACTGGAATACAAATTATTCCGGTAGAAGAGCCATTATTGCCACTGTTTATTTGTTGGACGATGAACGGAGAAATAATGACACCCTCGTTTCTTCCGTTACGTTCTCATATCCACAAAACTCAATCATCGTGAATGAAATTATGTATGAGCCGCTTTCTCGTAATGCAGAATACATTGAACTTTTCAATCGAAGCAATGATACAATTGATATTGCAAATTGGAAAATTTCTAACGCGAGAGATTCAAGTAGTTTACCAACGCAATTTAAATTATCAAATTCTTCTGGGATGATTTTCCCGAAAACATATTTTGTACTTGCAAGTGATTCATCATTTGTATCTCAATTTCCAAATTTCGACACGACGATTTCAAAACTTCTTATCGTCAACAAAACCAGTTTGAGTTTGAATAATGATGAAGATGATATTGTGCTACTTGATTTAACAAATACGGCGATTGATAGTATTCATTATTCCTACAAATGGCATAATCCGGAATTACTTTCCACTCAAGGACATTCACTTGAACGCATCAACCCGAATGTTTCTTCAAATGATAAACGTAATTGGAGTTCATCAACAAACAACGGAACACCGGGAAAAACAAATAGCATTTTCACTTCATCAAAACCAACATCAACATCGCTTTCTTTTTCACCAAATCCATTTTCTCCCGATGGAGATGGATTTGAAGATTTTACAAATGTTCAGTATAAAATTCCCACGAGCGTTGCATCAATTCGCATTCGTATTTTCGATGTGAAAGGAAGAATGTTGCGCGAACTTGCACACAACGAGCCAAGCGGCGCAACAGGAGAAATTATTTGGGATGGAAAAGATAACGAAGGAAAAACAATGCGAATTGGAATGTATATCGTTTTTCTTGAAGCGTTGGATAATTTTGGCGGGAATGTCTATTCGACAAAAGGTGTTGTCGTCGTTGCTGCGAAGATGTGAAAAATTGTGTTGGAAGAGAAACAACGAAAATAAGTTAACCTGCTGCAGCTCGTTTCATTCTATCCATCAACGCGAGTCCTAATCCAGTTTCTTTCACTATTTGGCAATGAATTGTTTTTATATTTTTTTCGTCACACATTCTAAAAAACAGAAACAATGAACGAGCGTATTCTTCGATTGAGGTGCAAACTTTTCCCAATCTGAATGCTGAAAGTTCTTCGTGGCGTTCCAATCCGATGTAGGCAGAATTGCGGAACGGAATCGCATCTTTTGCCCGTACAACCAATATGACTTTTCCCTCTGGAGAGTAGTGACGGTATTTTGTTCCGGGGCTCTTCTTTAATCCGGAAGAACGGGCATCGGCTAATCGCGTTGTGGGAATTACAGATTGTAATTGTTCCAGTGTAATCGCACCAGTTCGTAGAACGATAGGAAATTTTTTCGTGCAATCCACCACAGTAGATTCTAATCCTACTTCGGTCTGTTTTCCTTTTAAAATACAACTGATACGTCCGTGCAAATCTTCTTCCACTGTCTGCCACGTCGTCGGACTTGGTTTTCCGGATAGGTTTGCCGAAGGAGCAACAATCGGAACACCTGTGGCTTTCAAAAATTCTTGTGCAAATTCGTTCTGTGGCATTCGAACTCCGAGCGTATCTAATCCCCCCGTTGCAATGTGAGGAACATAATTGCTTTTTGGAAGAACAACAGTGAGC
>JGI24126J20157_1000669_pt1 | contig 11433 bp, 8 predicted proteins | sample SubbioR12Aug_8Ca_FD_20157 | JGI IMG/M metagenome (IMG submission 20157)
CCTTAGAAGAAATTAAAAAAATGGATTTAGGCTACAAGCAAACAGAGCTAGTCCTGCCGGTTGTGAATGAAAGGTTCTAAGGGTAGGAATCTTTCCTTACAAGAATAGTCAAAAACCTAGGGATCGCCCCTCGCATTGCTATGCTCGGAACCTACGCCTTCTCTTCGAAGGCTGCGGCCCGCGGTTCGACCCCTACTCTAAAACAGAAACCAAAAAAGCCCATACAAAAGTATGAGTTTTTTGATTTTGCTCGCCCTCCTTAAGGACTTTCGAACTTTAGACTGGGCTGAAGAATATAAATATCCTACAGTGATTCTATCTCAAATGAAACAGTTACTGGCCGAACAGCAAGAGGGATAACCCCGAAGTCCCACCTGTTTGCCCCTGTGGCGAGCTTTGTACCAAAAATCGATATTGGGACACACCTTGCAATCTCGACCACCGGTTGACCAAATTTGAACCTTTGGAACGATTTGCTTAACTCGAGTGATGTTAAGCAAAATATGCCGAGTCATAATTGCTTAACTTTTATCCTCGCCGAACTTATTTTCTATTTCTGCCTTCTTCGCCTTTATTCTTTCCGCTTGCCACTGTTCAAATATAATTTCGGAAAGCTGATAAAAGCCGTCTCGTATCTCCTCGATCTCCTTATCGGAAAGGCTCGGATCATTCAAAAGTTCTTTGACGCGTTCGATGCTAAGCATGGTATTAATTTTGAAAAAATAACCTGATCATTTGCTTGAGTTGCTCGCGCTTTTCTGGCAGAACCCTGTGTTGGACGTTAGCAAAAATACCCTCCTCGATATTTGCAAGATCATGGTTGGGGCTAGCTTCCTTTAAAATATGTTTGAATATTTGAAGTTTGGTCTGGCTGTTTATTGATTTGTCCATCATGAGGATAAAAAACAAATCGGCTAAAACCATTCCTAAAGATTGGACACTGGTTTCTTTTCTGACCAGATTATTGATGATCGTCTGTATTCCTTCGATACGAAATTCTGTGTTTTTTAACTGGGTGAAAATAAAGGTTGCATCAATTGAGATAAACTCGTATTTGAAATCTATCATCACTTTTTGAAGCTCAAATCTCTTATCAAGAGATATTAGATTGTTTTTATGAGCGACGATAAAAAGTGTTTGTGAAGAAAAAGATTTCAATCCATAGTCTTTGTTTACCACAACACGAAGTATTCGATCATCACAGTAAATGGGTACTCCCAGTTCTTGAGCGAGTAAAACACTATCCCTCGTACTTTCATCCAACGCATTGATGATGTTCCGTTCTTCTTTAGGTTTTTCCTTTGAAAACCCCCTAACTTCAACGCTTGGGTTTGAGCTGATAAAGCCCCTAATTTTCTCTAGTAAGTCTAAAGTTTTCTTAACCTGTTCGGGAGGAATTTCTGTCATCCTGTGCTGTCCATCAATCTTAGCAATCGATCTCACACCCTTCCGGGCAGAGACCTTCCGATCCTCGATTGTTTCTGTTAGCTCGTCCATGACACTTTGGTGTATATAGATTTTCTTAAAGAGGTGGGGCAACAGGCCTAGCTGGTCAAGGTGTGCCAAAAGGAAAAGAGGATAAATATCCATCACAATAGAACGGTCTCTATACTCCTCAATAGTGGAAACTTCAGTTTTAATTTCATCAGGTGCACCGAAAGATATTTTTATTCCAACCTCGGGCATTTGAGTAAACGCGGCCCAAACATCAAAGGGCTTCTTTCCGGTCAATCTGGGAACGATAGCCATGGGAGCCTGTGATTCTTTGTAGAGCTTGGTCGCGTTATCGATGGTTTCAGCCATCTGATCTACCATCTTCAGCATTTGGCTTATATCGCCATCTTTTGATTCAAATCCCTGAAGGGCTTTTTCTTCAGGAAAACGATTACTGAATTCTCCGATTGATTTCTGAAATGCCTTTATATGCTTCTCTTCGGGCTCTATTCCATCAGCTTGCTCTCTCTTTAAAAAAGTAAATATGAACGCTAAATGAGCTTTGGGATTATTAGGATCATTTTCCAAAGCCTTAAAAGTTAGATCGATGGCGATTTTCCACTCACCAATGAATTGGTAGCCTCCAGCGAGTATTACTAAATCCTCTGTTTCGCTTACGCGGTTTTTTATTGCATTAAAAGCAACCGTAGCATCACTCTCTTTGCCCAGTCTGAATCGACACATCCCATAATAAACAAGATATTGAAGACTGCCGGGATTTTTCTCAAAGAGGTCTTTAAATAATTGCGATGCCTTATCTAAATTTCCTAAGTACAGATTTGAGTATGCCTCTAATTGTTCAACGAGTGACTCACTCCTTACACCCTGACTTAAGGTATCAATCCAATCAAGAAGCGTGCCGTATTGACCAGAGTTATAGAGACACTGTGCGTAACGATAAGTTGCAGGATTACCTTCTTGGGTATTGAGATATTTTTTGTAAAGCTCGACTGCTACTGAATAATTTTTCAGATCATATTGCAGATCAGCAAGAGCAATTTCAGTAAGTATTTTTTCTGATTCGGATACCGCACTTTCAAGTGCTTTTTGTAATACTGTCTCCGCACCTTCCAAACCTAAGCGTCGCATATAAGCTCCCCGAAGCCTAAGAGCTTGAGAATTATTTGAGTACTCTTTTTCAAGTCTTTCCAGTAAAGGATTGAGTTTTTCATTGTCGAGTTTTCTTGAATATAAATCAACGGCTAACTCTGCAATATCAAGATCAAGCCCCGATTCATTTTCTAGTAGCTCAGAGATTATTTTCTCCGCTCTTGTTAAATCGCTAGTCCTCAAAGCACAAAAAGCGATGTGTCTTTCAACATCAATATCTCCACCACCTAAATCTTTATAGGTTTGGAAGCTTTTTATCGCATCCTGATAGCGGTCTAACTTCAATTGAGCAATACCCTTATTAAGAAATGGGATAGCAGACTTTGGATCAATAATCGCCGCTTCTTCGGCTGAAGCAATGGATTCTTCATACAGACCAAGTGCCACGTAACACCCAGAGAGATTTGCATAAGCCATTTCTAAATCATCTTTTTGCTCCATATCTTTCAAGAGGCGCGCGGCTTCTTTTAGACACTCAGTAGCCCGATTGAATTTATCAGTTATGGCTTTGGGTATTTTATCGGGAGGAAAAGGATTGTCCCTCACGGCTTCCCGGGTTCCAACCATCACATTTTGAGCAACCAGCATGAGGGCTCGAATATTTTTAGGCTCTAGCTTAACGACATTTTCAAACGAAGCCATAGCCGCTTCATAATCTTTTCGAGACATTCGCTCAAACCCTTCATACCAGTGAGCCAATGCAATCTTGCCTTTTTGTTTGAGAAAAGGGATTAGATCAGAATACCTTTCTAAACCATGCAATATATTAGCTTTTGTGGTTATTGCCTGATCATCGTTTGGATATTTTTCTAAAAGCTGATCTATAATTACTAGAGCCTCGGCCGGAATATTCTTCAAGAGCTTTGACAAAGCGTGCTTACAAATCGCCATCGGCAAATTAGGTTCTGCTTCGTATGCTTTTTCAAATAGCTCGGCCGCGCGATCTGGGTTTCCAAGATTAAGTTCACAAACACCTAGATTATTAAAAACTCTAAAATGTATGTGGGGATCAATCTTTTCAGTCTCTGATTTGAGCTCGTTAAAGATTACCTCGTACTCTTTCTTTGCAGTTTCATTTTTGCCTTGATCCAGCTTTTCTTTCGCTTGATCAATTCTTTTTTGGTAACTCTGTTCAAGTTTTGTTTTATATTCTTTTTTAACCTCGTCTATTGCTCCTATGTGTTCTAAAACTTTGGTCGTCGATGTTTCAATCTGTTTTTCTATATCCGGCTGAATCAGTTCGGGGAACTGACTACGTAGATGAGCGTGCTTAGCAAAAAGTTCAGTGAGTTTTGAACTTGCCCATGCGATACCATTCATGCCCCTAGAAGATGCCTCTGTTCGAAGATAAGTTTGAACCGGCTCTCTAAGTTCGTGTGGGGTAATAAATACCCAGTCTTTGATTTTGTATTTTCCGGAATCGAGTAATTTCTTGGCTTTATCCAAATCCTCTTTAATTTTTGATTGGTAGTCAGAGTTGCTAGTTTTTTGTGGTTTCTCCGGACAGTAAATTTGAAAGAGTATTTCTTGGCTTTCAGAATAGCCATCATTGCCGGCGTCTCCACCACTATCATCAATGGTTTGAAAATCTTTATACTCGGTTGCCAAAAGAGCTTTGCAAAGCCGAGAGAGAAGATCAGATGAAGTTATTTGACTTATTAAATCCATAGCTTGTTTTATGTTTTGTGGATAACCACCACTTACGTTTTCGTAAGATTTTCGGTATACTGATAATATAGCAGTTGAAGCGAAAAACATCAATCAATTTTATGCCTTATCCAATTACAAAAAGACAAAAAGAAGTTTTTGATTTTCTTAAGGTCTTTATTGACGACAAAGGATACTCTCCCACTCTTGAAGAAATAAAGAAAAGACTTAGATTGTCGGCTGTCTCTACGGTCCACCAACACATTAATGCACTGATCGATAAGGGATACATCAAAAGATTTGATAACTTGGCTAGAGCAATTGAAATCAACGGGGCCACGGAAGAAAACCGAAACTTTATAGAAATTCCCTTGCTGGGAATGATAGCCGCTGGTGAGCCAATAGAGGCCATAGAGATACCGGAAACAGTATCAGTACCTAAAGAGCTCACTCTTGGCCAAGGCAGACACTACGGTCTAAAAGTTCGGGGAGACAGCATGCAAGATGATGGTATTTTTGATAGTGATACTGTAATCGTGCGTGAGCAATCGGTAGTCGACGATGGGCAGATCGGGGTGGCAATCGTAAATGACAATGAAGCTACCCTCAAAAGAATCTACAAGGAGAAAAACGGCTTTAGATTACAACCAGCCAATAAAAACTATAAACCTATTCTTACAAAGAACTTGGAGATACGTGGCCGGGTTACCGGCGTATTAAGAAGTCGCTTTGATCCACTACCAAAACCTGCTCAACTTCCGCTGTTCATGTTTCCTCAAAACCAAAAGGCAGAACAGCTACTCCAAATACACAACAGGCGATTTCTGGGAAACAAAACTAAGCTACTCGGCTTTATTGGCGATATAGTGGCTGATAAGTGTCGTGGTTATTACACCTTTTGCGATATTTTTGCTGGTACCGGTGTAGTCGGTCAATATTTTAATAGGCCAGATACTAAAGTAATTTCAAATGACATTTTAGATAGCAGTTTTACTTCACTCCAATGCTGGCTTACCACCAAGAACTATAACAAGGAGAAAATAGCCAATATCATTAATTTCCTAAACGATCTACAACCCAAAAAAGAAAATTATGTTTCTGAAAAATTTGGTGGATCATACTTTACTAAAGAAAATGCTTTGAAAATCGGGGCTGTTCGAGAGGAAATAGAAAAACTTGATGAAAAAGGAGAAATAAATAAAGAGGAGAAAAATATCCTCCTCACTTCCCTGATTTATGCCATAGATAAGGTGGCTAATACCGTTGGCCATTACGAAACTTATAGGAAGAAGCTAGATACCATTCAAGGTCTAAAACTTTTAGTACCAGATATAGATACAAAAAATAACGCCAACAATGAGATTTATCAAAAGGACGCAAACCAGCTGGTTAGGGAAATAAAGTGCGACGTGCTTTACATAGACCCTCCCTATAATTCCAGACAATATGGTGACTCATACCACTTGCTCGAAAATATAATCACTTGGAAAAAACCAAAGGTGGAGGGAGTGGGTAAAAAGATGGCCGAACGAAACCATCTTAAAAGTCGTTATTGCCTAAAAGGTGCCACTGAGGCTTTTGAGGATCTGATACAGAATGCTCAGACTAATCATATTCTTATTTCTTACAATAACACGGGCGAAAAGAAAAATGAACGGTCAAATGCTAAAATTCCTGACAACCGAATCGTAGAAATATTAAAAGCCAAAGGTGAAGTCGAGGTATTCGAGCGAGAATATAAAGGATTCACCACTGGGAAAAGCGATACCCAGGGGCATACCGAAAGAGTGTTTTATTGCAAAGTAACCAAGTAAATATATGAAATATTTTCAATGGACAATTGGATCAACAACGGTTCGCAATCCAGATAGATTGCGAGAGGGACTACAAGTCCTCAAAGACCATTTTGATGGAAAAGAATGGAATACTGCTCAGCAGGAAAAGTTTTTTGATTTACTAAGAGATAAGGGTGTTTATGAAATGGAAGATGATGACTACGGAAGAATGACGAGTGCTCGAAAGCAAGAACATGCCAGAAAATGGGTATCTATTTTGAATCAACTTGGTTTCTGCTTTGCCTATGAGTCATCAGAAAAGCCGGTCCTAATAACAAAGGCTGGCATTTCTCTGCTAAATAATCCTGACATTGAGGATGAGGTTTTCTTAAGACAATTACTTAAATACCAAAAACCTTCAGCCCTACCCAAGCAAAATGGAGCCTCTTTTGAAAATGTTTCTGTACTGCCATTTCTCGTAAGCCTAAGAGTGACTTATGAAATGCAGGGATTGTCGAAAGAGGAAATCAGTATTTTCTTAAACACTACGGTCCGAATGGAGGATATCGATAAGATCATTAAGGAAATCAGGGAATACCGAATACAAAAAAGTAAAATCGAAGGACGGGTTAAGAAGAAAGAATTTTATGTAAAGACACAACTAGCTTGGCTAGAAGAGATTTTCGCCGATGAGATCAAGGAACGTGTCGTTTTGATTAGAGAATTGATTGCCGGTTACAAAAAAGACCAAAATTTTGTCTCGTCTGCCGAAGGCCAAAAGCTACTTGCTGATATTACTAAGGGCGGAAAAGGATCAAATACTATAAAAGCAAAGAAGGCCCAGCTCGCAATAGCTAGCGTTATTAAATCGGGTAAAAATGCCAGCGAAGCTCGAAAAGTCTTTCTTGCTTACTATCTTCCGCTCAAGATAGCCACCTTAAGAGATTACGCAGACCTCACAGCTCGATACCTAAGAAAGAGTGGATTGTTCTCTGTAAGCAGAGATAAGCTGATTACAATTACAGAAAAAGAAGATTTGATTAAATCATTGCTCGCCCAAAAGTGGGACTTGGTTGGAGATGATAAATACTTGGATTATTTGTGGAGTGATTCCTTGCCAGCTTTGCCAAGTGATAAAGCCGACTATCTAAAAGATCACTTAGTTACCATAAGAGCTAAAGAAAAGGTTTTGTTTGATAAAGTGGGAGCTCGAGAGTCGTTAGAGCTGGTTGGAGAAAAAATAAGCCCAGCAAAAGATATTCTTCAGCTAAAACAGCAGACAAGAAGTATCGAAACAAACCTACTGAAGTTGAGAGAAATTGAATTTTACTATTCACAAAGAGAGGAAAAACAAGTTGACGATATTATTAATTTTTACGATCTAATTCTCACCAAGCAAATTCTAGGCGGTGAAGCTTATTATCCTGCCTATCTTGAATGGAATACATGGCGTGTATTTTTAGCAATAGATACACTAGCAAATAAGCCCTACGAAGCTAGAAACTTCAAACTCGATGATGAGTTACAGCCAATAAATCACGCTCCAGGCAATAGAGCGGATATGGTGTTTGAGTATGAGAATTTTATCCTAGTTACGGAAGTGACTTTGATTGTGCGTGCAAATCAGTGGAGTGCCGAAGCAGAACCGGTCCCAAGACATGTTGCAAAGATTCAGTCGGAAAATAAAGGTAAGGACGTTTTCGGCTTATTCGTTGCTCCGCAAATTGACATCAATACGTTCCTTACATTCTTCAATAACAGAAAATATGCTGTGAATGACGAGATAATGGATTTGACCATTATTCCTTTCTCAATTGATCAGATAAAACAGTTGCTATCGGTCTTTAAGGAAAAGCGTTTTACTACGCAGGACATGAAAAGATTATTTGAATCAATAAGAGCCGATATTGCCACTTCAAAAGACGCGATTGAATGGGGTAAGAAGATTCCTACGATCATGCATGATTGGACTCAAAAATTATGAAAACGAACCAAATCCACAAAGGAGACTGTCGTGAGATTCTAAAGAAAGAGATGCTGGATGAGAGCATTGACTTAATTTTTGCTGACCCTCCTTATAATCTTTCCGGTAAGAGTATGGAATGGAAAAACAAAGGCATGGGTGGCGATTGGTTCAAAGTTAACGAAAAGTGGGACACCATGACCGAATCAGACTATCTCAAATTTACTCAAGAATGGCTCAAAGAATCTCATCGTGTCCTAAAGCCTCATGGCAGTATTTATATTTCTTGCACATACCACAACATCGGAGAGCTTATGATGGCTCTTAAACTCCTCGGCTTTATCCCGAGGAACATTATTACTTGGCATAAAAACAATGCTATGCCAAGCATGACACGGCGTACATTTACCCACTCATGTGAGTATGTTTTGTTTTTTTCCAAAGGTAAAAAGTGGACATTTAATTACTCGGATATTAAAAAGATGAATCCCGACAAAGCTAAGGATGGCTCCGAAAAACAAATGCGTGATTTATGGATTTTTCCAGTCGTTCAAGGCAAGGAAAGAGTGAAAGATAAAACTGGACGAGCCGCTCATCCAACACAAAAACCTGAGAACTTACTGGAGAGAGTGATCCTCGCCAGTAGCAATAAGGGCGATGTCGTTCTCGATCCGTTTCTAGGAAGCGGTACCACTGCCTTTGTTGCCCAAAAATTAGGCCGTAAATGGATAGGGGTGGAGACTGATGATAATTACATCAAGATTGCCCGGAAAAGACTTGCGGTTGCTAAAAAGTAGTGAATGGAAGGCAAAAGTTGCTCTGATTCACTACTTTTTATAAAAAACCAGTGAATGATTATGAAGATGAAAAAGGCCACTTTGGCCAAAAAATACAAGCTTTCAATACTCCGGTCCGTAGGTAAGACCAGCTCTTATTCTTTTTCAGTCTCTACCGTCACTGACAAACTCCGATCCTCACTGAAAGATTTTGCTGACATAGAGAACCCACAAGAAATTATTAAAGCTGGCGATCCGGCTATCGTAGCTCTAACCCAAGCAATAAATCGAAATACGCAAAGCGTGGAGTCGATGACTCGCGCATACCAAAATGCACTAGGAAAGGTTTCTGATTTAGAAAAGAACATTGTTCAGATGGTGGCCGAGGGCGCGGCCTACAGACTGGCCGCTAAAAGAATAAAACTGGTAGACAAAAGTAAGATTATTTATCTCTCAAGCGATGGCGATTTATACCGTGAGCCAAAAGCCAAGCATTGCTACCCGATGGGCAAGGAAAAACAAAGACAAAAGATGGTGCGAACCTTAATCGAACGCAAAACATTTGTGTCGACCGATGAGTTGGTAGGACTTACTGGAAGCAAAAGTAGAAAGGCCATACATAATGCCAAGCTTATGATCAATGACAAAACCAAATATCATCTCGGCATTTCTCATTTTATAATCGGCCGGTCCGTCAGTGGTTATAAAATCAATCCGGAATACAAAATAAAACTGGTGTAGCTCTAGTGTAGTTAATAACTCGCAAAACAAGTGGCCAAAATGGTCGCTTTTTTGTTTGCCAACTTTACTAGCACTATATTCCAGAAGCCATGTCCCGATTGCTATAAAGAATATGTGTGAGAGGAAGTTAATGACAATGAAAATGCCACAATATGGACAATCAATTCTACAAAACCGCCGACCTGGCATTGGTCGCGGTGCTTTTATTATTTATTCCTGATTCTCTTGAGGTCGTGGATCGGGGAAATCCGCACAAGGTGCTCTTCTGCTTCGGCAAGAGCTCTGACTTGGATTCTCTGGTGAAGCGATATTGGAGCCGCGAGCTTCAAGTCGAGCCTCAAGCGTTCTTCAACGAGCTCAAACAGGTCAAAGTACGGATTTATGCCGAGAACTAAGACCTGTGAAATTAAAACCGGAAACACTGGAGAAGCTCCGCGTGATTCTCAAAGAGGACTTCGGCCAAGAAGTGAGCGATCAGGAACTGCACGACGCCGCTTTTAATCTCTTGGGCTACTTCGACACGCTCATGCAGTGTCACTACGAGGATACCGCAGTGGTCGAAGCACCTGTGACGCAATATGACAATGAACCAAAGCGACAAGAAGCATAAGGTCCGAGATTACCGCGAAGCACCGTTTGCTTATCAAGATAAGCCAGCTTTGCGCTACATGCGACAGCAGTGGCTTGATAAGCACATTGGTGTTGATGTATATCGCAACTTACGCAATGTCTATTGCGCCTTGACCGAGATTGCTTCAAACAAAGCAAGTCAAACCATAGAAGCATCAAATAGGACGCTTCTGGTTTACTCTGGTCTCAAAGATTGGCGAACGATTAAGAAGTGCCTGGACAAGCTCGAAGAGTGGGCTTTTGTCGCGATCATCAAGACTCGTGGCGAGGATGCAAAGTTTAAGCCCCGAAGCATCACGTTGCTCTCCGTCCTACATCTGGCGCAGGACGGCGGACGATCAGCACGAAATGCCGGACGGCATGACACGCACACTGCATCGGACGGCGATGATATAGAAGCTAAGGGTTTAAAAGAAATTAAAGAAAATTATAAAGAAGCTAACGGCCAAAACCAAATCAAGAAAATAAACGAGATGAAAGCGAGTCTCGTGGCTAAGATGTCGTTCTCGTCGAATCGACATAAGCGTAATTACTAAAATCTATGACCAAGCACAAAAAGAAAACAGAAATTGAAATCGCTGATGAGATCATCCGAAAGAATATGCCAAAAGCGGCAGAAGTCCTGATATCGCTTCTGGAAAGCAAAGACAAGGTAGTCAGAGCTCAAGCGGCCGCTTACATCATCGAGCGAACGACCGGAAGACCGCTCCTCATCATCCCAATCGAGAGCAAGAAAAGACTCCACTAAACCCAACTTTTATGGCCAGACTGAAAACCATAACCAAATACCATGAACGCGCGCTCGAGTTGAAATATAAAGGCTATTCCTACCAAAACATCGCCGAGGATATCAATCACCGGTTTGAAAAAAGTAGAAAAGCCAAATTCACCGAGCAAACCGTTAAAGACTGGTTTAAACAGTCGGGTACATTGCAGGAAACCTACCGGCTCTATGAGCAGGATATGGATGTCATCCACAAGGAAACAGTAGACATAATCCGGAAGGCAGGTGTACGTGTTCGCGAGCAAAACTTTCGTCTGGCCAATGAGATGCTCGTCGCCCTCATGGGGAGCCAAAACGACAATGTGAAGCTGGCCGCCATTAAAGAACTTCTGGATCGTGTGGAGGGTCATCCAAAAGAAACGGTCGAACTCGATAAAATTAACTTTAGCGAGCTTTCAGTAAAGGATCGCTGGGATATCATCCCGTACGAAGTGAAGCTCGCGCTTTCTCGAAACCAATACCCAAAAGAGCAAGCCGATAAAATCACGAATTGGCTTGCGGACGGAGAATAAC
>JGI24126J20157_1000678_pt1 | contig 11318 bp, 12 predicted proteins | sample SubbioR12Aug_8Ca_FD_20157 | JGI IMG/M metagenome (IMG submission 20157)
TTTCGCTTCTGTTTCAACCTTGGCATCTTGCTCTGTTTTTAAAACACTGATGTGTTCGTCAACCATAGCACCGATTTCCTTGATGTCGCTTTTACCTGCATCGTCGATTTCGACGATGGTATCTTCTTCGCTCGCTAACTTTGAAAGCACCACAGAGTGGGCTTCTAGTTTGTTTTCAAATTCTTCTTTTACTTCGGCGGCTAGATCTGCCCCACCGCTAGCCTCTATTTCGGCTACAATTTTCTTAACATTTTGGGCGTTCTTGGCAAAATTTTCTTTAATTTGAGCCTTGGCTTTCGGGGTGATTTTCTTTTTCTGTACAGTCAGCTTCTCTACTTCCTTTAGTCGTCTGTCGGCTTTGACAGTTTCAAAACGAGCATTGGCGTTAGGCGAAAGTGCCATCCAAGACTCCATCTCTTCGTTTACGTTAACTTTCATTCCGTACAAAGCCTGACCAGGCAGTGCAAAATTGGCAGCAAATGAGGTGCCGCCGAATACAATTAGTATTACAAACACAGCTACCGGCACAAATCTTTTTTCGTGCAGAGAAAGGCCCATGCGAAAATGATACAAATAAGGACTCTGGATATCTTTTTTAGTATTTAAAACATGTGCCTTATAGTAGACTTGTTTGTGGATTTTCTCCAACATCAAATCACGCTCCTCTTTGGTCAAGGACACATTCTTGGCTTCATTTATAATTTTATTCCATAAACTTTCCATAATTTATTCTTCTTTAAAAATTTCTTGTATTTTCTTTATTCCCCTGTGTAATTTAACTGATATCGAGTTTTCGGTTTCTTTCAAAAATTCAGCGATTTCCTGGTTGGTCATGTCCTGTACGTACTTCATAAAAATAACCTCCCGATACTTCTCGGGTATACTCTTCATGACTTCTAGAGCCATTTTACCGTCAATCATGTCCGCAATTCGCCCCCCCTCGTCTACTCGGATGTCGAATCCAGCGTCGGTCAAGTAATCTAGCGAGATGGTCTTCTTCTTACGATATTGGTCAATAATGATATTACCCAATATCCGATAGAAAAATGCCTTGAAATTGTCCACCTTACCCCCTTGGGCTACATGGTTCCAAGCCCGAAGGAAGGTTTCTTGAACAAGATCTTTCGCTAGGTCTCTGTCGGACACCTTAAAAAGCGAGTACCTAAAGAGGGCGTCTGCGTTCGCGTCACATGCCTGTATAAATTTTTCCTCTACACTCTCCATATTTCTAGACGTTTAAGTTATATAAATGTTACAAAAAAAACCAACCTAATTCTAGCAGAAAACAGGCACCGGGGCTATTATCTTTCGCCCACCTGCTGACGCCACATAGCATAATACAAACCCTTCAGGGCTAAAAGCTCCGAATGGGTGCCACTTTCACTTAAAATACCTTTCTCTAGCACGTATATCTTGTCGGCGTGCATGATAGTGGAGAGTCTGTGGGCGATAAGTATAGTCAAGTGTTCCCTGTTTCCACCCAGATCCTTTACAGTTTTGGTTATTTCTTCTTCGGTGATAGAGTCGAGCGACGAAGTAGCTTCGTCAAAGACTAGGATTGTGGGCTTGCGAAGGAGTGCTCTAGCAATAGATAACCTCTGCTTTTCTCCTCCTGAGATTTTCACCCCACCCTCACCAATGGTGGTATCCAGGCCTTTGTCTGCACGGGCCAAGAGGGTGTCACAAGCACTCTTTTTCAGCACCTCCAGCATTTCGGCATCAGTAGCTTCGGGGTTAACGAAAAGTAAGTTTTCTCTGATGGTGCCTGCGAAAAGTTGCGTGTCTTGGGTTACGAAACCAATTTGCGAACGAAGCTTTTCTAGGTCTATGTTTCTGCTGGAAGTGTTGTTATACATGACTTCACCTTTTACTGGCTGATACAATCCGACCAGTAATTTAACTAGACTTGTTTTACCAGAACCAGATGGGCCAACGAAAGCGATAGTGTCCCCTTTGTGCATACTAAAAGATACATTCTCCAAGGCTTCTGTGCTCGCGTTTTTATATTTAAAAGAAACGTTGTTGAATGCCAGACTCTCTACCTTGTTTAGAGTGCTTGGGTTTTGGGGTATAGCTTCAACAGGGATATCGGTAATTGATTTAAATTTCTCCATAGATGTTTCTGCTTCTCTGTACGCAGTGATGACAGCCCCCACTTCTTGAAGAGGACCGAAAACATAGAAAGAATAAATATACAAAGAGAAGAACTGCCCGAAGGTTATGGTCTTGTTAAAAACTAGATAAAGCAGGAACAGCAATATCGAGTTCCTTATCAGGTTTATCATCGTGCCCTGTACGAAGCCAATACTTCTGATGTAGCGCAATTTTCTTAGCTCCAGTTTGAGTATCTTGTTGGTTGTATTGTTGAGTCTTTGTATTTCTTGCTCCGCTAACCCGAGACTTTTTACGAGTTCGATATTTCGAAGGGATTCAGTAGTAGAGCCAGCGAGCGCGGTGGTCTCAGCGACTATTTGTTTCTGCATTTGCTTTACTTTTTTGGTTAGAAAATACGAAAGTCCCCCAACTACGGGAATAGTGAGGGCATAGACTACGGCCACACCCCAGTAAAGCGTAGCTGCATAAATAGAAACAAATATAAATCCAATAAAAGATATAAAGACAATGTTTATAAGGAGCCCTAGGTATTTCTCTGCATCGCTACGAGCTTTCTGCAAGATACCGAGTGTCTCCCCGCTCCTCTGATCTTCAAATACTTCATAAGGCAAAGACAGTGAGTGCCTGACCCCTGCTTGATACATATCTGCGCCGGAACGTTGGGTAACCATATTCAGATAATAATCCTGCAAGTTCTTGGCCACTCGTGAGACAAATACAACTCCGATAGCAATCAAAAGTAATTTTATAACTCCAGCGAAAAACTCTGCGCTAGTATAGGCATCTGGTTTGGTTGCGTATTCGTCTATGATCCTCTGAAAGATCAGTGGGTCAATCAGAGAAAATACCTGGTTTACTGTTGCCAGCGCCAAAACTGCAATGCAAAGCTTCCAATATTTTTTTAGATACAAATAAAGTGTTTTCATATACTTCCAATCAGCAGACAAAAAACACATATATTAAGTGTTTTTTGTAATAGCTGATATATATTCATACTATAGCACGATAAGCTCAGTTTTTAAAAATCTTTAGTTGTGAAAACTACCAATCTATTTGAATGACTTTTTTTAACTTCATCCCAAACTCCTGCGCAAGTAATTATATTTAAATGCGACAACCCGTCATCAGAACCAAAGACCGCCGAAGTATCTGCATCAGGATCGTATGTTTGAGTTTTGTCAACAATAAAAGTCGTTATTTCCTTTTTTTTATTTTCAACAAAAATCTTGTCCCCTTTTTTAAGTTTATGCAAATTATCAAATACTGCTTTTTCGTCGCCCTTCCATCCTGAGTGACCATCAATTACAGCACTACCAATCTCTCCGGGAATCGTGCCTGGGTGGTACCACCCCACACTACTGGGCTCTACAGGTGCATCCATGGAACCATCTGAAGTCAGACCCATATATTCCACAGGAGCATCTATGGAGATTTTTGGAATCATCATCCGAATCGGTAACTGATTGCTCTCTTCTGTTTGCAACATATAATTTGAATCGGAGGTAACAGAGGCCATTCGAGTCTCTGCATCATTGTTAAAAAAGACGAAAAAGATTAAAGGCATAAAAAACAAAACCCCCACTAAAGTAGTTATAGAGTATAACCAATTTATTGGGATTTTTGTTTTCATAAATTTACCAAAAGATTAAGTTGTATGTTTCTCCAAGAATCTAAACAGCAGATGGGAAGCCATTATCAGCATTCCAAAAGACAATATTGCGAGCCATGGAGTACCTTGTTCCTTAGATGGGAATCCTGTATCAGGAAAACCAACAGTCGAAGCTCCGAGGACAGTAGGTGTCCCTGTATTATTTACAGCAAGGGGTGAAACAGAAGCTCCGAGGACAGCAGGTCCAAGGTTAACTGGAACTCCAACACCTCCCCCACCACCACCTCCTCCACCTCCCGTACCTCCTGTACCACCACTGTTAACGCCTCCAGTTACAGTGCCTCCTATGCTGCCATTATTCCCTGTTACGTTTCCGTTACCGAAATTTCCACCAACTTGCGAGCCTCCTCCACCACCATTTACACTACCACCGATAACTCCTGAAGTTCCAGATTGTACATCTGAAGACAAGACTCCTATTACCTCGGAAGCTTGAACAGATGAAGAAGCAAACAATGCTAATGCGACGAACAATGCTAATTGAATTATTTTTTTATTTTTCATAATTTTTGATTAAATAATTTTTATAGTAAATTTTTTATGCTGCAGAAAGAGTGGTGATTTTAACTTTCGACCAATTACCTCTCCTATAAATTCTAGCCGTTGCAGCCTTCGTGTTATTACAACGGACAAGTCCCCCACTTTAATTTAAAATGAGGGACTTGTATATTCTTAACATTGTCGATGTTTCTAGAAATCGGATGCTCCACGTTTTTCTTTTCTTAAAGAACGATTGTGTATATAAATCGTAATTGCAATAAGAAATATGACAAGAAGCACGATTCCAAACCAAGAACTGTTTTTTTCAAAACTCCCAAACCCACTAAAGGCGGCGGCCGTCTGATTAGGTTTTTCGTCAAAGAATGACGTATTTGTTTCTTGGGTTACCACATCGTTTCCAGAAGCGGAACCGGATTCTTGAGTCTCTACACCGAGAATCTGTCCTCCAGAGTTTACTTCTAAGGCAGTGCCTCTGGCACCTAAATTGCTTTGAGATGTTCCGGCTAAAGGATTATATGTTGCTGCGCCCGTAGAACCAATATTACCATCTCCGCCAGTATTCGTAGACGCATCCAGTGTCGTGGCCTTTGGTGACGGTGTATCAATAGTATTTACACTATTTTCACCAGACGAACGCAAATTACCTGTTACCTCCGAAGCACGAATAGATGAAGTAGCAAAAAAAGCTAGTGCAAGAAATGTCAGAGATTTAAATACCAGTTTGTTTTTCATGATGTTTCGGTTTTATCTACGAACTAAATACTCTTGATACCATAATTAGTGGAATAAGATCCATTTGTTGATCCTGCAGGTATTGCAGCTTCAACTGTAATCTTAACTTGAATTCCAGCTAACACAGGGTCTAGATCGGTAACCATGATAAGGTCAGGACTTGTGTATGTGTTTGCTGCTGTAACCATAACCGTAGCGCCTCCGTTGTTCGCCTGTGGTGAAGAGATTCTTAGGTTGTTTGCGACAGCAATCGTATTTATGTTGTTTGTATGCATCCAATTATCGAACTTCATTGCAACATTAGGTTCATTTGTTGGCACTGTAACGTTGAAAACATATTTCCATCCGTTAGCAAAAGTACCATCTGCTGTTGCTGAGGTATCAACAGATTCTACTGAAGTTACTTGTAGTGTGCCTGTTGGTCCTACACTTCCTGAGATTTGGCCAGTTGTTACTGGTGGTATCGCTACCGCCATTCCGGTCACTGTTGAAACTGCACCAGTACGCACACCACCTTGGTAGTTGTCGTCCCATGTGCCAGAGATTGTTCCATCAGGAGCAATCGTACCCAGAACATGCAGAACTGTTTGTGGTGTCACTGCGTCAGCTGTCGCTGTGTAGTTAGCAAGAAAGTCTATAGTGTCCCCAGAAACTGAACCTGAGGTAAGCACCCAAGTGTAGACATTACCTCCCGCAGGGGATCCTCCATTACCAGTTAGGTTCCCCATTCCGTCTTGTACCAAAGTCATGTCATGAGAATATTGGGTTCCCAAATATTCCATGTTGATTACATAACTACCTGTAGCATCCCAGTTTGGAGCTACTAGCGCCAGAGCTTTGTTTGTTCCTACTCCCCAAAAACCGGTAGCAATGACAGCCACAAGAGCCAACATCGCCATTGATTTTCTAGTTGTGTTGAATTTGTTTTTCATAATTTTTTGTTTTTTAAATATTTCAAAGTATATAACTACAAAATATTTGTTAATTTTAAATAAAACTTAAATAATAATAATAATCCGACCACTTAGGATGCCGTGGTAAAAAAGATATCATTACAAAAGTATGTATCTGTAATACATAGCTTTGCTGTGCGGTACTTATAAATATGAACAAAAATAAAAAACGTTCCGGAGAAAGGAAGATATGATGGATATGATGACAATAGCAGTATTAAAGAAGAAGGTTTAGATTAAATAAAAGCTACCAATCGCACTGGTGCTTCGGTAGCATCTTTGATTTTCATAGGTAATACCAGACTTTTTGCTCCAACAGGTGGCAATTCTTTCGCGTTTGCGACATTTTCCACCAGATATTTATCCGCGCCCAGCGTGGCACGATGAACCGGAAATCCATTCACCCCAGTATCCGCAGATAAAGTATCTATTCCAAGTCCTGCAATATTTCTTTTTAGTAGAAGTTTTGCAGTAGATACGTGCACACTTGGGAATTTGTGATTATTGATATATTTTTCCGAATCATCCCAATGTTTGTCCCAGCCAGTATAAAAAATTACAAAACTATTCGGTTCTATTTCTCCGTGTTCTTTTTCGAATTTCTCGACAGCTTCTGGCATGATTATGTAATTTTCATCCGCTTCGGCACTTACATCTATCATTACGCAATTCGTCACGAGCTCATCCAGCGCGATTTTATCTATAGTTCTTCCATTTGGAATTACATGCGCCGGCGCGTCCATATGAGTGCCGATACCGGACTCCATTTTCAAATTGTGTTTCCGAAAAAGATCAGGTAGCGTGCAATCCTTGTAATCAAGAGTTAGTTCCATTTCAAAACCACAATTCCCATCCTAAGTTGGAATTTCAGGTGACAGCGTATGAGTCAGGTCTATGATTTTGAAATCTTTATTCATTAACTTATTAAGAGATTAGAAATCTCTTCTAGTTGGTAAGTATACGAGTTTTTGATATGAACAACTTTTATACCTGCTTTTTTCAAAACATCATTAACAAATTCATCTCTTTTAATTCTATCCCACCTCGAATGACTGCGATCATCTAATTCAATCGCGAGATATGGCACATACCCGGCTTTGTTAAAAAGTACAAAATCAATAGTCTTCTTGTCTATTTTACTTCGGTATGGTTTATAGTTACTCGTAACTTCGATAATACTTGAAAGAGGAACTTGTCTACCTATGTAATATTTATCCTGAACTGCTTCCTGTAAAACTTTATCGAAATTATATTCAGCTTTTGTGAGGAGAAAACTTTTTTTCCTATAAGGCAGATAAACCTCTTTTTCTTCTTCCTGCTCTTTAAAATCTACTTCCGGAAGAGGTTGTATTTCTAATGGCGCATTCATGGAAAACTTTTTATCGAATTCTATTTTGTAGAACTTATCTCTAAACCAATTAAATGACCTATATATGGCTTTCCAAATTAATCTAACCAGCCAAACTACAAGCGTGACGAACATTTCTAAAAGCATGTCGAGTGGGGACTCGTTCCGGTAATAACTTCTATTATATCTGCGATAATATCTTCTACTCATTTCGAAGTATTTATTCCCACAGCTGGGAGACTAGGAATCGAACCTAGATTAAAGGCTTCAAAGGCCTCTGTCCTACCGTTAGACGATCTCCCAATATTTTGAGAGACCAAAGCGGACGATCTCCCAATACGTAAACACCTAAAAAAGATAACATATTACTGCTCTTTTCTCAATGTTTACTTTTATTTTACTAATCTATAAAACGCATAGGAATAGAAAGCTGCTTTACCTCGTTCAAATGGTAATCCAGTATGCGCTTCCCGGCGAATATAACAGCCACTGGACTGTCTTTCATCTCAGAAATGAAATCAATGTTGTCCTCCAACAGACCCTTGCGACTAATGAATTCAAAGGTTATATTGTTGCTTTGAATGTCGTCTAGACGTTTCTTTTCTGTATTAAATTTATCAAAAGCTACTTTTTGAATCTCCTTTTCTAATTCTGGGGTATATTTCTGTTCCAGACACAGAAGCAAGATAACCTTGTTGATGTTGTTTTTAAGGGCGTAGTCAACAACCTCAGTTAGTCTATTGGTAAATCCATAACCACGAGAAACAATCATGACTGATGGTTCTGTCGGTAGGACTAGGTTCTCGTCATCTTTCATTGTGGTTGCAACTTTCAGCCACTGGGCTATTTTCGGTGTCAGAGGTGGTGCTATAACCAGTGTACAAAGTATTACCCACATACCTACTTCGAGGAGGCCCTCTGTGCCCGGTAATGCCAAGGATACTATTGTTACCAACAATACTGCTGGTATTGCTCCAGTCTCACGGATAGCTGATATAAACCAGATGTCACGGAAAGACATCTTTTCTTTACCAAAATATCTAAATACTGTGAGTGAGATAAAAGCAGAAACAGGTCGCACAACCAACATAAACAAAAGACCAATCAGTATGCCGATAGGTGCGTATTCAAGGAGTTTAGTTATATCCACCATAGCCCCGAGCAATATGAATATAGTTGGTTTCAAGAAACCTTCTACTAGGTTGTTAAAGAAATGCTCTGTTTCCTTTAGGTGGTCTGTCATGTGGAAAAGGAGTCCGGTAATAAACGCTGCCAAGTACCCACTACCTCCCAAGGTTGTCGCAAACGCAAAAATCATAATTGGTACAAAAAGGAAAAACGACAAGTCGGCTTCATGCCCATAGTCATTCCTCTTTTTGAAACGCAGCAGAAATTCTAACAAGAAATATCCGAGAACACCCAGCAAAATTCCGAAGAATAATTTTTGAATCACTACAACACCACTGTCCAAAGTAAATATCGATCCATACCAAGCTGTTATAGAATCAAAGCCGACCCCTGCTACAACCAAAGTCAGGAATACCCCTGTTAGGAGTGCTCCAGTCACATCAGTGAATGCACTTTCGGAGACGATGATGTCTTTGACCGAGCGGTTGTTGAATTTCAGTCTTTTTAGTATCGGTATGATGGCTGCTGGGTCAGTGGAGGCTAGTACGGCACCTAGCAACACAGCCGTAATCAGTGATATACCCGAACCGAGTAAATTACTTCCTGCATATATCAATACTGAAGTTAAAAAGGCCGTGATCAGTAATCCCGGGAAAGACAACGAGAGTATCTGCCCCATTAACTTTTTGAAATTTTTGAAGGGAGTTTCGAGTCCACCACCGAAAAGTATCAAGGCTGCACCGAGGCCAACCAACACACCCAAGACTGATTCCTTTTCTAAAATCGGAGACAGGAAAGGACTCGCGGCCAATCCGAAAAATATCGCTATCACAAAAGATGGCAATTTAACCAACCTAGACACATGTGAGATCAAGGAACCCAACACCGACAAAAGTCCCACTAAAAAGAAAGCCACTAGTAGGTGACTCTCTGGATTTTTCTCGAAAGAATGGTAGATAACATCCTTGAAATAAAAAGACGCTCCCAAAACCCCTGCAAAAATAATAATGGAAATAACGTAATTTATAATTTTACTTTTCATACAAAAATGCATTATATCAGCAACCATAGACAAATTCAAGAAAGTGCAAAAAGAAAACACCCTGGCCAAAGCTCAGGGTGTTTAAGGGGAAAGTGGACAGAAATTATTTAATTCAAACTAACATTGCGTACTACAGTGGCATCGATGGTGTTGTCAGCGTTGATGACTCCATAGACACGTATCTGATTGCCTACTTGAAAGTTTACGAGCGATGCGGTTAGCCACTTTGAGTTCAGCACAGAAGTGGTAGCGATTACTCTAACTGTGTAGACTTTGTCTCCTGATTTTAGGGTAAAGGTATTGGGTATATTTGTTCCAGCGATTGTTTCTAATCTGCCTTCAACGGTAGTCTTAACTTGAGGTACCACTACTGACCAATTTTTAACTTGTTTCGCTTGAATTGTAAAAGTAGAACCAGCCATCAGATTTCCTGAGAAACTTAGGAAATCCCCTACCTTGACTTGACCGAGACCAGACTGACCATCTCTGAGTGTAATGAACTTGGTATTTGCATCAGTGTTTACAGTCCAGTTTAGACTCGCACCATTCCATTCGCTGATGGCACTGATGGTGGTACTGGACACCGCTGTTACTTTCGCACCGCGAACCAATACAGAGCCGTTATCGTTGATGTGAACCTCTAAAGTAGATCCCTTCTTGTTCACCATTTCCTTTTGCTCACCGTACCATTTATCTTTCATAAGTACGCCCAGTTTTAAACCTAAACCTTTGTTATTATCATCTCCATTTTTTGCTTGGGCTACTGCTGCAAAAGCACCAGAAGCGACTAAAGCAAAAGCCAAGAAACTCAATACTAATTTTTTGTTCTTCATAAATTTCAATTAATTTTAAACTAATAATAAGGCCTTCACAGTTACTGACGTACCATGTCCATAAAAGTTTCATAGCATTTTTTGAGCAATAGAAATTCACTTTTGTCCAAATAACAAAAGAACCCCAGACAACGACCTGTCAGGGTTCTTTTGTCTGGGGTTTAAATTCGTATTCACCACATGTGAAAATCATCTAAGTTGTCTGTTCCGTTGCCTTTGGGGAATTTTGGGGTTTTTGCCGGCGTCTTCGGTTTGAATTTGGGAAGCGGTTTTTTGAATTTCTTGATCATTTCACCGAAGTCTGGTTTCTTGGGATTTTTTATATTGCCACAGGTTACCAAAGTATCGAAAATCTCGGTCAGTAACCCAATCCCAATACCGGGGCTTTTGGCCAAGAACTCCAGAAACTCAGTGGTGAGAACACCGTTAACCCTTACCGCAACCAAAAGCTCTTCCAGAGTGAAAACTCTCCTGGAGTTCCCAAGCTTTGATTTCATAAAGTTGGACAAAATCTGATTGACCACATTCGGTTGAGAAAAATTTTTTGAAAATTGGTCAAGCCGCATATTTTTGTCGCACCCATTACCTGGGTCGGGTTGAGACCGAGGCAGTGTGACGTCCAACACTCGTGGAAAGGAGCACTGGAATTTGCCCGAAAAGAGGGCAAGCGCAAGAAGACACAAGGCAGAAAGAAGAATCATTTTGGGCACATTGATACCCTGAGCGGATAGATCTGACATGATTAGTCGTTTTTATTGGTGAAAGTTTTTAGAAAGAACGTAAGTCCAGATATTACCATTATTTTGTAAAATGTCAATGATATCTAGCCAATATGCAGACCTGTGCTAGTATGTCACCCAGAGCGATATTGCCTTAGTTCTTTTTAAAAAACTCAATACCATGAAGTGGTTTCACCTATTTATGATGAAACCCATTTCGAAATTATTGGGTTTCTTGTGGAGCAAAGATGGTGCTGTTTTCAGCTTCGGCATGGCAG
>JGI24126J20157_1000680_pt1 | contig 11278 bp, 7 predicted proteins | sample SubbioR12Aug_8Ca_FD_20157 | JGI IMG/M metagenome (IMG submission 20157)
CCGGTGCCGTTTCCATATAATAGAGCGGATGCTTGTACTGCTGCCCAGCCAGTACCTCCTCGTGTGGTTGCAAGTGTTCCTGTCCAACCAAGCGTGAGATTTTGTGCAGAGATACTTCCGGTGATGTTGGTGTCGTTGGTGACTCCCTGAACAACGTTTGAGTTAAGACGAGTGGATGCAAGTGTTCCGGTCCATGCTGGTGTGAAGGTGAAAGCACCTCCTGAGTTAGTGACATTGAAGAGAAGGTTCGTGTCGGATGACGTGGCGAATGTGATTGCTCCGGTTTGTGCAGAGCCACCACCAGTTTGTTGGAGTGAGAGAAGACCTGCGTTTGAAATGGTGACGTTGCCGGTTGCTCCTGACACATTGATACCGGTGCCTGCGATGTTTGAAAGTACACCGGTGTTGGTGACGTTGCCTCCCGAGTATGCGAGGCCTGATGAGTAGGTGGTGGTGGCTGCGTTGTATACCGTGCCGTTGTTGATACCGAATATTCCGGTGTATGCGGATGCGTTCACTCCGGTGCCTCCTTGTGATGTAGAGAGTGTGCCGGAGATGGTGGAGAGGGTTGAGGTGGCAACCCATGATGGGATACCGTTTTGTACTGAGAGTACTTGCCCACCTGATCCAATACCTAAGCGCGAAAGAACGTTGGTTGCTGATGCGTAGAGAGTGTCACCAAGCGTGTATGCAGTGAGTCCTGTTCCTCCGTATGTGGTACCGATGGAGGTGGTGGCAGAGACAACACCGTTGTTTGCTTGGAGTGGTCCGTTGAGAGTGCCTAATGTGAATACTCCGTTAAATGTGTTTGCTCCGGTGAAGGTGTTCGTTGTGTATGTCTTTGGAATGGTGGTTGATGCATTGATGTATGTGTTCACACGGGAGTCGGTGTAGTAGAGGTTGGAGCCTTCGGCAACATTGGTGGTGAGGAGGCCTAAGGATGAGGTGGCGATGTTGGCAAGAGCGGTGGTTCCACCTGGTGAGTAGATGAGACCGTATGAGTATGTTGATGCGCCGGTGCCTCCTCGTGATACTCCGAGTGTTCCGCTCCATGTTGGTGTAAAAGTATGAATATCACCACTAGAAGAAATATTGAGACCAATGTTGGTATCCGTAGAGGTTGCGAATGTCTGTGAAGACCCAGTCTGAAGAGTTGAGTACTGCGCACCGATAGCGGTAATACCACCCCCTGCACCTGCATCTGTCCCACAAGTAAACTGTCCTGTTGTTGCATTCCAAAGAAGTTTATCTGCAGAACCTGAACATGAAGTGAGACCTGCTCCAGTAAGGCGATTGCTGATATTGACGCTTGTTACTCCAAGAAGTGGAAATGTAGAAGTTGCCGTCGTAGAAGTTGCCGTTACATAATTTATTGTTGGTGATGTGGATGCTAAAAGAGCATTTGTACCGCCATCAGAATAAATCCATCCTTGTCCAAATGATGTTGATCCCGTTCCCCCACCACCAACCCCCAATGTTCCCGAGAGTGTTGGTGCAAAGGTGAAGGCACCTCCCGAGTTAGTGATAGCAAGATTTGCAGTGAGTCCGTTGAATGCAGTAGATGTTGTGGCGAATGTGATTGCTCCTGTTTGTGTAGAGCCACCACCAGTTTGTTGGAGTGAGAGAAGACCTGCGTTTGAAATGGTGACGTTGCCGGTTGCTCCTGAGACGTTGATACCAGTGCCTGCGATGTTTGAGAGAACACCCGTGTTGGTGACGTTGCCTGCTGAGTAGGTGAGGCCTGATGAGTAGGTGGTGGTGGCAGCGTTGTATACCGTGCCGTTGTTGATGCCGAATATTCCGGTGTATGCGGATGCATTCACTCCGGTGCCTCCTTGTGAGGTAGAGAGTGTGCCGGAGATAGTGGAGAGAGTGGAGGTGGCGACCCATGATGGGATACCGTTTTGTACTGAGAGTACTTGTCCGCCTGATCCAATACCTAAGCGAGCGAGTGTGTTTGCAGCGGATGCGTAGAGAGTGTCACCAAGCGTGTATGAGATTTGGTTTGTGCCACCTCGTATTTCTGAAAGTGTTCCTGTAGTATCTCCGAGCGCAATACCTAGTGTTGAAGTTGCGAGTGCAGTGACGTTGCCGAGTGCCCCTGTGCTGTTTCCAAGAAGTGAGTTCCCTGCTATCTGTGCAATGTTCGTGAGCGCAACACCATTAGTTGCAAGTGAGAGTGTGCCTGATGAACCTCCGATAAGTGTACCGAGAGTGCCTGAGTGGGAGAATGCGGAAGAGAGTGCGAGTGAGGTAGTTGCTTGTGTGGCGAGCGTGCCATTGTTTCCATAGAGAACTCCGGTGAGTGCGCCAAGGATAGGAGCGTTAGTGAAGGTTTGCGTGCCGGCCCAGGTATTGCTGGTGGTGGTGCCAAATGCGAGTGAAAGATTGTTTGCGGAGAATTGAATTGGATAGGTTGCAGTGATAGGTGCTTGATAATCAGTGCCTGCGGTTGCAGTTGAAAGCACACCTGCAGTTGCCTTGAGGATTCCAGTGAGTGCAGTTGAGATGGTGCCGAGTGATGGAGCGCTGGTGAGTGTGCCAATGGTTGAAGTTGCGTTGATGCGTGCATCCGCGCGAGCGTTGGTGTAGTAGAGGTTGGAGCCTTCGAGAACATCAGTGGTGAGGAGGCCTAAAGATGAGGTGGCGATGTTGGCAAGAGCGGTGGTTCCACCTGGTGAGTAGATGAGACCGTATGAGTATGTTGATGCGCCGGTGCCTCCTCGTGATACTCCGAGTGTTCCTGTGGTGTCAGAAAGTGCGATGCCCAGAGATGAGGTGGCGTATCCAATGAAGGTGTTGCCAGGTCCTCCGATGAGAAGTGAACTTGATGCGATTGATGAGAGACCCGTTCCTCCTCTCGTTGCTCCCAACTGCCCTGTCCATCCTAGTGTTAAGTTCTGTGCAGAGATACTTCCGGTGATGTTGGTGTCGTTGGTGACTCCCTGAACAACGTTTGAGTTAAGACGAGTGGATGCAAGTGTACCTGTCCATGCTGGTGTGAAGGTGAAAGCACCTCCTGAGTTAGTGACATTGAAGAGGAGGTTCGTGTCGGATGACGTGGCGAATGTGATTGCTCCGGTTTGTGTAGAGCCGTATGTGTGTGCGAGGGAGGTAACACCGCTCGCAGAGCCAAGCGTTGAAGTTGCAACATAGTCGTACCCACCAGTCGCGTTACCCACCAAAAATTGTCCATACGAAGGAGCAGTTGATGTGCCGGTGCCACCGCTACCAATACCGAGTGCGCGTGCAAGCGTGAGTACGCCACTAATGCTTGCATTTGCACCATTCAAAAGCGAAAGATTTCCTCCGCTATCGATAGTGAGCGCTGTGGTTGTCGCGCTGGCAGTAGAAGTGGAGATAGCAAAAATATTTGAAGTACTGCCGTTTGCCCCAGCAAGAGAAAATCGTGCAAAAGGACTCGTGGTACCAATACCAATGGAGCCAGATATATATGAAATTTGAGTGTTTGGATCAAACCAATACTTTGCACTCGTGGTAGCGCTACCACCTATCGCCACAATGTCAGTTGAGTTGGTGGAGTAATTAACAAATTGACCAGTAACTGACGAGGTTGTTGTAGACCATGTACCACCAGAAGAAGAACCTCCTCCTGTGGTTGATAAACAAACACCGTTAATCGAGAAACAGCCTGATGATAAATTAAGGCCATTTGCAAAAGTACTGGTTGCCGTCGAAGTGAGTGTAAAAGGTCCAGTGATAGTAGTTGTCGCAAGTGTTGTATCTCCACTAACAGAAAGCGTTGTGAAAGAACCTGTACCACCAGAAATATTTGAGTTAGTAATAGTTGAGTTAGCAATACTGCCACCGGTGAATGTTGAACCAGAAATATTTACTGATGCAAGTTGATCAATACGATTCGTTAGCTGAATTGCATGTGTGTTGCCCGCAACATTGGAGGAGATATTTGAGATTGCACCATACACTTGCGAGAGCACCGTATTTTTAAATCCCTGAAGTTCAATCGCGAGGTCTGCCGAAGACATGCCTTCAATTGTCTGTGAATTGTATTCATTCGTTGTGTTGTTGTAGGTGTTGTTATACGTATTGTAATTAGTAACCATCGCAACGGGTTCAGTCTTTGTAGAAGGTGTAGAGGTCGCAACTGGATTTTGTACGGCAACAAATGGAGCTGGACGAAAAATGCGCGCCAGATTTTCAAAATCAATTCCAGAAAAAAGAAACCCGTAAGAAAAAAAGAAAATGAGGAAGAACACACCGAGACCAAGAGCGGTTGAGGCAAAAATCGGATACCGTGACGCACCATTCTTTTTTTTGAATACAGAAAATAAACCAGTCTTGCCTTTTTGATATTCTTGGGTACGAGCATCTCGTAAAGACTCAAGGCGTACTGTTTCTCCAAGCTTTATTTTCGTAGCAAACTCTTCCAAACTTGCCCGTTCAACAAACCACTCACGGCCATCTCGTTCTGCTTGCACAGAGCCATCACGACAAAGTTTTGCAAGATAATCTGGTGTATACCCAAACAATAATCCAGCTTCACGAAGTGGCAAAAAATCCCTACTAGCTTTATATGCTTTTGCTCGCTCTTCTTTGAGTGCCTCTAATCTCTTTTTTTCTTCAACGGCAACTTTTGCAGCAAATGCTTTCAGTGAGCTCCCTTCCACTAACCAATTTCGTCCATCCCTTTTTGCAACAATTTCTCCATCTCGAGAAAGCTTGGAAACATAGTCAGCGGTATACCCGACTAAAATACCAGCCTCTTTGGGAGAGAGGTAAAAGGATTCAGGAGTTTCTTTCTTGAGAGATAAATCTGACATTTGAAAGAGGCGAACTAACTATTAGTTTACTAGTCATTTCGGGAAAAATATCTAAGAAAAAAAATATACTATGTGGATTAGATTATTATTAAAAATATTTTTAGAGAAAAATAATTCTTACTTGAAACATGAAAAACAAACATTAAAAATAGATATTGCATATACATAAAAATTAGCCACGCTAAAAACCAGCATCGAAAGAAAAAAATGAATTTTTTAGATCAAAAAAAACAAAAATGTTCTCCAATCCGGAGAACATTTTTAAAAAAACCAATAAAAACGGAATATCTCGGTTACACGAGATTAATTAAATACTTTAAGAACTCAGCACCTTTTAAAAACAAAGTACTAGGGGAATCTTTGATGAATAAAAAGAAACCCTTTAGTGAGTCGTAGCCCACTTGAAGTCCTGGAATCTCACGAATTGTATCTTGTGCGTACTGGTAGCTCACATATGCATTTGCGGTGTATGCACCACTTGAAGGTGCGAAGTTAACATGCGAGGCAACAAACAGACCTGAACCTAGAATACAGAAAAAGAAGACAGCTGAGCCTGCAGTAAGAAGGAAGTAAGATAAAAATCCGTAGTTATTTTTTTTCTTTAAGAGAGGCTCTCTCTTAATAATTTTAGGTTCAATAGATACCCTTTTATTTGAAACGGGGGCGACTACGGGTGTATCAAAAAAAACCTTCAACGACTCTGTCTTTGTTTTTTCTCTAAGAATACGAACTCGTAAGTTATTTCTTTCTTGGATAGCCGAGATATCTTTATTTTTATTGATACTTAAGGCGGAATAATTATTTTTAGAAATCCCTTCAGTTACTGGAAAAAGTATCATCTCATCGTCATAATAACTAATAGGTTCCCAAGTACTTGGTAAGCTCCGATCCACTTTAGAAAATGCGTGGGAAATAGTTGGAATTTTTTTCTCCAACAGAGATGTCCTATTGATGACGACCTTGGTACTTTCCATATCTGGTTCTATTCCCCTTTCCTCAGCCTCAACTTGCCCTCCTGATTCCGTAGACCCATGCAGAGTAAGAGCAATTTCATCTACATACCAAGCTCGTCCAATTCTAGTTGCAGGTACCTTACCACCACGAGCAAGCTGACCAATATAATCCTTGGCATACCCAGTGAGCTCACTAGCTCGTTTAGACGAGATGTATTTTTTACCGCTAATAACAAGCTCATCCATACCGCAAGTATAGCGTACAGGAAGTTTGCAGATGATAGTCTGAGAACTCGCAGTGTGGAGAAAACACACTACTCAGATTATTTTTCCTCCTTCTTATTACTCTATCTTTAACTAATTACTGCCTTTTGCTAACTTTTCAAGTATTATTTTCTCTAGCTCTGTTGGATTTACGGATCCTTTGGATTTCTTCATTCCAGCTCCTAAAAGAAACTTTACCGCCCCTAACTTCCCCGCTTTAAGGTCGAGGACGACCTGTGGGTTTTCAGCCATAACTTCATCTGCAATTTTTGAGATGGCCTCAGTATCTTTCATCTGCAAAAGACCATACATCTTCGCTAACTCTTTTGGACTACCCCCCTCTTTAAGCAAAATAGCAATAAGGTCTTTTCCTCCTCGAGAAGAAATATCACCTGAGCGAAGAAGTTTTATTACTTCAATAAATACAGTACCCTGAAGTCGTGCTAATTCTTCCACGCCGGCAGATGCTCCGCGAATGTCAGTGAGTAAATAATTAATTCCAAATTGAATATCGGTTGGGTCAGTAAGCACCGAAGAAAGTTGTGTATCAAAAAATAGTGCGTACACATCATCCATTAAGAGTGTCTCGGCATCATCAGGCTTTAATCCAAGTGAAAGGTATCTTGCGCGACGCTCCCACGGTAATTCAGGCAAGGATGCTTTTAATGCATCATGTGCAAACTCGGGTATCCGAGACAAATGGAATTTTGGAATATCCGGATCAGGAAAATACCGGTACTGCTGTGAGTCTTCCTTAATTCTTTGTGAAAAAGTTATATTTTTTACATCGTCCCATCCACGGGTTTCTTGTACAATCATCTCTCCCCTTTCAAGAAGTTCTTCTTGGCGCACAAGTTCAAATGCAATCGCTTTCTCTACAGATTTGAACGAGTTGAGATTTTTAACCTCTACTTTGGTACCAAGATTTGAGTCTTTACTTATGGAAATATTTGCTTCAACACGCATCTGACCTTTCTCCATATTGGCGTCCCCTGCCCCCAGGGCGCGAAGTAATCGCTGTAGTTCTGATGCAAATGCACTCGCTGTCTTTGCGTCATGAATACACGGATCGGTTACGAGCTCCATCAAAGGCAAGCCAGCTCGATTAAAATCAATCAAACTAAAATTTCCAGAGCCACCGCTTGCTCTGAGCGTGGTCGAAGAGTGCTGAGTACGCGCCGCATCTTCTTCAAGATGAATGCGCGTAATTGAAACCCCGTTCAGTACTCCACCTGACACAAGCGGAAATGCGTACTGACTAATTTGGTAGCCTTTTGGAAGATCGGGATAGAAATAATTTTTTCTATCAAACTCAGTGTAATCAGCCAATTTTCCTTGAATTGCTGTACCCACGCGAAGCACTTGTTTAACTGCTTCTTTGTTCACCACAGGCAAAGTACCAGGGTGTGCCATACATACGGGACATACATTTATATTGGGACGTGTTTCATCGGGATCATTCAAAGAATCACAGAACATTTTTGTCCTGGTTTTCAGCTCCGCGTGCACTTCAAGCCCAATGGTAGGAAAATAATTACTCATATGAAAAGTTCTGCACCTGCCCCGTAGCCAAGTGAGTGAAGCGAACTTGTGGTACTGGGGTGTATTTCACGACCTATGGTGGGAGCGTATTCACTCATAAGTACTTAGTATGCCGTAGGAAGTACTGAGTAAGCAACCTACTTTTACAATTCTAAACTGAGTTCAATGAACTATGATCTGCTTGAAGAAAACGGGAGAGTGAATCCCCTGCCTCCTTTAGAAGCCCGTCATCAATAATAGAAACAGGAATCACTGTAAATCCTTTGCTTGTAAATAGTTTCCTAGCCTCATCAAGTGCCTCAGGCGAGAGCAAATCCGTCTTGGTAAGAAAGATTATCTCGGGTTTCCGAGATAATTCTTCGGAATAGTCAGTAATCTCTTTTCGAACGGTATTGTAATCTCGAATAAGGTCTTCACTGTCAGATGCAACACAGTGAATGAGGAGCTTGGTGCGAGATACATGTCGTAAAAAATTATGCCCCAATCCCCTTCCTTCCGCTGCGCCTTCAATCAACCCAGGAATATCAGCCATGATGTATCCGTGAAAAACACCTAAATGGGGCTCGAGTGTGGTGAATGCATATGCACCCACCTTTGCATGCGCTTTCGTGAAAGCATTCAAAAGCGAAGATTTCCCAGCATTAGGCAAACCAATAAGACCGACGTCCGCAATAATTCTGAGTTCAACTTTAAAGCTTGCCTCCTCTCCTGCCTGCCCTGGAATAGCTTTATCTGGATACTGATTTGTTGAAGATTTAAAATGCGCATTACCCATTCCTCCGCGTCCACCTTTAAGTGCAATGACCTCTTGTCCGTCCTCAAGAATCTCAAAACTTTGATGGCTGTTCTTTCGCGTAATGACCGCGCCCACTGGCACATCAATTATATGATCTTCACCATTTTTCCCCGCCATTTCTTTATTACCACCATCAGATCCCTTCACTGCACGAAAAGCGCCATGCCCTCGATACTTCGAAAGAACTTGAATATCTCGAACGCCACGGAAAATTATATTCCCCCCGTTACCGCCATCACCGCCAGCGGGACCACCAAATTCTTTCCCTTTTTCATGGAGAAATCGAACAACACCATTCCCCCCATTCCCCGCTCGGGCAACCAAAACCATTTCATCAATAAATGCCATATATACCGAGCATAACAAAAAAGTACCAATAACCAAGTGTTACTAGTTCTAACGGTCGATTTCTTTTGGACGAGCGCGTGGAGACTCCCAAGGGAACCTAACGACACCTTCCACCTCCTTTAAATAAAAATCCGGCTTAATTTCTGAAGTAGGCATAATATAGAGACATGCTGTTTTCACAATCGCACCTTTTGCCTCCAATGTCTCTTTGGCCAGTATCAGTCCCTTCCCTGTTTCAAGCATATCCTCAACAAGAAGCAGATGCCTACCTGCAATATCTTCAACAATATCAACAGTGAGCTTTCTTTCTTCACCAACTCGGCGAACAGTGATTGCATACACATCCTTCACATGGAGGTCTCGCGCCAAAAGTCGTGCGGGCACGAGACCACCTCGCACCACCGCAACAATGCCACTTGGCTTATAGTCGAGCTTCCCTGCAAGGGTCTTCATTTCTTTATCAAACTCATCCCACGTCATATCTTTTACTTCTTAGATAGCTTGTGCAAAATCCAACCTACAACAGCAATCAGCGCGCCAGCCCAGAGTGCCGGAAGAAAACCATCAACGGTAAATCCTTTTACGAAAGTGGAGACTAACAAAATGAGCCCCGCATTTATAACAAAAGAGAAAAGTCCGAGAGTGAGTAAATTCAACGGAAGCGTGAGAAGTGTAATTATGGGTTTGAGTGTGACATTCAAAAGACCAAGTACCAACGCAACAATAGCCGCAGTATAAAAACCATCAACATGAAATCCTTGAATAAAATATGCAGCAAGGAGTACTGCAAAAACTGTCCCTAAAAAACGTGTAAGTAATCCCATACTTTCACTTTACCACCCCTACTCCCTCCCTAGCTCCACTTTTTTTTTACAACAACATGTAGGATTTACGAAACCCTACATGTTATTCTAATAAGATGGATCTGTACCATGTCCTTAATCGCAGGGTTGAGAGTGGAGTATTATTTCTCGACTCGTCTGACTATGTGCGTTTTGTACATAATCTCTATGAATTTAATAATTCTTCTCCTGCTGAAGGATTAGCACGCCGTGACCGCAAGCAGTCTCTTAATGTAGGATTTACGAAACCCTACATACAACGGAAGAAGCTCGTGGATATACATGGGTGGTGCTTGATGAAAAATCACTACCACCTATTGCTCTCGGAGCGCGTTGAGGGAGGACTGAGTCTTTTCCTCCGAAAACTTAATGTAGGATATGCAAATTACTTTAACGAGCGATACGAACGCTCAGGTACTCTTTTCCAAGGACGAACAAAGAAAATACTGATTGAGAACGATGCGCAATTTAATTACATACTTCACTACATCCATTTGAATCCGCTCGACTATCTGAAAGGTAATGAGGGGTGGCGCGTGCGAGATAAAGGGAAAAATATCCAGAGCGTACACGAGGCACTCGACTACCTAAAAGAATATCGTTGGAGTAGCTACCCTGACTACATCGGGGAACAAAACTTCCCTTCCATACTTACTACTTCGCTTTTCGGCGAAGCATCCGGACAATACAAAAAAACAATAGAGAGGTACTTAAAAGGTGCCACATCAGACTCAGCTACTAACTCAACACTTTCCCTTGAGTGATTCTATATGTGGGACATCGGATGTCCCACAAGAGGTGACACTTGAAGTTGCGAGTGAGGTGGTTTCGGCTATGGAAGCCGTTACGGAGGTCCGACCTTTGTGAGGTAGGGGCAGTAGGAGTGATCGACCTACGAGGTCGTTCACGGTTCAGGTGTGACGGGTGGGTAAAAAAGATGCCACGAGTATGTAGGGTTTACGAAACCCTACATACTAGGAGAAGAAAAAGTGGATGACTGTGTTGATGTGGGACATCCGATGTCCCACATACTTATTGGGGAGGAGGGGTTTATTCAATGATCACGGGAGTGGATGAGGCGGTTTCAGTAGAGGAAGGAGTTTCGGTGGGAGCGTTTGCGGAGAGTGGAGCTTCAACGGTGACGGTGCGCGTTCGGCTGGCAGTGTTCCCTGCACCATCGGTCGCGCGGTAAGTTATGGTGTGCGTGCCTGGAGCGCTGGTGTCGAGATTGACGGTCATCGTTTCGGTGCCGTCAAGGAGGGTGGTGATGCCGAGATTTTGATCAACATTGTCTGTAACGGAGGCACCGAGGTCAGCGTATGAATCGCCGACAGAAATAGTTGCGGGGTTGTTGCCGTTAATGATGATAGTAGGAGCTACTGTGTCTCCCGCAGTTGCATCACTTGGAGGCTCTGTCTCTATTGGAGCAGAAGCAACAGGAGCCCCAGCACCTGCATCTACAAGCTGTAAGAGAGCTTTGAGTTCTTCTTTTGAAACGCAGGTATCGCCAACGCAGAGTTTTTCAGTGCGTACTTCATTTGCGGAAAGATTTTCAGTGGTGAACGACTTTGCAAATCCTGCAATCGTTTCTCCAATGGTGGCAACTTTTTCTGCAAGAGATTGTATTGCGCCCACCGCCACCGACAGCAACTTGTACAAATCAATGCCGTTGCCTTTTGTGGAGCGGACAATCTGAGGAGCTTCTTCTGCAATGAGTCCCACTCTTCCTGC
>JGI24126J20157_1000681_pt1 | contig 11273 bp, 9 predicted proteins | sample SubbioR12Aug_8Ca_FD_20157 | JGI IMG/M metagenome (IMG submission 20157)
GAACACCAAGAGCAATACATTCAATACTTTGCGACCTTTGTGCCTGCTTTGTGTCCTTTTGCCAAAGGCATCCCTTCGGGAGCGTTTAAATTCATTTTTGTCTATGACTCGTAGAGAGTTTTTAGAGGTGCCTTTCATTTGTTCCCGGCGTTCTTTTATTTCCCCGAAGGAAATTTTTATGAAAAAACATTTACTCCTTCTTCATTCTCAATTCCTCATGGTGTTAGTTTGTAACAAATAAAAAGATTTGTATTTTCTTCACGAAAATTAAACACGAAACGTTCGGCAAAATACAATAGTATGACAGCAATGCGAGAAATAAAAACCGTTCGGGAAGGAAATATTATTATGACACAATCACCAACACACCTTCAGTTAGAACAACAACTGATGCAATTAGATGAAAACGAACAACAAAAAGTTGCTTCCTTTATTCAATCACTGCTCAATCAAAAACGCGCAAATGAACCGAACGATTTACGCGAGTTAGAAGAACTCATTGCCGTGGGAAGCGGTACACTCATTGATGGCGCAGACGAACACGACCACTATTTGTATGGAACGCCGAAAAAACAACAGCGATGAAAATCTTTGTGGATACGTGGGGTTGGATTGCCATTAGCGATGATAAAGATGCTTACCACAAAAAAGCGATACATCTCTATAAAAATTCCGTTCTTGTGCGAGGGAATAAAATTGTTACGAGTGATTTTGTCCTGATGGAAACAATTACTGCATTACGATTGTCTCTCGGTCATAATCGCACTCTGCAATGGATTCGCAAAGTGAATGAAAAATCAGAACGTGGATTATTACACATTGTTTCCGCCGAGAGAACGCTGTATCAAAAAGCAGTGCAACTTTTAATGCGGTACAGCGATAAGCCCGATATTTCCCTTACAGATTTTACCTCATTCGTTATTATGCAGGAACAAGAAATAAACAATGTATTCACCGGCGATACACATTTTGAACAAGTTAATTTAGGGTTTCGATTAATCAAATAATTTTTCACAACAATTTCATTCTGCAATTTTTTCTCACCATTAATCACAGGGACTTCACTATGAAACATCTATACACATTCACAACTATTATTTCCATGACTTTCAAGTCGTGGAGAATGAAACTCAAATCTCTTTTTGACTTTAGTCATTTGGCTGAAGCCAAAGGTAGTGGGTTTGCATTTCTTCCCCGACTTGTCCGCTGTAGTGGAACTGAAGTTCTGCGAATACATCCCTTTGGGAGGGGCTACACAAACAACAATGTGTCTTACCCGTCCCGTTCAAGACGGGATAAACTCCGGCGGGTATCCATTATGCAAAAGAGAAAGTGGATTCCCGCTTTCGCGGGAATAACAATGTGGGGGATGTTTCTTTTCTCATTCTTACTTCTCACTTGCTCAGGAATACACCACTCTATGAGTCATTGACCGATGCCAACACCATTTCTCCCGCATTTTTAGTTTGTAACAAATAAAAAGATTTGTATTTTCTTCACGAAAATTAAGTACGAAACATTGATTACTCCAAAGTACATGAAATCCTCAACCAAAATAATTTTTAAAGTTTTGCAAACAGTATAATAATAAATTACAGATATGAATTACAGAATCATCATAGAAAAAGGCGAAGACTTTGGTTATGTTGCGCACTGTCCCGCAATTCCCGGATGTCATTCACAAGGAAATACCTTGGAAGAAGCAATTGAAAATATACGCGATGCTATCATTGGATGTCTTGCGGCATTGGACGAAAAACTTTTTCCGGAAAAGAAAGAGAAATTTGTGTTTGAAGTAGAAGTGTAATGGGTAATCTTCCTGTCATTTCCGGTAATGAAGCAATTCGCGCTTTTGAAAAAATCGGATGGGTACGGCAACGACGTGGAAGCAGCCGTCATATTATTTTAAAGAAAGAAGGAATGAAAACAACTCTTTCAATTCCTGAACACAAAACACTCGATAGAGGATTATTACGTTCCTTGATCAGAGATGCTCAAATTTCCGTTGATGAATTTAAAAATTTATTATAACTCCACAGCAAACTTTACATTCATTACAACAATAACAAATCAAAATTTTCATTCACTCTCACCATTATTTACAAAGGATATTTCCTATGAAAAAAATACTCTCTCTCAAATAGTCATATTAACGATAATACAACAAACAACAATCTGTCTTACCCACGAACGTTGGTATCCATTATGCAAAAGAGAAAGTGGATTCCCGCTTTCGCGGGAATGACAATGTGGGGGAGGGTTCTTTTCTCATTCCTCATTCTTCATTTTTATCGTCACCCTGAGCGGAGTCGAAGGGTCATTCCTCATTGCCCAGCAATACACCACTCTATGAGTCATTGACCGATGCCAACACCATTTCTCCCGCAATTTTAGTTTGTAACAAATAAAAAGATTTGTATTTTCTTCACGAAAATTAAACGCAAAACGGCATGGGAACAACATTAACATTGGAACTCTACAACATCCTCGAAGAAAAAGTAGGCAAAGAGGATGCAAAGAAAAAAACAATACTATGAAAATCTCATCAAATAACAAGGATGAAACATTTGATAAAGTAAATTTTAAACTCAATCTTCTTATTGCATTGGTATTGCTTTGGATAGTTATCAATGGTCCGGTATGCACAACACTCTTTGAATACTTTTTTCACCGATAAAAAAAACAAGACATATGATAGCAATGCGAGAAACAAAAACCGTTCGAGAAGGAAAAATTATTATGAATGTTCCTGATAATTTCGGAAGTGAAGTCGAGGTAATTATTCTTTCTCCGGAAACAAAAGAAGTTCAATATTGGAGCGAATCCGAAATTCATGCGATGGGAAATATTCCGCTGAAAAAAGATTTCGATAACGAGGACTATACAACGAAAGAAATTCAACAACAAGTTTTACAAACAGAAATAGCATAACTCAAGATGGAAACAACAACATCACTCGAAGAAAAAATTCAACAACTTCCCCCGGAATTACAAAAAGAAGTTGAACAGATTGTTCAATCGCTTTGGGAAAAAAGTCAGCACACAAAAAGGCAGAAACCGAAGTTTGAATGGGCGGGCGCATTAAAACATTTACGCGACCAATACACGTCTGTCGAACTTCAGCACGAAATTCTACAAGAAAGAATGAAGCAGCCGTGAAATATCTGATTGATTCGAACATTTTTCTCGAAATACTTCTCGACCAAAACAAAGCACAAGAAGCAAAAGATGCGCTTTCAACCGTTGAAGTGAACGATTTCTTCGCGTCTGATTTTACATTTCATTCTGTTGGAGTAAGACTTTTTAAGGAAGGACTCTTTGATAAATTCCGCTCTTTAGTTTCTGAAATGATTGACCAAGCAGGGATGTTTATTCTTCCTCTTCATCAGGAAGATACGGAACAACTTATCTCCGTTGCCACCCGCTTTAACCTCGATTTTGATGATGCTTACCAATATGTTGCAGCAGAAAAATACAATTTACAAATAGTCAGTTTCGATTCCGATTTTGATAGGACAGAACGCAAACGATTCACTCAACAACAAGTTTTACAAACAGTACAATAAAATAACAAACCAAAATTTTCATTCACTTTCACCATTATTTACAAAGGACATTTCCTATGAAAAAAATACTCACGCTCTCAAATAGTCATATTAACGATAATACAACAAACAACAATGTGTCTTACCCACGAACGTTGGTATCCATTATGCAAAAGAGAAAGTGGATTCCCGCTTTCGCAGGAATGACAATGTGGGGGATGTTTATTTTCTCATTCTTCATTTTTATCGTCACCATGAGCGGAGTCGAAGGGTCATTCCTCATTGCTCAGGAATATACCTCTGAGGCAAATACCGTTTTGATTTTCCCGAATTATTTGTAACTTCATCCCGTTTATTTTTGGAGTGAAAGAAATTATATGACAGACGATATACTCAAAGAAATTCTCGTTGAACTCAAAGGATTACGTCAAGAATCCATGAACACCAACAAACGTATTGATGAAACAAACTCACGACTTGAATCACTAGATATAAATTTGAACAAACGTGTTGATTCTCTCGATAAAAATTTGAGTAATCAGATTAAAGATACAAACTCACGGCTTGATATTCTTTCCGCAGAAATCGGCGTGCTGGTCATCAGTTCCAATGAAACCCGCGATGGAATAAACGCGATACGCAAAAGTATTCCTAATGTTATCTGGCAGAACGATACGATTGCCATAACCGAAGACGAAGAAATTAAAGTCCAAGGCGTTATTCACAAAATTGCAGCATAACAATTCAAACAAGTTTTTTATTCATTCACTTTCACCATTTATCCAAAGGACATCACCTATGAAACATCTCTTCTCCCTCTCGAGTATAATTTTATCCTCAACATTTATTGCCACGAACTTTAGTTCGTGGATTACAAAACTCAAATCTCTTTTTGACTTTAGTCATTTGGCTAAAGCCAAAGGAAGTGTGGTTGGTTTTGTTCCCCGAACTGAAGTTCGGGGCTACAAACTCTCCATATTTATTTTTACATTCCTCATTCTTAATTCCCAATTCCTCATTTCTCAGGAGTACACCACCGATGCCAACACCGTTCTCCTCTTGCATTTTAACGAGACGAGCGGCACAACTGCGTACGACTCCAGCGGTAATGCTAACAACGGCACTGTAACAGGCGCAACCATTGTTGATGGAAAATTTGGAAAGGCGAGAAGTTTTTCTTCAGGTTCTTTAACGTATGTAGAACTGAACAATCTTGATACGAATAATAATAATGTTGCAACAGTTTTATTAAATAATTTTACCGTTGAAGCGTGGATAAATGTAGGAACGCCAACTGGTAATGAGGCATCAATTGTTGATTTTGGTGTTACTCAAGACCAAACACGATTAAAATTAAATGCGAGTATGAATCCTGTATTTAAGTTTGGATTAGGAATTACTTATACAAGTTCAAAAGTGTTAAGTGCAGGTCAATGGTATCACCTCGCTGCTTCCGTTGATAGAAATTTGAATACAGGAAAATTTTATATCAACGGCATTTTAGATGGAACATTCACACCAAGCACGGGTTACAGATACCAAAATGTGAGAGTAGGAATTCTTGATAATGGAAATTCTAAATTTGATGGAATAATTGATGAAGTTCGTATTTCAAAAATTGCAAGAAGCCGAAGTGCATTAAATAGCGTGATAGATGTCGCTTCAACTTCGCCAACACAAAACCAACTCAACACTCCAAAGAGCGCAAACATAAATGTTGTATTTACCAAAGATGTTTCGCAGGCAACAGTTACGAGTACATCGTTTGTTGCGTATGGAAGTGTAAGCGGAAGACATCTCGGCGCAATTACTTTTCCCGATAGCAAAACTGCTTCGCTTAATCCCACGAGTGATTTTAAGGAAGGCGAAGTTGTTACCGTAAATTTGAAAAATACAATTCTCTCTACAACAAATGATACACTCACGTACGGTTATCATTTTAGTTTTACGGTTGCAAGTAATACAAGCAGTGGCACATTTGCAACGAAAGTAGATTATGGAACAGATAGTTGTGCTCATTTTGTATTTGTCAGCGACCTTGATGGGGACGGCGATGGCGATATTATAGTTGCAAACCGTCCCTCCAATACGGTTTCTGTTTTGAAGAACAACGGTAATGGCACATTTGCAACAAAAGTGGATTACGCAACGGGAATTAATCCCAACCGTTTGTACGTAAACGATGTTGATGGAGACGGCGATGGTGATATTATCACTGCAAACCGGCTTTCCAATTCTGTTTCCGTATTAACAAACAACGGAAATGGAACATTTGCAACAAAGGTGGATTATGGAACTGGAATAAATCCGGTATCCATTTTTATCAGCGATATAGACGGCGATGGTTATGGCGATGTAGTAACTGCGAATGACAATGGAAATACAGTTTCCGTTTTGAAGAATAATGGCGATGGTACATTCGGTACAAATGTGGACTATGCAACTGGAAATAATCCAATTTCAGTAGTTGTGAGTGATATAGACGTCGATGGCGATGGCGATATAATGGTTGCAAACACTAATTCGAATACAGTTTCTGTTTTGAAGAACAACGGGGACGGAACGTTTACATCAAAGGTGGACTATGCAACTGGAATTTATCCAGCATTTGTGTACGCAAGTGATATAGATGGCGACGGCGATGTTGATATGATGATTGCCAATGAAGGTTCACATACAGTTTCCGTATTCAAGAATAATGCCGATGGAATTTTTGATACGAAAGTAGATTATCCTACAGGAACGAATCCATATTCCGTTTTTATCAATGATATTGATGGTGACGGGGACGGAGATATGATCGTTGCGAATGATATTTCGAATACGGTTTCCATATTTAAGAACAACGGTAATGGCACATTTAGTACAAAGGTGGATTATGTGGCTGGAAATCAAACATTATCAGTGTATGTAAGCGACCTGGATGGTGACGGTGATGGAGATGTTGTGGCGGCAAATTATGCTTCCAACACCATTTCCATTCTCAAAAACATTAACGCAAAAGTAAATACAATCTTTCCAGCACAAAACGCGCTCAATATTTATCCGGAGGCAACTCCGAGCGTTACGTTTAACACAGCGATGAGCCAAACTTCGTTTAACGATACAACATCGTTTATAGTTTCGGGAAGCGTGAGCGGACGACACCGAGGTTATTTTGCTTTCTTTAGTGGAAATACGATTGTAACATTTCAACCGTATATTAATTTTGTCTATGGCGAAGTGGTAACGGTAAATATTACGAGCAATGTAAAGGATGCTACGAATACGAGTGTGCAGAAATTTGTAAGCCAATACACTGTACGAAGTAATCCGAGCAGCGGCACCTTTGCAAGTAAAGTGGATTACTCGACGGGTACCGTGCCGTACAATGTTTCCCTCAGCGATATTGATGGCGATAGCGATGGCGACATCATTACCGCAAGCGCAGATGAAAACGCTATTTCCGTGTTGAAGAATAACGGCAACGGTACATTCGCAGCGAAGGTAGATTATACAACGGGTTCTTATCCGGTAGGATTAGCCATTGCCGATGTTGATGGCGATGGCGATAACGATGCAGTAACAGGGAACGCCAGTACCGACAATATTTCCGTACTCAAAAATAACGGCGACGGAACCTTTGCAGCAAAAGTGGATTATGCTGCGGGAACTCAACCCCGTTCCATTTCCCTCAGTGATATTGATGGCGATGGCGATATTGATGTTGCTGCGGCTAATCTTATGTCCAGCAATCTTTCCATCTTCAAAAATAACGGCGACGGCACCTTTGCAGCAAAAGTGGATTATGCTGCGGGTGGACTTCCCTATTTTGTTACGCTTGGCGATATAGATGCCGATGGCGATGCCGATATGGTAGGAACGAATAATAATGGTAATCTCTTCATCTTCAAAAATAACGGCGATGGAACATTTGCAGCCCGAGTGGATTACGCGGGAAGTAACGGTCCGTATTCTCTCTTTATTAGTGATGTAGATGGGGATGGCGATGCGGATGTTACCGTTGCGAATAACGGCGGTACAACGATTTCCGTGTTTAAAAATAATGGCAGCGGTGTTTTTGCCGCACCGGTGGATTATACGGCGGGGAGTAATCCTGTTTCCGTTGTTATTGCCGATATTGATGGCGATGGCGATGGCGATGCTGTGGTGGCGAGTTCAGGTTCCAATACGGTTTCCGTGTTGAAAAATAATGGCGACGGAACGTTTGCGGCAAAATCGGATTACGCAACAGAGTTGAATCCTTATAGCGTTGCCGTTGGCGATATGGATGGCGATGCCGACGTGGATTTTGCCGTTACGAGTTCTGGTATGAGTAAAGTTTCTATTTTCAAAAACATTAACTCCTCTCTTCTTGCGTATTATCCGTTCACCGGCAATGCCAACGATGCAAGCGGAAACGGTTTCGACGGGACAGTCAATGAAGCAACACTCACCAGCGATAGATTTGGTAATACCAACAGCGCGTATAGTTTTGATGGAGTGAATGATTATATAACTGCGGGTAACAACAGCGCTTTACAAATCACAGGAAACCTTACGGTTGCAGGATGGGTAAAAATCAATGCGTTTCCGGGCTCTTCCTTTGCGGATATCGTTCAACAAACCGGAACAGCCGGAAGTGAACTGGAGGTAGATAATAATTTGTATTCGCTTGCCCTCACTACCGGAGGACAAGTTGATGCCTTTCACGAAAACGGTACTGGTGTAAATAATACCGTTAATTCGTTAGGAGCAGTGTCAACGGGAGAATGGTTACACTTGGTAGAAGTCCGCGATACTGCTGCGAAAACATATCAATTTTTTGTTAATGGAGTCGGGGCAACGCCGCAATCGTACGCAAACAATCCGACGGGAGGAACAAATTCTTCTACTTACATCGGAGGTAATCCTAATCTTCCTTTCAATGGTATTATAGACGACATCCGCATTTACAACCGCGCGTTAAGTGCAGGTGAAATTGATTCGTTGTATCATTTAAATAATTGGGGCAACGGAGAAGTTACCGCAATTTCTCCCGCGCAAAACGCGCTGAGTGTATCTCCATCAACAGATATACAAGTAACGTTTAACACGGCGATGAGTACGAGTTCGTTTAATGATACAACTTCGTTTATTGTTTCGGGAAGCGTAAGCGGAAGACACAGAGGAAGTTTTTCATTTTCTTCGGGGCTTGCCTCGAGTGTCATTCCGAATTCTGGCTTTAGCCGGAATGAGGAATCTACGTTATCGAATGGCAAGATTCCTCGTCGCTTCGCTCCTCGGAATGACACACAGAACAAAGGGAATGACAACATTGAAAGTTTAGTAAACAATGTTGTTACATTCAATCCCACAACAAATTTCATCAATGGAGAAGTTGTAACGGTGAATGTTACAAGTAATGTGCAGGATTCTCTCGGTGGAAGTGTGCAAAGTTTTGTAAGTCAGTTTACGATTGCAAACACAACAAGCACCGGCACATTTGGAACAAAAGTGGATTATGGAACGGGGACTCAACCCTTTTCTATTTTTATTAGTGATGTAGATGGCGACGGTTTTGGTGATATTGTTGTTGCAAATCGTGTTTCTAATACAGTATCCGTGTTGAAAAACAATGGTGATGGAACGTACCAAACAAACATAGATTATGGAACGGGAAGTGAACCATTTTTAGTTTTCGTCAGCGATGTTGATGGAGACGGTGATGGCGATATTTTGACTGCGAATGTTAGTTCTAATACAGTATCAGTGTTGAAAAATAACGGCAATGGCACATATCAAACGAAGGTAGATTATGGAACAGGGAATTCTCCTTGGTCAGTCTTTGTGAGCGATATAGACGGCGACGGAGATGGTGATATTTTGACTGCTAATGCTGGTTCATCAACTGTATCAATGCTGAAAAACAACGGTGATGGCACATATCAAACAAAGGTGGATTATGTAACTGGGAATGGTCCTAGGTCAGTTTTTGTCAGTGATGTGGACGGAGACGGCGATGGCGATATTGTAGCGGCGAGTTATGGTTCAAATACCATATCCGTGTTGAAAAACAACGGTGATGGAACGTACCAATCAAAGGTGGATTATGGAACGCAGAATAGTCCAAGTTCTGTCTATGTCAGTGATGTGGACGGAGACGGTGATGGTGATATTGTGGCATCAAACCAAAACAATAATTCTGTATCGGTTTTGAACAACAACGGCGATGGTACATATCAAGCTAAAGTGGATTATGGAACGGGAGGAAATCCGTATTCATTATTTACTAGTGATATAGACGGCGATGGCGACGTTGATATAGTAGTGGCAAATTTTAATTCAACTACTGTATCTGTGTTGAAAAATAATGGCAATGGCACATACCAAACAAAGGTGGATTATGGAACGGGGACTAATCCTCTTTCAGTTTTTGTTGGCGATTTAGATAACGATGGCGACGGAGACATTGCGGTTGTGAATAATGGTTCCAACACCATCTCCATTCTCAAAAACCTTCCTCCGTATGCAAGCATCAGCGGCGTAAAGTTTAACGATATGAACGGCAATGGAATTAAGAACGTCGGCGATAATAATATTTCCGGCTGGAAAATTTATTTATACAAAACCAACTTGCAAACTCTCGTTGACTCTGCTACGACAACGGATGAGGGTTATACATTCCCCCAAGTTGAGGAGGGGGTGTATTTCCTTCGTGAAGAGCAGAAAGACGATTGGGTCCAAACAACGGCGGATATAGATTCTCTTGTTGCAACCCCGGGAAGTGTATTCAGTGGAAAAAACTTCGGGAACTTCCAACGCGGAACAATCAGCGGGAAAAAATTTCACGACCTCAACGGTAACGGCATATTTGGAGGCACGGATTCCGGTTTAGCAAATTGGAAAATACGCTTAGACCTCAACGATGCCCCGTATGACAGCGTATTGACCGATGAGAATGGCGATTATTTATTTGAGGATTTAGGACTTGGAATTTATAAAGTCAGCGAACAAAATCAAGCGGGATGGGTGCAAACCGCTCCGCCGTCAAAATCATACACCATCACGCTTACTTCCGGTGAAAATGCATCGGGAAAGAACTTTGGTAATTATCGCGCGGCAACCATCGTCGTAACTCCTCCGCCCGATAGCATTATTACGTGGGGCGATACCACGATTTGGGATGGTGGAACATTACCGGGAAGCGGAGATTCTGTAACCATTCCCACGGGAGTTACTATCACGATTACCACAACAAATCTTCCTTCGGGAAATGATTCACTCTCTTCGCTCACCATTTCTACAGGAGGAACGGTAACGATACAGGGGAATACTCCGCTCACGATTAAACAACAACTGCTCATTGACGGCACGTTGGAGTTTGATACAGTAAGTGTTCCGACGATGTATCTTGGTGGAGACTTTTTGGTGAATGGCGTATTTCGTCCCGGTCGCTCACGTATTGTAATTACTGGTACAAGTCGTCAAACGGTCGGAAAGGGGGGAACGGAGAAAAATGCGATGAAGGATAATTCACAGCACTTGCCCGCACAGGCGGGGATAAAACAGATGAAAAGGATTGTAGATGGCGATAATCGCGGTGATGTGCAAAGTATGGCAACAGAAGAGGTGAAATTCTACGACATCACGAACACGAACAGTTTGATGGAAACGCAGGGAAAAATCGTTGTTCAAAATTCGCTCGAAGTGGATGCGGCATTTACCGTAAGTGAAAATGGCGGCATCCCCGATACGATTGTCATTGAA
>JGI24126J20157_1000682_pt1 | contig 11258 bp, 9 predicted proteins | sample SubbioR12Aug_8Ca_FD_20157 | JGI IMG/M metagenome (IMG submission 20157)
TGCGTATTCCGGTCCAACGTTGCCACCTAATCCAGGCGAAAGCTGCCACCGATTCCGGTGAAGGTTGCCACCCTTTGACGGACACGTTTTAGCACTATCGACGCGGGATAACTCAACGTACTCTGCCGCCTCTTTTTAATCATCAGAGGAAGCAGATGCCAGCGAATAGGTTATCCATGCGAAAAATAAAGGAAGTCTTACGCCTGAAATGGGCGCATCAGTTAAGCGATCGCAAGATTGCGCAAAGTTGTCATATGTCACGGCCTGCCGTGGCGAGTTATGTCGAGCGTGCCACGTTGGCCGGCTTGTCGTGGCCCTTGCCGGAGCATTTGACGGATGCCGCGTTGGAGCAATTGCTATTTCCGGCACCACGCAAGGCGGCGGAACGCGACCGAGTACTGCCGGATTGGTTGATCGTGCACCGGAGCTTGCAGCAAAAAAATGTCACGCTGTTCTTGCTGTGGCAGGAATATCGCGAACAGCATCCGGCAGGCTATCAATACAGCTGGTTTTGCGACCAGTATCGAAGCTGGCTGGGTCTCCGCGATTATTCGATGCGGCAAAGCCATCGCGCGGGCGAGAAGCTGTTCGTCGATTATGCCGGGCATACGGTGCCGGTGATCGATGAACGTACGGGGGAAATCCGCACGGCGCAGATTTTTGTGGCCGTGCTGGGCGCGTCCAATTACACCTTTGCGGAAGCCACCTGGACACAAGCGTTGTCGGATTGGATCGGTTCTCATGGCCGGGCCTTTGCATTTTTCGGTGGTGTGCCGGAACTGGTGGTACCGGACAACTTACGCGCCGGCGTCAGTCAGGCCCATCGCTATGAACCGGATTTGAACCCCACTTATCAGGACATGGCCTCTCACTACGGTGTCGCCATCGTGCCCACGCGGGTGCGCAAACCCAAAGACAAGGCCAAGGTGGAAGTCGGTGTGCAAATCGTCGAACGCTGGATTTTAGCGGCGCTACGCCGTCAAACTTTCTTCACACTCCCCGAACTGAATGAGGCGATTGGGGGCTTGTTGGTCAAACTGAACCAGAGGCCTTTTCGCAAGTTGCCGGGTTGTCGTGAGGAGCAATTCAAGGCGCTGGATTTGCCGGCGTTGAAGCCTTTGCCACAAGCAGCGTATGTTTACGCCGAATGGAAAGTGGTACGGGTCCACATCGATTATCACGTCGAGATAGACGGTCATTATTACTCGGTGCCGTACACCTTCCTCAAGCAACAGTTGGATGCCCGCGTTACCGCGCATACGGTCGAGCTGTTTCATAAGGGGCAACGCTTAGCCAGTCATGTCCGCTCGTTCCAAAAAGGCCGCCACACCACCCAGGCCAGTCATCGTCCGCCGGCGCATCAACACTATGGCGACTGGTCGCCGGAGCGCTTCATGCGTTGGGCCGCCAAAATCGGTCCGGCCACCGAGCAGGTCATCACCCGCATCCTGCAGGAACGCCGCCATCCCGAGCAAGGTTATCGCAGCTGTCTGGGCATTTTGCGCCTGGGCAAGACCTATACCGATGCCCGGCTGGAAGCGGCGTGCGGCCGTGCTTTGTTACTCGGCACCCAGCGTTACAAAAGTATCGAATCCATTTTGAAAAACGGCCTGGACGCTAAGCCTCTGGCTGAAAATGACACATCGAACTTGCCGCAGCAGCACGCCAACATCCGCGGCGCCGCGTACTACCACTAATCCGAACAGCCATGCCGGTAAAGCACTGTCATCGGCGTGGCACTTTCCCAGAACGATTTCATACAGAAACAAACAGGAGACACCAATGCTCAACCACCCCACCTTGGATAAACTCAAGGCCTTGAAATTGCCCGGCATGGTACAAGGTTTACTCGACCAGGCCCAGCATCCCGCTATCGATCAGCTCAGTTTTGAAGAACGCTTAGGCTTACTGGTGGACAGGGAATTGACCGAACGCCTGGATCGCCGCTTAAAGAACCGTCTGACTCAAGCCCGCTTGAAACAAAACGCCTGCCTGGAAGATATCGATTACCAAGTCAATCGTGGCCTGGACAAAGCCTTGATGCTCAATCTGCACGACTGCCAATGGCTGAAAAAACACCGCAACCTGCTCATTACCGGCCCCACCGGGGTCGGCAAATCCTGGATTGCCTGTGCACTGGCTCAAAAAGCCTGTCGTGAAGGTTATAGCGCACTCTATCAACGCGTACCCAGGCTATTCCAGGAGCTTCCGATCGCCAAAGGCGACGGCAGTCTCCCCAAGCTGTTCGCTCGCCTGAGTAAAATCGATGTGCTGATCTTGGATGATTGGGGGCTGGCCAAGCTGACTGCCGAACAACGCCGCGATATGTTAGAAATATTAGAAGACCGGCATGGCACTCACTCGACCATTGTCACCAGCCAATTACCTATTGACCAATGGCATGCCAGCATCGGCGATTCCACCCTGGCCGACGCCATCCTGGATCGTCTGGTGCACAATGCCTATAAGATCAATTTAAAAGGAGAATCCCTACGAAAAACCAAAGCCGATTTGACGGCAGATAAAGAGATCAAGTAAAAACCCCAAACCCCCGCGTCGCTACGCTCCGACGAATCCGTCCAGGGTGGCAGCTTTCACCGGTTTAGGTGGCAGCTTTCCAGCGGTTTGGGTGGCAACATTCACTGGAATACGCATCCTGGCGTTCATGACGATTTTCCGGGTGATAACAAGCAATGAAATCGCGCAAATCTTCCAGCTTGAGGGTTTTGGTTTTCAGCGTGAAATGCTTGTTGGTGCGTAAATCATAAATCCAGGTGCCCTTGGTGTGAGTCTGGCCGTCCTTGGGTTTGGCATCGAAAAACAGCACGTTAGCCTTAACGCCATTGGCATAAAAGATACCGGTCGGCAGGCGTAACAAGGTATGCACATCACAGGTTTCTAACAGCTTACGGCGGATTTTTTCACCGGCACCACCCTCGAATAACACGTTATCCGGCAGGACCACAGCCGCTTTGCCATCCTGCTTCAAAATGGTGACGATGTGCTGTAAAAAATTGAGCTGCTTGTTGGAGGTGGTTTCCCAAAAATCCTGGCGTTCGTAGGTCAGCGCGTCCTTATCTTCTTCGCCTTCCTCGTTGGTAATCGTCATGCTGCTTTTCTTGCCGAACGGCGGATTCGCCAGCACATAATCAAACCGCTTACCCGAATCAGCGATTAACGCATCCGCACGATCCACTTTCGGCTCGCCGTCCAGTTCGCCGATGTTGTGCAGAAACAGATTCATCAGGCACATGCGGCGGGTACTGGGCACGATTTCGTTGCCGAAAAACGTGTTATCGCGCAGAAACTCCTTTTGCTTCTTATCCAGATTCTGCCGAGGGCGATTTAACCACTCCGCGTTATCCTTAAGCCATTTACCCGTTCCACTCAGCCATTCGTTGGCGGACAGGAAAAAACCGCCGGTGCCGCAAGCCGGATCGGCAATGGTTTTCAACGGTTCCGGCTGCATACACGCCACCATCGCCTGAATCAAAGCGCGTGGCGTGAAATATTGCCCCGCGCCGCTTTTGGTGTCCTCGGCATTTTTTTGCAGCAGGCCTTCGTACAAATCGCCCTTGGTGTCTGCCTCCATACCCACCCAGCTTTCCGCGTCGATCATTTGCACCAAGCGCGACAGCTTGGCCGGGTCTTGAATCTTGTTTTGCGCCTTAAAGAAAATCGCCCCCAACATGCCCGACTCGTTGCCCAGCTTATGCAGCGTCGCCAGATAATGCGCTTCCAACGGTTCGCCGGTTTTGCCGCGCAACGCCGCCCAATCGTAACCCGCCGGAATATGGGTATCGCGGTTATACGGTTCTTGCGCGTATTCGTGCGCCATTTTTAAAAACAGCAGATACGTCAGTTGCTCCAGATAGTCGCCATAACCCACGCCGTCATCGCGCAGGGTGTGGCAGAAGTTCCAGACTTTTTGGATCAGGGAAGATGTATTCATTGATTGCCGACCATGAGTTCCTGCTCCAAGCGCCTAATGCCCGATATCAGATTACGAAAGCTAGGCGACCGCGTATTGTCCAATTCAATATGTTCACCAATAGCTACTGACCCAGCAATTTTTTCGTAGACTTGGCCGGTCAGCTGCTTGAGCTCACGACTTGGACTGCCCAAAGCATCGGGTGTGCGAAACTTACTTGTGTTTTGCTTTTTCGATAGTCCAGATACCGTCAATGCCCGTTCAACTGCCGCCAAATCGGCCAAATAAAAGGCTTCAAGTTCTCGGCAAGCCAAACGTACGAGGCAATTTTCAGCTTTACCGGTTTCATGACAGAGTGCTATCAATCGCTGTTTCAATGCCAGACAGTCAGGATGACTATCCAAGTCTCTCAATACGATAAAACGGGCATTTTGGTTTTGGTAGCCGCGAATACGTTTGACCAACTGCTTTTCCAGATCCTGTTTACCTTCAAACGGAATCAGCCGAAAACTAATTTCGGCATTTAACAGTCGCGGCAATAGGGTTGTTAGCAAGGCTTTCGCCGAAGCTTCTTCTAACAGAAAAACCAGCTCCTTCATTGCGGATCGACTCCATCAAAGAAGCCTTGCTTCCATAGGTAACCCAATTGATCGCCCTCCGCCATATAAGCCGCGATTTGCGCGTTATTCTTGGCCAGATGGATTTTGGTAAAACCGTTTTTCTTCACCAACCAGCACACTTCGTTCAGTTCGGCCGCATTCAAAAAATCCGGCGAGTGCGTGGATACAAACACTTGACCGCCCCGATTGGCATAGCTTCTAAACTCCTCGGCCAGTTCCGCCATTAATTGCGGATAAAGCTGGTTTTCCGGCTCTTCGACACACAACAAGGGATGAGGATTAGGATCGTGCAATAACACCAGATAGGCAAACATTTTGATGGTGCCATCGGAGACGTAACGGTCCAGAAACGGCGTTTTGAACGAGCCATCTTGAAAACGCAGGGTTAGATAACCATCGTCCATTAACTTGGGCTCGACCGAGCTAATGCCCGGCACGCGCTTAGCCATAATGCTAAGAATTTTCTGAAAAACCTCCGGATACTGTTCGTGCAAGTAGCGCGCGACCAAAGGCAGGTTATCGCCGCTTTCCGATAAATGCTCGATAATGCCGGCAGCGTCCTTACGGCCCCGCGCCGCGCTAATGTGAAAATCGGACACGTGCCAGTTTTCGATCAATTGCCTGAAGGCATTGGCGGCTTTGAAGCGCTCGAATTGCCCCAAACCTTTGATAGCCAAAGTATCCGGCGCGACTTTTTGGTTTTCCCGATCCAGCTCCTCGTCGGCCTTGTTGAAATCTTCCTCGTTGGTGATGGCATAGCCCTCACCTTTGGAAAAATCCAGAAAATGGTAAGGGCTGCCGTAACGGCCTCGCTTGTAACGCAACAATTCGCGCTGCACGACCGGTTGCCCGGATACTTCACCTATTTCCAGCGAATAAGTCACCAAGCGACCAATGCCAGTAATCTTCATCCGGTACTGCAATTCGATCAAAATATTATCCTGTTCCGGATTACACCCCCGACTCAGCACCTCCCGAAACCGTCCACGTTTATCCAAAGCCTGACGTACATTGGTTTTTAAGCAATCATGCAAGAAGCCGAACACATCGAACAACGTAGACTTACCCGAACCGTTGGCGCCGACCACAATCAAAAATGCCGGTAAGTCCTTAACGTGGATATTTTGGAAAGCCTTAAAGTTTTGCAGGCGAATGGATTCAATTTTCATCGTGATATTCCCTCTCCAGTTCGACGGCGAGACCGTCTCGCGGGGGTTTTGGCATGTTGACGCTCATTGCGTATCCGTTCCAATAATACGCTAGCCGGTTCGTCGTTGGGGTCTTGCGGCACTAATTGGCCTGAGAAGGCGGCTTTGAGGATGTTTTTGCGTTGGGCGGCGGATTGTTTAAGGCTAATATGAATAGCATTTATTTGTTCATAGATACTATCCACGCCTGCTTCAGTTAGTTTAGCCAATTCATGCTGTTCAGACTTTGGAGGCAATGGAATCGGTAAGCTTCGGCAAACTTCTAAAGTTAGATTTGTTTGTCCAGCTGTAGTTTTTGAACGAAGCTGAAGCCAATGCTGAGCAAATGGTGACAGCAAACAAACACAAATAAATTCGGGCAGAACCCCTTCCAAAGCTCTAAAAATCGCAATCGCTTGGTTAATATTCCATTCATTAAATAGGGACGGTACAACCGAAACTTGTCCTAATGGCGGACCTACAATGTTCATTAGGACGTCACCAGGATACACTTTTGAACGAGCAAGAAATCCGCTATGCGTATTTTCTGACACAAACACTTTGTCAGACATATCTAGCGTTCCATTTGCAGTTAGGTTCGTTACTCGAAGAAAAGGAATCGTTTTTTCAGAATCGCCGTCCATGCCTTTGGTAGGCGTAGTCCCTTTAGTTATGAAATCACAGATTTGTTCGGCACTCGCCCAAACCCACCCCTCCGGCAATTCCGGCAATTCCGGTAAATCACTGTTATCCGGCTTAACCGGTTCGGGGTATTTGTCTTGCCAGCCTTTGGGAGGGGTTTTGCCTTGTTGCTCGAATTTAGCCAGTTGCTTAGCTTCCCAGTGGGCGCGGCGTTGTTTGAGGATGCGTTCCAATAATTGCGCGCCGGTTTCTTCCGGCTGATGGGTTTTACGCCATTCGGCGGTCAACGCGCCTTCCACCGCCGACTTCATCAAGGATTGCCGATATTGCAGCAGTTTTTTTTGCGCGGCTTTGAGTTCGGCGACACCGGCGTCGAGGTCGGAGAGGAGTTCTTCCAGTTTTTCGACGATACGGGTTTGTTCATTGGCTGGAGGCAATGGTAATTTGTGAGCCATAAATGGACCACGGTTGATATGTTTCATCGTACTGCCGTGCAGATGCTCTGTATTCTGCAACTGCTCTATAGCAATCTTTAACCAATAGAAAAGAAGGCGATTGTGGATAACACGAGTCTCAGGAACCACTTTAAAGATATGTTGATTAACTAGTGCAGGGCCCCTATGCCAAATAAACACATCCAATGTTGCCGACCAACTAACAAGCAAGTCGCCACTGGAAACTTTATATTCGGGTGGAACATCGAAATTTGTGAGGTTTAAAGGTTTTAACTCATCAGTTAAATTTTGAATCCGAATTATTGGCAATCCTTCGCTCTCGCGGTGATTCGGTTTAAAAGCAAATCCGTTGATGTATTCGCCTGTTTCACCTAACGATACCCAACTCCAACCATCGGGTAATTCTTGATTTACCAAAGTTTTATTGGTTTTGGAATTCAAGCCACCAACTCCCGATTCATCTCAGCCAGCAAACCATCCAAATCCGCGCCAAACACCGACCAGACCTTTTGCAAGCCACCTTTATCCGCTAGTTCTGCATAATCAAAGTCATCCCGACTAATGCTGCAACTGCTGGCGATGTGGTCTTTCATCAGGCGCAGCCATTCGGTTTGGTCGGTGTTAAAAGCGGTGGTGCGCTGGGCGTTGTGGCGGAAGATCCATTCCTGAAAGCGTTTATCCACTTGGTCGCTAAAAGGTTTCAGTTCGCTGTCCAGGCCGATGGCAAAACGCACCAGGGCGATTAAGTCGGTGAGTTGACGCTTGCGGTCCGCGCCTTTGACTTGGCTGGTTTGCACGCGAGCATAGGCGCTCCACAGGCGTTCGGTGGTCAGCATCAGCGGTGGACGGCTGAGGACATCGTGCAGGTCTTCGATCATGTCGTAGGTGAGTTGCCGGCGTTGATAGGGTTGTTGGTAGAAAAAGTTTAAGGCGGCGATTTCGTCTTTATGCTGCTGAATGTAATCGGCAAAGCTTTGAATGACTTTCTCGGCTTGGGCCTGGGCTTGTGCACTGTAACCGACGAAGACGGTTTGATCGAGGTTAAGGTGGTCGATCAGTTGTTCGCGTTCGCGGCGGGCGGATTCGATGTGTTCGCGCAGTTCCGGGTTGTCAAACGCGGCGCAGGCAACGGCCACGCGTTGGTTTCTGGCGGCTTCGATTTCCGCTTCGGTGAGCGTGTCTTCGCTGCGGGTAATGCCTTGGGCTTGCGCGGTAGCTAGGGCGGTGGCAATGATTTGGTCGGGATCGACTGCGGCGATCAGGTTTTTCGCCAATTGGCTAACTGGCACACCTCCAGCCGACTGGGTAATGCGGGCATGGGCATGGGCTTTGGCGTCGAGTTGTTTGTCCAGTCGTATCAGCCGATTGGCAAGACTTAACACGGTGTCGTTATCGCGATGGCCGATGGCGATGCCTTGCAGCAAATCTTTTAACGCGATGCCGGGCTTTTTCTCCAGCGGCCGCGATTCGGTTTTCAAGGATTTTTCCACGCCCACGGCATCGATTAGCACAAAACGGGTTTTAGCACTGTCAGCGCTGTTGCTGACGCGTTTGAGGTCGTCGTAGCCCAAACTGCGCACGCCCCGGCCTTTCATTTGTTCGTAATAGCCCTTGCTACGGACATCGCGCATGAACAGCAACACTTCCAGGGGTTTGACGTCGGTGCCGGTGGCGATCATGTCCACGGTAACGGCAATGCGCGGGTTATAGTCGTTGCGAAAGCTGCTGAGGATGCTGTCCGGGTCTTCTTCCGCTTTATAGGTGACCTTTTTACAGAAGGCGTTGCCTTGGCTGTAGACCTCGCGCACCAGGTTAATAATGTCGTCGGCGTGGCTGTCGGTTTTGGCAAAGATCAAGGTTTTGGGGGTTTCCTTGCGATTGGGGAAAATCTCGGTTTCCACGGCGGTTTTCATCGCCTGAATGACTTGGCGAATCTGGCTGGGATTGACCACCGAGTTATCCAGCTCTTTGCCGGTGTAGGCGGTATCGGCTTCGGTTTCCGCCCAGCGTTTTTTGCGGGTTTGGCGGTCGCGGTGATCGATCCATTCCTTGGCCTTGAGGATCGATCCTTTTTGGGTAATTTCGGTGACGATTTCGTAGACGTCGTAGCCGACGTTAACGCCATCGGCTACCGATTGTTCGTAGCTGTATTCGGCAACAATGTTTTCGTTGAAAAAGCCGAAGGTGCGTTTGTCGGGTGTAGCAGTCAGGCCGATTAAGAACGCATCGAAATAATCCAGCACCTGTTTCCACAGGTTGTAAATGCTGCGGTTGCATTCGTCGATGACGATAAAGTCATAGCTTTCAATCGGCACCGCTGGGTTGTAACGCACCAGTTTGGCTTGATTGCTGGTTTGTTGTAATTCGTTAAGCGACAGGTCTTCCGCCGTGTCGTCAATCGCTTCGCCAGACAAGATGGAATACATGCGCTGAATGGTGGAGATACAGACTTGCGCGTGGGGGTCGATACTGTTGCTGGCCAGGCGCTGGACGTTATACAGCTCGGTAAATTTACGGGCATCGTCGGGCGGGCTGTAGGCCATGAATTCTTGATGCGCCTGCTTGCCCAGGTTTCGGGTATCGACCAAAAACAGAATGCGCTTGGCTCCGCCGAATTTCAGCAGGCGATACACCGAGGTAATGGCGGTAAAGGTTTTACCGGCACCAGTGGCCATGTGTACCAAGGCGCGAGGTTTGTTGTTGGCTATCGATTGTTCCAGGCCGGTGACGGCGTTGATCTGGCATTCGCGCAGGTTGCGGGTCGGCAGTTCGGGCATCTGCTGGTATAGACGGCGACGTAAAGTATTGGGCTGGGTTAGCCAATCAATCAGCTGTTCCGGTTTGAAGAAATGGAATAGCTCTCGCGAACGCGGGGCAGGATCGCGTTCATCGGTAAAGCGGATGATTTGCCCGGTGCTCTCGAAGAGAAAAGGCAGCGGTGTATTGTCTTTGCGCCATTTCAGCTTGGCATGAGCATAACGGGAAGTTTGGTTTTCGACGGTGGTAATGTTTTCCGCAGCTTCGTCACGTTTGGCTTCGATGACGCCGACGGCTTGGCGATTCACAAACAGCACATAGTCGGCAGGACCAGTGTCGGTGGGATATTCGCGTACCGCAATGCCTTGAGCAGCGCCGAGATTCAGGTGTTTGAGGTCCTGAATCAGCCAACCGGCTTGCAGCAGCTTTTGGTCGATTTGTTGACGGGCTTTGGCTTCGGGAGTCATGACCGACGATCGGTTGCGAGGTCAATTGAATCAAGCCAATTCGATGCTGAAAGTGTTGGTCGTCCTTGAGCGTTATAAGCGATAACATCCATTTTTTGATCGAGTAGATTCAAGTGTTGAGTGTATTAACAATGCCGTATGACCGTGATTCTTCGTGCAATTGTAGTTTATCTTGATCTTTTCCTGGAAATTAGCTTGATTAAAGTCCGGCGCTTGCAGGCACCGTAGCCACCCTTTCGTCCTACTTACCCCGCCACCGGCTTCAACATCGACGTCTTACCCACCATGATATCCACGGCTTTCAACAGCCGCTTGAATATGTTGTCCTGGCAATAGGGTATGTTGTGTTTTTCGCACAGTGCTTTGACGTGCGGTTGCAGCTTTTGATATTGGCTTAAGGGCAGGTCCGGCCACAGGTAATGTTCGAGCTGGTAGTTCAGCCAACCGTAGAAGAAGTCGTTGACGTTGGAGCCGGTGGGGTAATTGACCGAACCGAGGATTTGCCGTAAGTAAAATTCACCCTTGCTGTGCGATTTGTCGTCGAAGGCCATCAACATCAAACGGTAACTTATCCTCCCAGTTCGGCAATCGCGGAGGTTGCATTGCACTGCACGATAGCTTCGGCAAGCTGGGATTCTGTGAGTGGATGCCGGATGGCATTGACGCCATTCACGGTAAATGCTTGGTATTCCTTCTGAGCAAAGGTCAGGATTTGGCATTTTTTGCAGGGCGAGTTTTCAAAGGGCATGTCCGTGAAGCTAGGCTCCAGTCCTTCGGAGCTGGGGGCATAAATCAAAAAATCGCCCTGCATTGCCAACACAGCACGATATTGATTGGCCGTCGTGAAATACAAGTAGCCGACGTCAACATCGGATGCCTTCAGCCAAAGCGCTTTGTTTTTCTTGTTCTTTTTCATGCGTACTATGGATTTTTCAATTGTAATTCCATGCAGACAAGCTTCAACCGATACCGACCCGGAGACTACCATAGTCACTCGTTCGGGCACAAAAAAAGGCCTTACATTGCTGTAAAGCCTTGATTTATTTGCCCCCCCCCGGACGGGCTCGAACCGCCGACCTAGTGATTAACAGAACGACGTACAGAGCTGGAGCCGAAAAACTGAACAGCCTGTTAAGTGAAAAACCTGCTACTTTTGAGAGTCCGCAAGGACATAGAAACGGAGCAGAAGATGTCCAAAA
>JGI24126J20157_1000684_pt1 | contig 11223 bp, 8 predicted proteins | sample SubbioR12Aug_8Ca_FD_20157 | JGI IMG/M metagenome (IMG submission 20157)
CGCCAGCCCGCGAGCGTCTCGCGACCTCCTGGAAGGCGTCTTCGAGGCGGGCCTTCGCCATTTCAATACCGCGCCGGTCTACGGCCAGGGCTATTCGGAGCGGCTGCTGGTTGTCGAGCACCCTGTAAATTAAGGGACTGTCCGAAGATCGGGTTTGCTATCTGGTGTTGGGCTTCCGTCTCACTATAACGAGGCGATAGGGCGCCCGCTTGTAGGTGTTGCTCTAGAGGGATTGCCTTACCGGATGTGCGATCAAAGAAAGAATGGGCCGTAGCGATGCGCTGTTTGGTAACGGGAACTGCAGGCTTCATAGGATTTCATCTCGCCAAACGCCTGCTTGAGCAAGGCCACGAAGTGACGGGCGTTGACGGCATGACCCCATACTACGACGTCAAGCTCAAAGAGAATCGGCACGCTCAGCTCAAGAAGCACAACGGCTTCTCTGCCCATCTCTGTATGCTCGAAGATGCCAGTAAGCTCCGGTCCGTCTTTGAGCGCTCTGCACCCGAATTGGTCTTTCACCTGGCAGCGCAGGCGGGCGTTCGATATAGCCTCGAGAATCCTCGAGCTTATATCGATTCGAATGTTGTCGGCAGCTTCAACATTCTTGAATTGTGCCGGGAGTTACGCCCTCGGCATCTGCTGATTGCTTCGACAAGCTCAGTCTATGGGGCAAACACCGACTTACCCCTAGCGGAGACCGATCGCTCCGACCACCCTCTGACGGTCTACGCCGCGACGAAGAAATCGGTCGAGACGGTCGCCCATAGCTACGCCCATCTCTGGGATGTGCCGATCACGATCTTCCGTTTCTTCAGCGCCTATGGACCGTGGGGCCGACCGGACATGGCGCTGTTCAAGTTCGTTCAGAACATTTTAGCGGGACGGCCGATCGATGTTTACAACCACGGGAACATGGAGCGCGATTTCACCTATGTCGACGATTTGGTGGAAGCCATCGTTCGATTGGGCGACCGGATACCGACGCGCGCCGGGGACGCGACTGATGTCGACACCGATTCATCAAGTCCCGTTGGGCCATACCGCGTCGTGAACATTGGCGGCGGCCATCCGGTGAGCTTGTTGCGCTTCATCGAAGAGATAGAGAATACGCTCGGCCAAAAAGCCGATCGCAACTACATGGACATGCAGCCCGGAGATGTCCCGCGTACCGAGGCATCGACGGAATTCTTGGAAGCGCTGATCGGATATCTGCCCGAAACCCCTACTGAGGTTGGTATTCGGGAGTTCGTGCACTGGTATCGTGAGTACTACCGAGTTTAAAGCAAGAGTCAGAATAATGTCGGAACGTGGCCTATGTGCTCCATACGTCGGCCGAGATCGTCGTCGTTCCCGAACCCAAATGGGTTTTGGGGCTCCGGGTTAAGCCGTGCCACGCGCAAGTAGCTAGGCGGGAGACCGCCGCCTTCCAGGCTTGTGCTATCGAGGGAGTAGAATTTCTTCGCCTGTTCGCCGCCCCGATCGCTGAGCAAAGGTGTCGAGCGTCCTCTCGGGTCGAGCAGGCAAAAGTTTAGAACCTGCATTCTGCCTCTGCGGATTGCGTTATTTTGCAGATCAGGTACAATTTTCACGCCAACGGCACGTTTGTTGGATTCTGACGAAGTCATCAAAGCTGCCCGCCCTACTTCTCCCAGTAGGGCGGGTTTTTGTTGAAGGTCATGTTCTGGCTTGGTTGTGCTTGGGCGGTCTCTTGTCCCATTCGCTGGCTAACTCGGTCGGCACTAAAGCTTGGGCATTCTACGTGATCATTGCGGACTGCGGTCGTGGCTCGATCATATTTGGGAGATCGCCAACACAAAAAAGGCGGCCCGGAGGCCGCCTTTTCTATGTCTGGAAAGATCGTCTGGCTGCTGGGTTACCAGCAGCTTACTGGATAACGATCTCGACGCGGCGATTCTGCGGCTCNCGGACACCGTCCGCGGTCTTGACCAGCAGGCCCGCTTCGCCGCGGCCGATCACGGCAATCGCCGTCGCCGGCACGCCTTCGCGCACCAGGGCGTCCTTGACCGTGTTGGCGCGGCGCAGCGACAGCGCCATGTTGTAGGCTTCCGGGCCCGACGTGTCGGTGTGGCCGGTCGCCGTGATGCGGGCATTGCCCTTGGTCTTGTAGGCGCCAGCCGCCTGTTTGATCGTGTTCAGGGCCTGGGCCGAGAGGTTCGAGCGGTCCCAATCGAAGAACACCATGAACGACGGCGGTGCAACAACCGGCGGCGGCGGAGGGGCCATCGTAGGAGCCGGGGCGAACTTGTAGGCAATACCCGCCAGCGCCGCGATGTTCTGGTTCTGGTACGTGATCGTCTGCCCACCAAACTGGAAGCTGGGGTTGGTGGTAGCGGTATAACGACCCTCAATACCGAGCGTCCAGTTGTTGTCGATATGGTAGAGAACGCCCAACATTCCCTGATATGCGAACTGGGTGCTGCCCAGCGACTGGTTGCTGTCGACAAACGCGATGCCGGCACCGGCACCGATGTATGGCGTGAGGCGCTGCGTAGGCATGAAGTCGTAGTAGGCGTTGGCCATCACATTGAGCTGGCCGCCGCCGCCGCTTAGTACAGTGCCGGGAACGAAGGCATTCGAGGGAATGCGGCCATAGCCGACTTCCAGATCGACGCGAGGGCCGACAAAGTCGTAACCGAGTTTGCCGCCAACGAGCCAACCCGTGGAAGTCGTCACACCCGAGCTGCCGTTGTTCAGCGACCACAGGCCGCCGCCGCCAGCGCCAATGTAGAAACCTTCATACGCCGTGTAAGTGTCCTGCGCCTGGGCCACAGCCGGACCGGCCACCAAGGCTGCGACGAGTAGCACGATCTTCTTGTCCATGAGCAACCGCCCCCAAATTGCGAGCCGCGCTACCATAGCGTGATCTCTCCTAGAAAATTAGCACAGCACGGCAGTATTTGTTCGAAACTCGTGACCGAAAAATGTGAATCCTTGGCGCCCCGTGGCATTTGGGCAACAATTCTGTACCAAAATGCGTAAAGGACGCGCAAATTAATACGTAGGCGAACTGTAAATTGGCCATTCCGCACGTTATGGACGAAGATGCGTTTGGCGAAGATTTGCCCTGTGGGCCGACTGCCTTCGCCTCAACAACCCAGCGCGGCTTGAGGTGAGCCCTTTGAAATTCCGAATAGCCTCCAGCGGCGCCCGTCATTTTCTCCACAACATGTCTGGTGGCGGCGGGCGCCGACCAAACTGTTCTGCCTCGGGGCGGGCCGGTGACTCACGCCGTGCAGCAACTCGATAAACGGACCTGAGGCATGCCCGGGCGGTTTTTGTTCGACGTTTCTGGCTTGCTAAGTTGGTACGCGTATTTTCGCCATTCCTCGGGTATTCAACGAGTTACTGAACACCTCCTAAGCTCCGAGCCCATCCAAGGATACCCGCACATTGAGTTTGTCGCGAGGGCACTCGGAAGCGATGTCCTGTATGCAGTGGATCGGGCTGTGCTCAATGACTTATGCGATCCTCGGAAGCGACCTTCGGCCATCGCCAAACTGCGCGCCATCTTTGCCCAGAGCATGCGCCTTGGTTCTCTTGGCAGGCTACGGCGGGAGCTAAGGTATTTCCATATACCGTACGTCATTGGCGGCGCTTTGCGGTTGGAGGCAGCGGTCGAAGCGCTTTTTTCCCACCGGTTTCCCGGGACGATGGCTGCGCTCAGGATTGTTCCAGCACCGAGTGCTTCGGATGCATTCTTCAATCCAGGTGATTTTTGGTGTCACGATGGTTATGTCGGATCAATCATTGAGATGAGAAAGCGAACAGGCGTGCGCTTCGTGCAGCTCGTGCATGATCTGTTCGCCATCGATCGTCCCGACTGGACGCATCCTCAGTTCGGTCACGTCATCGCCGGAGAATTCAAGCGGCTTGCCCCTCACGTCGATGGGTGGCTCACCACATCCAGGTTTGTTCAAGCGGCGTTGGCGGAGTACCTCGTCGCGCAGGCGGTACAACAGCGTGCCATCGACATCCTTCCGATGGGTTGGCGGGACCAAAGTCAGGTAACGAATGCCGATCCGGACGACGCCCAGCAGGTCCGGGCCAAGTACGGACTTTCCGGCAAGAAATACATTCTGCACGTTGGCACAGTCGAGCCACGGAAAAACCTGATGTCGCTAATCGACGCCTTGAGCGAGCTGCGAAAGCAGAACTCGGCAGTCATCCCATACTGTGTCCTGGTAGGACGACAAGGGTGGCGATCAGACGAATTTCGCAAACGTCTGGAGTCCACACGTTTCGAAGACGGAACGGTCATGTGGTTAAAGGACGTTTCAGATCGGGAGCTGACCGTTCTTTACCGCGGCGCCCAATTCGCTGTCGTCCCTAGCACGACGGAGGGTTGGGGATTGCCAATCCGTGAAAGCCTGGCCCATGGACTGCCATGCATTGCTTCGCGGGCGGGCGGCATGGAGGAAGCGGGCCAGGATCTCGCCGCCTATTTCGACCCTGATGATGCCGATGGGTTGAAAGCAGCAATGGCACGCTGGATCAATGACGAGGCAGAGTTGCAGCGGGTCCGGTCTCGCCTCGAAATCCATTTCAAGTCAGAAGCAGCCTCTCTCGGCTGGGATGCCGCTGGCAAGACGGTCCTGCGGGCGGCGTTCGATTAGCGATCTGCACCTCTGTCGCCGGTGCCTGCGAGGCAAGGCGCTTGCGCGAATGCCTTGATGCGAGCGTTGACAACGATGACGATGGGAATGAAGGATGATGTGAAATGCAGCGGTTTTCTGAGTCAGATGTTCCTTGCTCGCGCAACATTGGCTCGCATTGTCGCAGGCTCCCAACGAGAAAGCCGAGTTCCCCGGATGGTGTCTCCCGAGTACCCTCGCCTGTCGGACAAGGAACGTCGAGTTGAGCTGATCTATCGGCGTGTTGGTATTGGATTGGTTCACGGCGCCGCGCTTCTGGCATTTCTGCCCTATTTCCTTACGTGGACCGGAGTTGCTTGCGGCGTCGCAGGCTTCTTCCTGATCGCGTTACCTGGCATCAATCTCGGCTACCACCGGCTTCTTGCACACAAGAGCGTTTCCTGTTCCAAGCCGCTGGAGCGCCTATTTGTGACACTTGGTTTGCTCAACGTGCAGTCTGGTCCTGGCTATTGGGTCGCTCTCCACCGGCGTCATCATTTGATGACAGACAGATCGGGAGATCCGCATAGCCCCCGGGGTGGGTTCATGAGGGCCCACATGTTCTTCCTCTTCCCAATCGATGACGATACGGATCCTGTACGGCTGAAACCCCAGCACGCCGAGGACGTTCTTGCCGATCCATATTACGCGTGGCTCGAGAAGGGGCAGAATTGGTTCCTGCTTCCGATTCTGTCGTGGCCGGTTTATTTCCTGCTCGGCTCCTTGATACCGTATTTTGCGGGTATCCCCGCCCACGAAGCAATTCGAATCGGGTGGAGTGTTCTGATTTGGGGCGTCTTCGTTCGGACCGTCATTTCCTGGCACGTGACATTCTCGGTAAATTCCTTTTCCCATATTTGGGGATTTCGCAGCTACGATACGCCGGACGACAGTCGCAACAATCCGATCGTGGGCTTTCTCGCGCTCGGCGAGGGGTGGCACAACAATCACCATGCCTTTCCTCGTTCCGCGCGACATGGGCTTACATGGTGGCAATTCGATTTGACCTGGATGCTGATCAGGGGGCTGGCTGCCTTGAAGTTGTTGACGATCAACGACAGGGGCCCGCCGAAAGCATTCCCCTGAAGCGCAAAGACCTCCCGTTCCTTCAATAGTCAGCTAGGAGGAATGATACCTGGGCGCGACGGGCGTTCTTGTTTGGGGCCCTAGACGACATCAGCCTTTTTTGGGCGTGCGGCGAAACTCTCGCTGCCCCGGCAACAGGCTCTCCCAGGCGGCTTTGCAGGCTATCGGGATCAATGAAACCTGCAGGCACCACATAAGGCCGATATCAACCGCCGATCTCAGCGTGAGCTTGCGGCCGACAATCCTCATTGCGAGAAGGGCACCGATTGTCTTCGCTAGGACGATGAACGCCAGCACGCCGCAGAGGGAGGCCACCAGCAGCCCCGTGCCGGGCGAACTCGACACTGCGCTCCAAGTCACGCAGCCGACGAGGGCTACAAGTAACACGCGAACCGTGGCATGAAACTGCGACAGAAGAAAAAACACCAAGGACTGATGCCAGGCGAGCTGGTGATGGAGCGCCCAAGGCCAGGAGCGGAGTTGCTGGGCCGTCCCGGCACCCCACCGCAGCCGCTGTGCCGACAAGATCGCAAACGACTCGGGAAGCTCGCCGGCAACGGCTACCGATGCGAGGAACCGACTGCGCCAGCCGCGTGCGAGCGCACGCAGGCTCAAATCGAGATCCTCCGTCAGCGATCGACCGCTCCAGCCACCCGCATCCTCGATCGCATCCCGGCGCCACACGGCACAAGTGCCGGAAAATGTCATGGGAATGCCGGACCAGTTGCGAGCTGCATGTTCGTAGGCGATGAGCGTATCCAATTCCGTGGCCTGGGCTCGCGTCAGCCAGTTGTGCTCGCGATTGCGGTAGTCGAGCCGCGCCTGCACGAAGGCCGTTCGGGAGTCGGCCAGCAGGACGCCCATCAGGTCGCGGACGACGCCGGGGACTGGCCAGTAGTCGACATCGAAGACCGCGACGTAGCGGGCAGTGGTAAGCTGAAGACCTTCGCGCAGCAGTCCCGCCTTGTAGTCCGTTCGATCGACGCGGCTGTGCAGGAAGATCCTGGCGCCTTTTTCCGACCATGCAGCCATGCGATCGCCTGCCAGGCGTCGTGTTTCGTCCGTGCTCGCGTCGTCGAGGACCTGGATCTCCAACCGGTCCCTGGGCCAATCGAGGCCGCAGGCTGCATCGATCGCACGCCCAACCATGGAGGCTTCATTGTGGACAGGCAGCTGAACACAAATCAAAGGCTCCTGATCGCGTTCTAGCGACAATCGGCTAAGTTCGCCCCGCTCACGCGCCAACCGGTTCCTCGCTGCAAAGACGTGCACCAGAATCAGGTAGACATCGCCTGCGGCTAGTACAGCGATATAAGCCGCGAGACCGAGACCAAGAGCTGTGATCACTTGAATGGACTTCGCACGGTCTAATTCAACTCAACGTGCGATTGGCAGAATCTTAGCCATGTCATAGCTCAGACACCTGCTTTCGGTGTGCGGACGAAATCACCGTGCTTGCCCAGCAGCCCTTTGATGAATGACATGCCGTTGACAGGCAACAGGGTCGCGTTCAGAGCCCACATTAGCATGACATCCACCCAGTATCTGGCGTCAAGGCGGGACCCCAGGACTTTTCGCGCAAGAGCGGAACCGGCAGTCTTCGCCACGACGATGAGAACAAGGGTGGCCACTAGCGCCGTCACCGATTGGTTTAGAAATTGTGGCTCGAGGACCCCCGTCGCCAAGGTGCCGATTGCAATAGCGATGATGAGAATAGAGGCAGCGCTATTGAACTGGCACAGCAGGAGGAACGCAGCTGCCTGGTGCCAGTTCAAGTAGCGCAACAGGCGAAGCGGCAACACGCGGAGGTTTTGGGTGGCCGCCGTGCTCCAACGTCGCCGCTGAGTGACCAGGTCCGCCAATGAATGCGGAAGCTCCCCGCCGACACGTACAGTTAACAGGTAGCGGCATCTCCAGCCCCGTGCAAAGGCTCGAAAACTCAGGTCCTGGTCTTCGCCAAGCGATCTGCTGCTCCATCCTCCGAGTTCCTCAATGACCGAGCGGCGCCAGATTCCGCAAGTTCCGTTGAACATCATGGGAATACCCGCCCAGCTTCGGGCGGCTTGCTCGTATGCAAAGTGAGTGTCGAGATCGATGCCCTGAGCACGAGTGAGCCAATTCTGCTCCCTATTGCGGAAGTCGAGCCGCGCCTGAACAAAGGCCAGACGAGGATCGGCCATCAAGACATTCAGGCTTCGGTGCAGAAACGATGGTTCCGGACGATAGTCGACGTCAAATATCGCAATGTAATCCGCTTGCGTGGCGTGAAGTGCGGCCTGTAACGCACCCGCCTTGAAGCCGCCGCGAGTCGCGCGATGCAGTATCCGAGCATTGAGGCCTTGCTCCACCCAGGTATCGACTTTCTGCTTCGCAATCGCCGATGTTTCATCGGTGCTATCATCGAGCACCATGACTTCTAGTCGGTCCAGCGGCCAATCAAGGGCGCACAACGAGTCGATCGCCTGAGCGACCGCAGCTGGCTCGTTGTGAACGGGCAACTGAACGCAGACCTTTGGCAGTTGTCCAAGCGGGGCAACCGCGCGCTCGGTGTCCATTCTTTCTAAATTTACGGACCGAGCGCTGCGCCTTTTGTGGGCAAAGAGGAGGTATAAGTCACCCATGGTAAGGATCGCTAAGTATATCGCCAGGATCAGGGTGAATGTCGCAATCATAGCGATAGGGCAGCTAAAACGATCATGTGGCGAACGTGTCCGATCGGAATCGATTGTGCTTTAGCATCAAATCTAGGACAACCAGCCTCCTGATGGGTGTATCTATCTTGATGCGGATATGATCGTCGACCAACCGCTGCTGATCGCGAGCGCGGTCCTCTGGGCTGCGTCGCTGCTGTGGCTCTTGGGCTCAATGGCCTGCGCCCTCTTGCAACCCGGGAAGCGCAGACCTTCGCGCATGATATCCCATACGCCGCCAATTTCGATTGTCGTGCCCACGAGTGCTGTCGATAGTCCGCGGGCGGCGAGCGATCGTGCGGAAGCGATGAACTCCCTTCTTGCGTTGAACCATCCGGACTACGAGATTCTTCTGTGCGTGGACCGAGCGGAGCAGGGGAGGAACCTTGTAGCAAAGCTCCTCCGTACCTATCGAGATCGACGTGTTGTTGTGATGACCACGCGGCATCAATCCAGCCCCAACGCGAAGATTGATGCCATGGAGGCTGCCGCAAAAGAAGCGCGGCACGAGCTGTTGCTGTTCTCGGATGACGATGTGTTGGTCGACCGTGACCATGTCTCCCATCTCCTTCAGCAGTTGCATGACAATGTCGGCCTCGTATCGGCTGCTGCCATCGGGATTCGACCTACAAATTTCTGGGGATATCTCGAACTCGCGTTCATGAACGGCCAGTTTGCTCGCCTCCACTTAGCCGGAGACTTCGTAGGCTTCTCCGGGGCGCTGGGAAAGACCATCTTGGTAAAGCGGGCGGGCTTGCAGCGGGCGGGAGGTCTGCTGCGGACGGGCGTGGACTGCTGCGAAGATGCGGCCCTCACAAGGAACTTCAAGGCTGCTGGACTTGAAGTGGCGCTAAGCCATATCCCCGTTCGACAGCCTATCCTTAACCAAAGATTTTCCGATGTATGGCGGCGACATATCCGCTGGTTGGGCTGTCGCCGGAAGTATCTTACAGTTGTTTTCCTTTGTGAGGGGCTGTTCTCGACACCCGTTGCCGTTGCCGCCGGTGCCGTCGTCTCCAGTCAATTTTCGTGGGGAGCCGCCGCAGGAGCCGCCGGCTGTGTCCTTGCATGGTGCGCTGCCGATTCGTTGTTTACTTTGCTGAGCGGCTGGCACTTTGGGCTACGTACGCCCGTCGCCTGGCTCGTTCGAGAGGTGATTTTTTTGCCGATGTGGGCGTCTGCGTTAGTGACCAGAACTGTCACTTGGTACGGTCGGCGAGTTCCTCTCGCCGTAAACTAGAGATCGTTCAGGACACACTGGCAACGCCAGAGCGGGGCGATATTCCCGGTGCGCGCAGTACCTATCGTCCGGCGATTACATTCATGAAAGAGGGGGCGTTGAGCACCTTGCGCAGTTCCTCTGCCAGCACATCCAGCAGGCCATCGATCTGCTGGTAGCTGTGCCTCGACGTCATGAAAAAGCGCAAGCGCGACTGATTCTCCGCAACGCCAGGAAAAATAATCGGAATGACATTATAGCCCCTATCCTGAAGCCGGTGAGATAGGATCACCGCGGCGGGCGAATTGCCAACGATTATCGGAATGACTGAAGCGCCTATGGACAGGCCGGTGTTCAGACCGCGAGCCTTCGCGCCAGCAAGGAAGTATTGGCCATTCTCTCTTAGAATCTGGAGCCGCCAGGGTTCTTCCTGCATCGTCGTGATCGCAGCCAAAGCTGCAGCCGCAACTGGTGGCGGACATCCGACGCTATAGACCAGGCCGGGAGAGGTGTATTTCAGAAGCTCAATGAGCTGTCGGCTGCCCGCAACGTAACCGCCGGCCGACGTCAGTGCCTTGCTAAGTGTGCCCATCCATATATCGATATCGCGAGGATCGATATTCTGTTCCTCGGCCAGACCTCGACCTCGGGCGCCGAGCACTCCTATCGAATGAGCTTCATCCACCATGAGCCAGGCATCGTAGCGTTGCTTCAACTTGATGAGCGCGGCAAGATCCGGGACATCGCCATCCATGCTGTAGAGCCCCTCGACGACGATCAAGGCCCGCTTGTGTCTCATGCGATTCAATCGAAGAGCCCGCTCGTATGCTTCGAGATCGCCATGGGCGCATTGAATTCTCTTGGCTCCTGAGAGCTTTGCCCCCTCAATGACGCTATTATGGATGAGAGCGTCCGTTACAATCAGATCTTCCGCCCCAAGGAGCCCGCCGATCACCGACACATTCGTGGCGTGACCGCTTACAAACGTTACCGCATCGTCAACGCCATGCAGGTCGGCTAGAGCCCTCTCAAGATCACGATGAAACTGGCGTTCCCCTGCGGTCAGGCGGCTCGCGGAGACGGACGTGCCGTACTGGTCGATCGCGTCCTTCGCTGCAGCGATCACCTGCGGATGACCGTTTAGGCCCAGATAGTCATAGGAGGAGAAGTTGACCATCGTGCGACCGTCGATCGAGGTCGTATCGCTCGCTCGAACGTCATGCAGGCGATAGAATGGATTATCGATCCCGGCAAGCGCGCCAGCTGCCTTCTGAATTTTGAGTTGTTCATATTCAGGCAGCGACCCGAAGTCGAAACCTTGTTGTGTCGAGCCTCGCGCGGCCGCCGGCGACATCGTCGCCTGACGGAACGTGGGTTTTGGCCGCGCGAAGGCATGGCGCACAAGGTCGACAGTTTCTTGAGCCTCGTTCGGTGAGCGCTGGTTGCTGTCCATCACAGAGGCCCATCCATCGCTCGCGATCGCGCGAGAACGGCGCGCCCAGCCGCGAGTTGATCGGCCGTGTTCGATGCCTCTGTTTCGGCGGCCATGTGGCTGGTCGACAAGGCCATCAGG
>JGI24126J20157_1000692_pt1 | contig 11138 bp, 7 predicted proteins | sample SubbioR12Aug_8Ca_FD_20157 | JGI IMG/M metagenome (IMG submission 20157)
AGAAAGACGATACTCACAAAATGGCCGACGCCAACAAAGCCTTCGCCCACTTCGCTTGGTAGCAGTTATTTTTTCGAAATTTTAAATACTCACAAAAGCCCTCTCTGTGGGGCTTTTGTTTTTTGGTATCGATGGGTTACTATTGTCTATATGCCGATCGATATGAACATGCCTCCAAGTGCTCCAAACAACGAACCCTGGAAACCTAAAATTGAAAGGATCTATAAAAAAAGGGAAAAAGAACCCGGGGATGACGAGTTTGTATTTGAACTTTATAAAACTGGAGATGGTAATCCTCCTGAGTTTGAAACTACCACAGGTCAAGATTCTCTCCCACCAGCCTACACTGTGTACGAGACATTAGACGGCAATAAAAGATTTCTTCACTATGCTTACGGAAATACCAAGCAAGAAGGTAATATTCAGTATATGATTTGTGCAACAGAATCTCCTTTTACCGATAGTGCAGAAATAAAGCTCAAGACACCCGTTCCCGAAAGGTTAACAGAAACTGACTTTTTTACAAATTACATAAATTCTAAGTTACCGATTGGACCGATACTTGTTGATCCAAATACAGGCAACGAGTATTTTGATTTTTCTCAACGTCCAGATATTACAGGCGTTCCTTTTGGTGGTGACTATCACTGGAATGTTCAAAGATTTTTAATTCAACCCCATTTTAATACTTTTGATGTACCAAAAGACCAAGCCAGGCAGAATGCTTTGCATGATATATTTAAATATTTTTTATACATTGAACAGGGGAATCGAGAAACAGCTTGGGCTAAAGCCAACAGATTCGTTGAGACGGAAGTTGATCCTATTGTAAACAGTAAATATGCTAAATGGGCTGAAGAAAATTATAAAAAATTGAATTGGAGACCCGGCAGGTCAGATTTCAGATACGTGAATGCTGATCACGTTTTATATGATAATGACAATGAAACTGAACTCCCTCGAGTCGTACTTGATTATAATAGTGATATTTTTAGTGGTGCTGCCTCTGGAACACCATACACAAGAAGAGAAATCGAAGAAATTTTAACTGATTATAATATTCATTATCGAAAAAAAGACGCGGAAACAGCTCAGCAAGTTGCCAAAGCTTCTATAGATACAATTGTAAACGAATATCGTCTGCAAGAAGAATATTACCGTAACAGGCCAATTACTGAAGCCCGGTTATTAGTAACACCACAGTATCCGGAAGGTTTTGAAAATTGGATTATCGAATTGCAACAGAGCTGGAAAATCGAAAATCCCAATAAGCTCGGTAAATTTCAAGAAGAGTTTACCGAAGATATGCGTCAAAGAGAACTTGCCCGCTTAAGAAACTTTCGATTTGCGGACGAGTAGATCGCAATTGCCATTGTGGTAGACTAAAAGGATATGTTATCTAAACTTACATTTCAAATAACAACTGCGCTTGGAGCCTTTTTACTTTTTCTTGCTGAGCCTTTTCTGGCTAAATTTATTACCCCAATTGTTGGTGGGTCGTTTTCAGTTTGGTCTGCAACAATTGCTTTTTTTACCCTAGCTCTTTTTTTAGGTTATGTGTATGCATATTCAATTCTTAGGTTAAGCAAAAGGTGGCAGATAGGGGTCCACGGTACTTTAGTATTATTATCACTTGGGTCACTTTTTTCGGGATATCTTTTGTGGGGTTTACCCATCCTGCCCGCTATCAACTTTTTACCAATTCAAAATTGGACTCCTTTTCTTTCAGTGTTTGTTTTGCTTTCATATTCTATATTAATTCCATTTATTCTTTTGTCATCGACGACCATATTGCTTCAACGCTGGCAATCTTCGATTAAAGAAATAGAGGCTAATCCCTACCGTCTTTATTCAATATCAAATATTGCCTCATTTGTTGCGCTGGGCAGTTTTCCTTTTCTGTTTGAGCTTTTTATGCCAATGTCGACCCTGTCCTTTTTCTGGAGTGCGTTTTTTATACTGTATGTAGTGTGTCTTTTGTTAGCCATGCGAACATTCGCGAAAAAAGCAGTGACCATCGAGGCACCTTCCCAAGATAGTGGTAATGAGAACCATCCTACAACCAAATTGATTCTGTCTTGGCTCGGATATTCCGCACTAGGCACATGGATTCTCGTTTCGGTTACCACTAGTCTCAACCAAGGGATTAGTGGCTTTCCATTGTTATCAATCATCCCGTTAGCATTATATTTACTCACTTTCGTAATTGTGTTTCGGGGAATTTCGTTCCCTTCTGTTTTGGCACCCGTAATAATTTTGGCTGTACTCTTTAGCCTACCCATAGATATACATCTCTGGACAGTAATAGTCTTATCGCTCCTTGCTTTTCTTTTTTTCGCGTGTTTTTTCTTACACGAAGCAATGTATAAAACGAGGCCAACCATAAAATATCTACCTACTTTTTACCTTGTGATTGCGGGTGGGGGAGCATTGGGAAGTTTTCTGGGGAGTATCGGAGCACCTCTAATATTTCCAGACCTGTACGAAACTTTTATAGGCATGCTTGTAATCATGTTCCTCATAATTCCGACATTAAAAGGATTAATGATGCAAACTGTGTTTGACAATAGAAAGTCCAGCGTGCTCAAGGCTTTGTTGATTTTTGTATACTCAATAGTTATCGTCTCATTTATATTTACAAAATTCGGCAAGAATTCAGAATTACCAACCAGAACTTTTTACGGAATTTATAAAATATATGAGACCAAGGAAGACGGTGGGTCAATGCGGAAATTAATTTCCGGGGACATTATTCATGGATCACAATTCACTGATGCGGCACAAAGTGCGATACCCACTACTTATTATAGTCAAAAAAGCGGAGTAGGAATCGCCCTCCTTAACATTCGCCAGAATCCAAAATCTGTGGGTGTCGTTGGTCTGGGTACAGGCACCATGAGTGCCTATTGTGGTAGCAACGACCTATTCCGATTTTATGAAATTGATCCAGCCGTTGCCTTAATCGCCAGAAGTAAGTTCTCATTTATTAGTGATTGTGAAAACAGATCAGGTGTTATTGAAATAATTATCGGTGACGCGCGTCAGTCCCTAGAGAGAGAAAAGGGTAACAATTTTGACATGCTTATTGTTGATGCTTTTACAGACGATGCCATACCTACACATCTTTTGACTCAAGAAGCTTTTATAACTTACAAAAAGCATTTGAAAGATACCGGGGTACTCGCAATACATGTTTCAAATAAATACCTAAATTTAGAGCCCATAGTTCTAGGTGGTGCAAAGTCCATAGGTTATTCTGCTCGAGTTATTAAATACAAACAACCATCTCCCGAAGAAAGTAGGCTTGGAGCAACAGGATCGAACTGGGTAATTCTCGGAAGTCAAGCCTTTCTAAGGAAGCATTTCCAAATACCACGTACCCAACAACACCAATAGGGGATCCTTGGACGGATGATAAAAACAGTATTTTACCGGCATTTTTAGAAAAAATGAAGTGGTAAGCAATATTTTGCCAATATCCTTGCTTTTATTTGCAAAAAACAGCTTTGTGGGGTATAGTGACGAAAGCGCTAGACGCGCTTTTTTATTAGTTAAATTACAATTATGGAAAGAGATTATCCACTAGAGAAAGTTAGAAATTTTGGAATTATTGCGCATATCGATGCTGGTAAGACTACCACCACCGAGCGTGTTTTATTTTATACAGGTGTGTCCCATAAAATCGGTGAAGTTCACGATGGTGAAACCACTACCGACTGGATGGAACAGGAACGAGAGCGAGGTATCACCATTACTTCTGCTGCAGTTACTTGTTTCTGGACACCGACCTACGCTGCCCCAACTGACAAGAAATTGAAACATCGTTTCAACATCATCGACACCCCTGGGCACATCGACTTCACAGTGGAAGTAAAAAGATCTCTTCGAGTACTCGACGGAGCAGTGGTTGTGTTCGACGGTGTGGCCGGTGTAGAGCCACAGTCTGAAACCAACTGGCGTTATGCTGACGAAGCGAACGTTCCTCGTATCTGCTTCATCAACAAGCTCGACCGAACTGGCGCGTCTTTTGAACACTCTTACAAAACGATTCTAGATCGTTTGACCAAAAAAGCTGTCCGTATGCAAATCCCAATCGGGCTTGAAGAAAAGCATGACGGTGTCATCGACCTCCTTAAAATGAAGGCGTATTACTTTGAAGGAGAAATGGGTAATACTGTAATAGAAAAAGAAATCCCAGAAGAATACAAAAAAGAAGCAGAAGGTTACCACAATGAACTTGTAGAAAAAATTGTTGAAAACGACGAAGCTCTGATGACTGAATACTTGGAAGGTATCGTGCCTGGTTACGATACTTTGAAAAAAGTTCTCCGCAAGGCTGTCATCGCAAATGCAATATTCCCAGTGTATGCAGGTTCGGCACTCAAGAACAAGGGTGTTCAGCTTGTACTCGATGCTGTGGTTGACTATCTACCAGCGCCTACAGACATCCCACCTATCCCTGGTATTGACCCAAACACCGATGAACCAACAGTTCGTAAAGCTTCCGACTCAGAACCTTTTTCTGCTCTTGCTTTCAAAGTCGCTACTGATCCATTCGTAGGACAAATCATTTTCTTCCGTGTTTATTCTGGATCTCTGGCTGCTGGAAGTTATGTTTATAATCCTCGTACACGAAACAAAGAAAGAATAGGACGTATCTTGCGTATGCATGCAAACGACAGAGAAGAAGTAAAGAAAGTTTACGCTGGAGAAATCGCAGCAGCGGTGGGACTAAAAGACACAATCACTTCCGATACTATTTGTGACGAAGCAGCTCCAGTAGAACTAAACCGTATTGTTTTCCCAGAACCAGTTATCTCTCTACGGATTGAACCAAAGACAAAAGCTGACCAAGAAAAAATGGGTATGGCTCTAAACCGCCTAGCTCAAGAAGACCCGACTTTCAGAGTTACTACTGATCAGGAAACAGGGGAGACCATCATCGCAGGTATGGGTGAACTACACCTAGAAATCATTGTGGATCGTATGAAACGCGAGTTTACCGTGGAAGCAAACGTAGGTAAGCCGCAAGTTGCATACAGAGAGACTATCAATGGCACCGCTGAAACAGAAGGAAAATACATCAAGCAGTCTGGTGGACGTGGTAACTATGGTCACGTAAAGATCAAGGTAAAGCCAATGGTGGCATTAACCAAAGAAGAGATAGAAGATCTACCAAAGAACACAAACGTTCTGAAGCTTTCGAATTCATCAACAGTATCAAAGGAGGCGCTATTCCTCAGGAATACATCGCTCCTTGTGAAAAAGGATTTAAAGAAGGTCTCGACCGCGGTATCCTCGCTGGGTTCAAAATGGTAAACGTTTCAGTAGAACTATGGGATGGATCTTTCCACGAAGTGGACTCCAACGAAATGGCTTTCAAAATCGCAGCTTCTATGGCAATCCAAGACGCCTGTCGTGCTGCTCGCCCAGTGATCCTCGAACCGATGATGAAGGTTGAAGTTGTAACTCCCGACAAATTCATGGGTGACGTCACTGGTAACCTGTCTTCAAAGCGTGGAATCATCGAAGGCTTGGAAGACCGTGGCATGAACAAGGTTGTGAAGGCCATAGTTCCTCTTTCTGAAATGTTTGGATACATGACCGGACTACGTTCTATGACTGAAGGCCGTGCATCATTCACTATGGAGTTCACTCGCTACGATATTGTTCCGAACAATGTAGCAGATACTATCATTGCCGCTCGGAAATAATTTTTAGTGGTATAATCTAAATAATATGTTAAACAGTCTTAAAAATCTTCTAAAAAAGAAGAAGGTGCTTGTGTTGGGCGCGGTAATAGTTGCCGTAGTTGCTATTTTTGTATTAAAAAATGGCAACGGGGAAAGTTTTTCAACTATCAGTCCTACTTTTGGTACTTTGACACGCAGTGTTCAAGCAACTGGCCAAGTTGTTTCTTCGACTAACCTTGATTTATCTTTTGCTAAAGCAGGTATAGTTAGTAGAGTGAATGTAAAGGTTGGTGACAAAGTAAGGAAAGGCCAAGTGTTGGCTAGTCTGGACTCCGAAAGCGACAGAGCAGCAGTCACCAAAGCCAGAGCATCAGTTCTAGGGGCTCAGGCAAAACTCAAAAAGATAATCGAAGGTTCTTCAAACGAGGAGATAGCCCTGGCTCGGGTTAATCTGGAGAATGCAAAACAAGATTTAAAAAATACCGAAAACACTCAAACAACGCTAGTCAAAAATGCTTATAGTAAATTAATAAACTCAACTCCGGAAGCAGTACCACAAGATTCCTTGGGTTCTATTGCTACCTCACCAACCATCAGTGGTACCTACAAACTAGGAGTTGAAGGTAAAATAAGTATCAGTGTTTACAGCTCTGGTAACGGGCTTATGTTTTCTGTTGCCGGTTTGGCGACGGGTTCAGGTTCTGTGAATTCTACCAACCCACAGCCACTTGGGGATTCTGGTTTGTATATTTTATTTAGTACTACTACAAATTTGAGCGGTACTAACTGGGTCGTTAACCTTCCAAATAAAAAAGCCATCGACTACCTAGCCAACGAAAGCGCATACTTGGCTGCTCAGAATACCCAAAGTGCTGCTATTGCTTCCGCCCAGTCTCTGGTTAACCAACGTGAAGCAGAGCTCAACATCAAACTAGCCTCTGCTCGAGATTCTGATATAGAACTAGCCCAAGCAGATGTCTTGTCTGCACAGGGTGAGCTAGAGCGTGCTCAAGCGTCTTACAACGACAACCTGATCATAGCTCCAGAGAATGGCACTATAACAAAAGTAGATACAAAATACGGCGAGTTGGCTAGCACTAGCGTGTCAGCGATAACCCTCGAAGATATAGAGAACTTGTATATCGAAGCGGATATAAACGAATCAAATATTGCTTCTATTAAGGCAGGTCAGAATGTAGACACAACTTTTGATGCACTCGGTAAAGATAGAGTATTCAAAGGAACTATTTCGCAAGTTGATCCGTCTTCGGTTACAACCGAAGGTGTGGTGAATTACAAAATAAAAGTCTCAATCGGAGAAGAGAACTTCACCATCCGTCCTGGCATGAACGCAGAGATCAGTATTTTGATTCAAAACATAGACAATGTTATTTCTGTTCCAAATGCAGCCATAATACAAAGTGATGAGTTGATAGTAGAGGACAACAGTGTTCCACACATATACGTTCCAGGACCACAATACAAAAAATATCTGAATGTTGTAACCGGTGATAAATACAAAAAAGTTGAAGTTAAAACAGGCGTGGTGGGAGACGGCAACATGGTGGAAATCTTATCTGGAATAACCAAAGAAGATAAAATCGCAATCATAGCCCCTAAACAATAATGGCCAAGTTAGATAAAGAAAATTCATTCAGCAGAAATATAAGTGTCGGATGGTTTCTGGCGCGCAGGGAATTGAAGCGGGCGAATATCTGGACCACTACACTGATCGTCTTGGTGATGACTCTGACTTTTCTGAATCTGATCGTGGTATCAGGTATTTTAGTGGGGCTTATCCAAGGCTCAGAAGACGCCCAGAAAAAATACGCCATCGGGGATATTGTGATATCACCTTTTTTAAACCGTGCAGATATATTGCAAACTCCAGAAGTGGTAAAAATCGTAAAAACTATTCCAGGTTACAAGAATCACGCAGTCAGGTATTCCGGTTCGGCCAGAGTGGAGTCAAACTATCGAGAAACTATCAAACCAGGGGAGAAGCGCGATGGAGCTGGGGCTTCGGTCTTGGGTATTGACCCACTGGACGAAGAGAAGTTTTCGGGGATTTCAAAATTTGTTATCAGAGGAAGTTATCTGAGTCCAGATGATGGAGACAGTGTTTTGATCGGTAAGAATTTACTGTATGAATTTACCCCTATTGAAGCACCTGGATTTCAAACTTTAAAAAATGTCGAAGTTGGTTCACGGATCAAGGTAACTGCTGGTGAGACGTCCAAAGAATATTTTGTAAAAGGAATTATTTCTTCCAAGGTTGACGAATTTGACACCTCACTTGTTATGATAGACAGTGAGGCTCGACACCTTTTGAATCGCACCAACCTAGATGCGAACACTATTGCTATCCAAATTCTTCCTGGTACAGACCCTCTGCAGGCGAAAAAGTTTCTACTGGATAGTGGAGTAGGAGAGAATGCTCGCGTACAAACAGCCGAAGACGCCTTCCCAAAATTCTTGAAAGATATTAAAGAAACTTTCGGAATACTAGGTTCTGCTATTTCAGGTATTGGACTGGTTGTGGCTTCGATCACTATCTTCATCGTAATATTCGTAAACGCTATTACCAGGAGAAGGTACATTGGGATTTTGAAGGGTATCGGCATAAACAAAAAAGCTATCCTGTATTCCTATATCTACCAAGCCACCATTTATGCTTCACTCGGTATTACTTTCGGTATACTCCTGACTTTCTTGGTTATCAAGCCTTACTTCGCCATAAACCCCATCAACTTTCCATTTTCCGACGGTATCTTGGTTGCCACTCTTCCGGGGGCTTTCGGCCGAGCTGGAATACTCCTCATCACCACCATGATCGCCGGATACATACCAGCAAATATTGTTATCAAACAAAACACCTTGAGTGCGATATTAGGAAGATAATTTTTCAAACATGATTGAAGCAAAAAACTTAAGCAAAATATTTCAAAGCGGAGATTCCCAAATAATTGCTATCAACAATCTTACTTTTTCTGTGCCACAAGGTCAGTTCTTGGCGGTGACAGGGAAGTCTGGATCTGGCAAATCAACCCTGCTTTACCAACTGGGCCTGCTCGACATACCAACCTCGGGCGAAGTTTTTATCGATGGCACCGAATACACCAAGGAAAGCGAAAACGCGCGTACCTTGTCTCGATTAAACGATTTGGGATATATCTTTCAAGACTATGCTATCTTGCCATCACTGACTGCGCTCGAAAACACAATGCTTCCACTACTAATGCAGGGTTATGACAAAAAAGAAGCGAAAGAGTTAGCAAAAAAAGCACTCGACAAAGTCGGACTGTTGGATCGTATGAACAACCTGCCGTCTGGACTATCCGGAGGACAACAACAGCGGGTATCGATCGCGCGGGCGATATCTCATGATCCGAAAATAATCTTTGCTGATGAACCAACTGCGAACCTAGACTCGGAGACCTCTAGCCACGTCATGGATGCTTTCGTTAAATTGAACAAAGAAGGTCAAACCATCATCATGGTTACTCACGAAAAAGAATACGCTGAGCTGGCCCATCGTGTCATCACTATGGCTGACGGTAACATCATCTCGGATGTTTTGAATTAAACGCTCATTTTCCACACACCATGGTTGTGTTATAGGTTTTTATAAGAGACAATACAAGAGTGAAAGAGTGCGGGGGATTATTTCATCTAATATTGATTCATGAAAAAATATATTAAACTTTTTTTACTCATTTTAGTTTTGTTACCTTTTTCTGCTACAGCTTATGAACTCCAGCCGTATTACATACAGAAAATTAATGAGACCGAAAATACAATAACCGTCAAAGACAGATACGGTAAGTTTTATGTACTAACATATGGTGCTGAATGTAGCGGGTGGTGGAGGTATACAGGGCAGAGAATATACATCAACGCCAGAGGGGCTTTCCTAGACGGCTTGGATGACGAAATATTCTTAAATGACTTAGGAGTTCGAGCATGTTCTGTGCGGAAAGTTTCTTATGTCAAAGGTGGCCCGGGTTATTACGTGATACGTTCCAGCAGTATTTGTCCGGATCGTGGATATATTTCACCCACCGATTCAAACACATGCGAGTGTACCTCGGGGTATAAATTTGATATAGATCGACACCTCTGTGTGTCTTCTAAAACGAACGACCAAATTTGTAGAGAAAGTTTTGGTCTTTATAGTATTTGGGACGGGACCCTTAATGCACAAAAAGCGCTGAATTGTACATGTAAAGAAGGTTTTATTTGGAATCAGAATAAGACAGCCTGCCTTGTAAACAAAGTTGCTACTAACAGTGTTGGAGCCGTAGCCAATACAGAAACATTAACCACAAACGAAACACCAGACACCGTTGTAGGAGATAGTACTGGGAGTGTAGAAAACACCCAAACAGAAACAACGGTAAACAATAATACTCAGAATAATAATCCGAATAATACCCAAAGAGCACCTTGGTACAAGACATTCTGGGGATTGCTAATCATAGCAGTAGTGATAATGCTGGTTGTATATAATCTGGTAAAATACTACAAAAATCGGCAGCAATAAATGTACTTAACAAAACAAAAGGCTTCCCCGTACTTTTCTAATTAAGAGTTTGAAATTTCACAAACCACGGCCATGTGGTCGCTGATTCCGTTTTTCAAAACTACATTTTTGGCGTTATGTTTTGGTGTTGTGAAAATTCCGTCTACCATGAGTGGCAGATGCCCGGCCCTGTGAATGTTTCCGTCGATGCTTGTTGTGTATTCTTTGGGTATGTTGTCTTTTAGTTTTTCGGAAAAGAGATCGAAGACTTGATATCCTCGTGGGGCATTTGAATCAACACAAAAAAGTATCTCACCCAAGTTGTCTAATATTTTCAAAAGTCTTTCAGCGTCATCGACCTGTTGTTTTATGCTGGTATCGTCCCGATCCCAAACGAATTCTTTGGTTTCTTTGTCTACATATCCATAATAGCCCCAAGTAAAATGGGTCGTGGCAACTTTCAGATTCCCAATTTTTTCATTTTGGATACTAGCTGTGAGTAGGTTCCTAGAATACTGCCTGTTTACCGCACCTTTGTCGGTATCCTTTTCCGGATGATAGCCCAGGGAAAGTTCATAAACATCTTTTACCTCCTCTGAATATATTATTGCTTTACTATCCACAATAGGACTCTTAGAAAGAATAGCGACTCCTTGGATTAGAATTTCACCGTTGTCGTTTTTGAAGGTAGCTTGCGGGTCGAAAGTCCCAAACATATTCATTTTTTCTTTAAACAGTTCGAAGGTTTCAGAGAAAATCTCTTGCAGGCAGACAATGTCCGGATTTTCTTTATTTAGAAATTCAAGGACGGTTGGTATATGCTTGTCTTTTTCAATATTGAGAGAAATTATTTTGATAGCGTTGTTTGTAGTTGTTTTTGAGTTTTCGCTATCTTGGCTCATTGCCAACCATTTTACCTGATT
>JGI24126J20157_1000698_pt1 | contig 11119 bp, 9 predicted proteins | sample SubbioR12Aug_8Ca_FD_20157 | JGI IMG/M metagenome (IMG submission 20157)
AGGCCATATCTTCGGAAACCCCCGCCGAAAATGCCGCGCCCACCGCATCGAAGCGGCTGGCGATCTGGTCGGCGTTCCAATCGCCGGCACCGGTATCCAGCATGGCCGAGGTCAAAGCGGCCAGACCGAATTGCGCATCGTCGCGGGCGCTGCCGGCATCGAACGCCACCCGTATGTCCACCATCGGCAAACTGGGCGTTTGCACGAAATAAACGCGGGTTCCCTGGCTGGTTTGCCAATGCTGAATAGCGACATTGGCCCAGCTTGTTTGGCTTAATACCAACAAAAACAAGCCGATCAGATTAAAACGCATGGTGACCTCCAGTCAGTTTTGCGGGTTTGGGAGCTTCGGTGATAGGTTGCGGGTCCAGATAGGCTACGGTCAAGGTGTCGTCGATCAGGTATTTACGCGCCACCGAGCGCACTTGTTCGGCGGTGACCCGATTGATGTTTTGCACGTATTGATCGGCTTTTTGCCAACCTATGCCCACCGTTTCCAGCAAACCCAGCTGCATGGCTTGATAGAAATTGGAGTCCTTTTGGTAAATGTCGTTGGCCAGCACTTGCGCCTTGATGCGTTGCAATTCCTCTTGACTGACCAATTCGCTTTGCAGCTGATAGACTTCCTGCTTCAAGGCATATTCCAGATCGAATACGCTCTTGCCTTCGGCCGGGGTGGCCTCCAGCAAAAACATATCCGCCAGCCGCGAGTTCATGTCGTAACCGGCTCCGGCGGAGACGGCGATTTGCTGGCCGCGAACCAAGCGGGTCGACAAGCGGGCGCCGTTGCCGCCGTCCAGAATCCCGGCCAGCACTTCCAGCGCATAGGCTTCCCATTCCGGCTTGGCGGTGTTCAAAACCGGCACCTTGTAGCCCATCATCAGATACGGCAATTTGGCCGGCGCCTTGACGGTCAACTTGCGGGTACCTTTTTGCTCGGTTTCCGCCCGCGGCTTGATCGGCTGGATGTCGCTGGGTTTTAAACCGGCGAAATAGCGTTCGGCCAATGCTATGGTTTGCCCGGCGTCGACATCGCCCACCACCACCAGCGTGGCGTTATTGGGGGCATACCATTGTTGATACCAGGCCTTGAGATCCTCGACTTTGTAATTGGCGATATCGGAGGGCCAGCCTATCACCGGATTTTGATAGGGGCTATTGGTAAAGGCGACCGCATTGAATTGTTCTTGGGTTTTGGCGCGCGGCTGGTCATCGGTGCGCATGCGGCGNTCCTCCGTGACCACCTGCAGTTCTTTTTCCAATTCCTCGGCTTTCAAGTCCAGATTGCGCATCCTGTCCGCTTCCANTTTAAAGCTGATTTCCAGACGCGATTTTTCCAGGGTTTGAAAATAGGCCGTGTAATCGCTACCGGTAAAGGCGTTTTCCTGGCCGCCGTTCTCGGCGATGATGCGGGAAAATTCGCCGGCCGGATACTGTTGAGTCCCCTTGAACATCATGTGTTCCAACATATGCGAAATGCCGGTGATACCGCCCGGTTCGTAACTGCCGCCGACCTTGTACCAGATTTGCGACACCACCACGGGCGCTCTATGGTCTTCTTTGACCAGGATTTTCAGACCGTTGTCCAAAACCTGTTCATATACCTTGCCGTCTTCGGCAAAGGCCTGCCAAGCAGGGCAAAGCAGCATCACTGCCGCGATACCGGGTTTCAACAATTCCAATTTCATAACTCCCTCATTGATAGAAAAGATGAGCGCCTGTGACGATTTCAATAATCAAAGGTTCACTGTTATTCTATAGCTTTAATGCCATCTAAACTATTCGGACGCGAATGACAGACCAAAGCAGCGTATTATCCTGGCGACACTATCTGGAACTCTGTAAACCCAGGGTGGTGGCTTTAATCGTGTTTACCGCCATCGTCGGCATGCTGTTGGCCGTGCCCGGCTGGCCGCCGCTCGGCAATTTTTTCTACGGCACGCTGGGGATTGCGCTGGCCGCATCCTCCGCGGCGGCCATCAACCATTTCATCGACCAAATCGCCGATGGGCAAATGGCCCGCACCAAAAACAGGCCCTTGCCTACCGGTGACCTGAATTCGCAAAATGTATTAATATTTGCCGGCATCATCGGTGCGATTGCCATGGCGGTGCTGATTATAAAAGTCAATGTCCTGACCGCGTTTCTGACCTTTCTGTCGTTGATAGGTTATGCGGTGATTTACACCGTTTATCTGAAAAAAATGACCCCGCAAAACATCGTCATCGGCGGCATTGCCGGCGCCGCGCCGCCGCTGCTGGGCTGGGCCGCCATTACCGGCGAAATACACCCCCATGCCTTGCTATTGGTGTTGATCATTTTCGTCTGGACCCCGCCGCATTTCTGGGCTCTGGCCATTGCCCGCCGCGAGGAATACGCCAAGGTCTCCATTCCGATGCTGCCGGTTACCCACGGCGTCGAATTTACCCGTCTGCAAATCCTGCTGTACACCATTTTGCTGCTGATCACTACCCTGCTGCCATATCTGACCGGCATGAGCGGGTTGATTTATTTAATATCCGCCGTGCTGCTGGGGCTGGGATTTCTGTATTACGCGGTGCAAATGATGCGTAAAAAAGACAATAAAACCGCCATGCGCACCTTCGGCTATTCGATAGTCTATTTAATGCTGATTTTCGCCGCCTTGTTGATCGACCACTACTTCCCACTGTCCATATCATGAGCCTGACCGAACCGGAACATCCGTTTGCCGAATTCATCAAAATTTTGGGTAAGGGCAAAAAAGGCTCGCGCCCGTTAACCCAGGACGAAGCTTACCGGGCCATGAAAATGATTCTGGCCGGCGAAGTACAGCCGATTCAGCTGGGTGCGTTTTTAATGCTGATGCGCGTCAAGGAAGAAACCTGCGAAGAGCTGGCCGGGTTTGTAACAGCCGCTAAGGAAAGTTTTTCCCATACTCCATCGGCATCGGTTGATCTGGACTGGTCCTCTTATGCCGGCAAGCGCCGCCATCTACCGTGGTTTTTGCTGTCGACCTTTTTACTGGCGGAAAACGGCATCAAGGTATTCATGCACGGCGCCGGCGGCCATACCCAGGGCCGGGTCTATACCGAAAAGGTTTTGGAGATACTAGGCGTACCCGCGGCGCATTCGCTGGCGGAAGCCGAACAACAACTGCTGGCAAACAATTTCAGCTACCTGTCGCTGCAGCATATCTGCCCCATGCTGTTCGATATGATCAATCTGCGCCCGGTAATGGGCTTGCGCTCGCCGGTGCATACCTTGGTGCGATTACTGAATCCGCTACGGGCCAGCCACAGCATTCAAGGCATTTTTCATCCCAGCTACCGGCAAGTGCATCAAAAAGCGGCGTTGTTATTGGGCGAACGCAACATGGCGGTGCTAAAAGGCGAAGGCGGCGAAACCGAACGCAACCCGGACGTCGAATGTCTGGTGCAAAGCGTGTGCAACGGCGAATTGATCGATGAGCTTTGGCCGGCCTTATTCGCCAGACGGCACATGAAAGACGAGGAATTGAACCCGCAACAGCTGAAAGCCTTATGGCAAGGCCGATGGGAAGACGAATTCGCCGAAGCGACCGTCATCGGCACCGCGGCCGTGGCTTTAAAACTGTTGGGCCGGGCGGACAGCCAGGATGCGGCCCACGGTCTGGCGCGCGAATTTTGGCTGAACCGAAACAGAGACCGCCTGTCAGACCGCCTGTCAGACCGATAAGACTTGGTCCCGAATAAAACGCGGCACGCCGGGGAACAAATCCCGCGCCAGATGCACATATTTCAAACCCAGCAAGGTCGAATGTTCATCCGATTCGGCCCAAATCACCTCGGCTTCGCCTTCCAGCTGCAATTCCTTGAAGCTAAAAGGCAGCCGGCTACCGGCCTCGACGTCAAGCAACCGGGCAATGCGTACCATCAAACCGTCCACCGACACATTCTGGGTGGTAAACACATATTCGTTGCCGCCGATGACGATTTCTCCCAACGTACTGAGGTTTTTACGGTAGGCCCGGCGGTTATACAGCAAATTATCGATGTCGTAAGACAAGTCTCGAAACTCAATGCCGATCAATAATCCGTCGTCGGTCGCTTCAACCCGCACGACTTCCGCTTCTCCGGCCACCCGCATTTCCGGCAGATAGATGTCCACCCGCGGCGAAACTTGTAAACTATTAAAAATGTCTTTTATCCGGTGTTCGGGGTGTTTATCGCTTAATTCCGCCAACAGCCCGCTCAGCGACAGATTGATGACTTTGATCGGGTGCTCTTCGAAACCGAGATAAATCAGGCCGTGGCTGCTAAGATTTTTACGGTATGCGCGATTTTCTTCTATTTGCATTGCGTTCATCATGACACTCACTTCACATTTGTTTTAACCGGGAGCTCGGATGAAATGAAACTAAATTCATTATTGATCATAAGCTTAGTCCTTTTATCCGCCTGCGCAACCATTCCGCCTAAAAACGTTCAGAATGTTTGCCAAATTTTCCGGGAAAAAGACGATTGGTACCAGGCCACTCTGGCCGCTTCCCGCCGCTGGGGGGTTCCGGTCGCGGTGCAGATGTCCATCATTTTTCAGGAATCCAGTTTTATCGCCGATGCCGAACCGCCCCGGCCCACGCTATTGGGCTTTATCCCCTGGTTTCGCTCCAGCAGCGCCTACGGTTATCCGCAGGCTCAGGACGGTACTTGGTCCGACTATCAGCGCCAAACCGGCAAGCGCTGGGCCGACCGGGAAGACTTTGCCGATAGCTGCGATTTCGTGGCTTGGTACTGCGCCATTAGTAACCGGAAATTGGGCATTCCTTACACCGATGCCCAAAATCTTTACTTGGCCTACCACGAAGGCCACAGCGGTTATAGCCGCCAACAGTATAAAAACAAGCGCTGGCTGCTGAACGCCGCCCAAAAAGTCCATCAGCGCGCCTGGCAATACGACGCCCAGCTGGCCGCTTGCAGACAAGAGCTGGACAGCGAAAACTGATAAACTAAGCGGGTAACCAATCGCCGGAAATAACAGCCGAGGGCCAAGATTAGCAATCGCGGCATTTTTGCGGCGAAGCCGGTTATGGCTTGTAACCCGTTAAATAATACATTATTACCAGGAGCAAACCCTTGAAATCTTTACGAAACCGCATCATCGCCACTTTAATCGCTTTTATTACAGGATTTATTATGTTCTCCATGGCCAACGCCACCACGCCCGCCGAAAACAAAGCCGCCGGCGAAAAATTTCTGGCGGACAACGCCCAAAACGCCGGCATCGTCACCACGGCCAGCGGGCTGCAATATTTCGTCTTCACGGCGGGCACGGGCGCGTCGCCCAAAGCCGCCGACAATGTCACCGTGCATTACAAAGGCACCACAATCGACGGCAAGGAATTCGACAGTTCCTACGGCCGCGGCGCACCGGCCACCTTTCCGCTCAACCGGGTCATTGCCGGCTGGACCGAAGGCCTGCAATTGATGAAGGAAGGCGCCAAATACCGCTTTTTCATCCCGTCCAATCTGGCCTACGGCGAACGCGGCGCCGGCCGCGACATCGGCCCCAACGCCGCATTGATTTTCGATGTGGAATTGATCAAGGTCAATTAAATAACAACCGCCAACCGGTAACGCGGGCATTCCCGGTTGGCGTTCCGCTTAATCCGTCACCGGACAGTAACTTCTACCCGGCGGTTTTTCGGTTCATCGGTATTATCCGGCGTCGCTATCAACAGATTCTTTTCCCCATGCGAATCCACCGTGACCTTGCCGGCGTCCGGCATGGCCTCCGCGAATAACGCCGCCACCGATTTCGCCCTTTCCAGACTCAAGCGGGCATTGGTTTGCTCGTCGCCGACCGTATCGGTATGGCCGATGATCGAAATATCGGCCGCCGGCCGCCGCTTGATTTCCGCAATGATTTCGGGAATATCGGCCATGGACTCCGCCGTCAGCGTCGCCGTGCCGCCTTCGAAATACAAATAAAACGGCCGCGGTTTTTCCGGGCTGGCCGCCATCGCGGCGCCGAAATCTTCCTTGATCCGCTGCTCGCTGACGGCAAAGGTTTTTCCGGCTTCGCCTTTGAAATTCACGGCATCCCGGTTATTCTCCAACAAGGTGGTGCCTTGCTGAGTGGTAACCTCCACCTTGCCGAGGCTGCCGTCGTCTTCCGCCAGCAAAACCACATAAGATTGAGAACAGCCGCTTAGCCCCAAGGCAAGCGGCAAGCATATCGCCCGCAAAGAGGGAAAAGCGGCCGTACCGGTTTTGTTATGCTTAGCCATTATTCCGCCTCCGCCTTGGCCAAAAAGCGCGTGCCCCTGACCCCGATAATACCGGCCGGGGTTTTTACCGATACCGCCTCCGGTTTGAGTTTGGCAATCACACCGGAAATATAATGCAAGGTGCCCTTGAGCAGACTCGCCGCCAATTTCAATTCGCTTTTGGCCGGGGCGAACAGATATTCATCGATACGCAGCTCGGTGTCCGGCCCCAAAGACATGATGGTATTGTCTTTAAAAGTCACACCCATCCGGCCGTTCGCGCCCGTTTTAAGCAAATTGCCCAGAAACAATGGCACTCCGGGTTGAGCCGGCACAGTGCCTTGCTCCGCCGTAATACTGGCGTCGCCCTCGACAATTTTCACAAACCCCAACACGCCGCTCTCGGCCCAAACCTCGGCCGGCAACAGGCTTAATGCCAGCGCCAATACCGTCATACTCAGCTTTATCATTTTCCCCTCCCAAAGGCATTTACGGCTCTCTTTAACAATTTTCCCGACCCGCTATACTTGTCGATATTCAGTCTTGGGCGCCGGTATCAATTTGACGCCGTCACTAGACAAGTCTCAATAATAGTCATACATTGCGGATTAAGCGCGAAAAACAGCCGAAACTTTTTTATAACCCTATGCCGAACCGTCTTGAGAAATTCAGCCCCTCTTAATTTTTTATGCTTCCCTAAACAGCCATCGTGAATTCCGAGCCCCTCTCCGCCATAACCATACCGCAAGCCTTGCTGTATAGCGATGCGATTAGCGGGCCGGCCTTGCAACGAATTATCGAAGCGTCCGCCAGCCAGTGCGATACCTACCTGCTAACCGATGCCGACCAAATAATACCGGAACTAGTGAGGGGTAATTTCGACATCCTGTTCCTGGACATCGATGCCGAAGGGCTCGAGGTTGACAAACTTTTGCCGCTAGTGCGGCGGCAATTTTTATTGCCCGAACTCCCCGTCCTGATCTTATCCGCCCCGGCCTCCGAAACCCAACGCAACGCCGCGCTGGAACTGGGCGCCACCGACTTTATAACGACCCCGCCGGCCGCCGGCGATGTGGCTTTAAAAACCAGAAACGCGCTGGCTTTCCGCCACTGTTTCAAGGTTCATCAGGCGGCCGAGCATCTGCTTGAACGTCAAGTCAAGGTCAGAACCGCCAAGTTGAATATGCTGATAGACAGCGGCTTGATGATGTCGCAGGAAAAAAGCCGCGACCGTTTGCTGACGCACATCCTCCGCCAGGGCCAAAAGCTGCTGCATTGCGATGGCGGCACCCTTTTTCTGGTGACCAAGAACCAATCGTTACGCTTTGCCATCCGCACCCGCGACGATGCCCTGCCTTTCCAGGAAATCGCGCTGTACGATCCGGCCACCGGGCACATCAACGACCGCTATGCCTCGACCTATGCCGCCAACCACAAGCAAACCGTCATCATCGATAACGCCTATACCGAGACCCGCTTCGACTGTAGCGGCACCCAAGCCTTTGACGCCAAAACGGGTTACCGGACCGTTTCCCTACTAACCGTGCCCCTGGCGCCGCGCAACGGCCAGGTCATCGGTGTTCTGCAATTTTTCAATGCGCTGGATCCGGAAACCGGTGCCGTGATTCCCTTTCCCGAAGATATTGTCGAACTGGTGGAAGCCCTGGCGGCTCAATCCGCCATCGCCCTGGATAATTTGCAACTGATCGAGGGCCAGAAAGCCACCACTGAAAGCATCATTCGGGTTCTGGCGTCCGCCATCGACACCAAAAGCCCGCATACCGGCCACCATTGCGTGCGGGTACCGGAACTGGCCGTGATGCTGGCCGAAGCCGCCTGCCGGCAAAACCACGGGCCCCTGGCAAATTTCAATTTCGAATCCGAAGACCAATGGCTGGAATTCAGGGTCGGCGCTTGGTTGCACGATTGCGGCAAAGTTACCACGCCCGAGTATGTGATCGAAAAAGCCACCAAGCTGGACATGCTGTTCAACCGCATCCACGAAATCCGCATGCGCTTCGAAGTGTTATTGCGCGACGCCGACATCAGGCGGCTGGAAACGCTGCTGGACGGCGGCAACGACCTGGAAACCCACCAACGCTTCGAACGGGAAAAGGCTGAACTCATGGCGGACTTTGCCTTTATCGCCGACTGCAATATGGGGCGCGAATCGATGCATCCCAGCGATTGCGAACGCATCAAGTCCATCGCCGAAAAAACCTGGCTGCGCTATTTCGACGACACACTGGGGCTGTCGCAGCAAGACACCCTGCGCCTGCAGGCCGAAGATAAGCCCGCTTTACCGGTAACGGAGCGATTACTGGCCGACAAACCCAAGCACATCGTGCCCCGCCCGCCCAATCAAGTCCCCGATCCGGCCCTGGGTATTAAAATGACCATCCCGGACAATATGTTCAATTATGGCGAGATTTATAACCTGTCCATACAAAAAGGCACCCTGACCGCCGAAGAGCGTTACAAAATCAACGAACACATCATCGAAACCATCAATCTTCTGGAAAAAATTCCCTTCCCGGATTTTTTGCAGCGGGTGCCGGAATACGCCACCACTCACCACGAAACCCTGGACGGACGCGGTTATCCGCGCAAACTGACCGAAAGAGAGTTGTCCATTCCGGCGCGGATCATGGCGGTTGCCGATATTTTCGAGGCCATTACCGCCTCCGACCGGCCTTACAAGCGGCCTTATAAACTGTCCGAGTCGATAAAAATTCTCTGCAACATGAAGAAAAATCGCCACATCGATCCCGATGTATTCGAGTTGTTTTTAACCTCCGGCGTGTATAAAGAATTTGCCGTCAAATACTTGCTGCCCGAGCAAATAGACGAAGTGGACATATTCGAGTTTCTCGGCCCTCCCGCCTAACCAGCCCCTTCCGTTCGCCCCAAGCCATGCTGTTAAAAGCCACTCCACTCCGGCTGATACTCGGTTGCGGCGTGTTGCTGGCAACCCTGCTGGGCTGCGGCGGCCTGTATCTGTGGGACCCGTTGCCGCTCCAAATCGTGCGCAACGCCACCTTCGACCAGTTTCAACGCCTCCAGCCGCGGCTTTACCGCGACGCCCCGGTCAGAATCATCGCTATCGACGACGACAGCCTGAACCGGCTTGGGCAATGGCCGTGGCCGCGCACCCGTATTGCCGAGCTGCTGACTCTTTTGCAGGCCGCCGAACCGGCCGCCATTGCCGTCGATATTATCTTTGCCGAAAAAGACCGCACCTCGCCGCAAGCCATGCTGGATTTTTGGCAACTATCCGTCGAGAAAAGACAACTGCTCGGCAAGCTGCCGGACCATGACGCCGTGCTGGCCGAGGCGGTTCGGCACAGTACCGCCGTGCTGGGTTTTGCCCTGTCGGCGGCCCCGTCCGCGCCGGCATCGGCACCGCCCGCCATCAAGGCCCGCTATGTGCAAATCGGCCCCTCGCCGCTGCCTGCCTTGCCGCTTTTCCAAGGCGCGCTATCGGCCCTGCCCATACTGGAAACCGCGGCGGCCGGCAACGGCGCCTTGACCTTTATCGCCGACGCCGACGGCGTGATCAGAAAGGTGCCTTTACTGCTGCGCTACCAAAACAGCCTGGTGCCGTCCCTGGCGGCGGAAAGTTTGCGCCTGGCCCAAAAAGCCGATAACTATACTTTGCGCAGCCAAGCGGAGGGTTTGGCTGAAATAGGCATAGGCGGCATTCGAGTACCGACCACGGCCGGCGGCGAAACCTGGATCCATTACAGCCAGCCGGACAGCAGGCGTTATATCCCGGTCTGGCAGGTGCTGGCCGGCCGGATAGACAACAGTCAACTGCGCGGCAACATCCTGTTGATAGGCGCTTCGGCGCAAGGCCTGATGGATTTGCGCTTTAGCCCGCTGGGCGGCATCATTCCCGGCATCGAAGTTCACGCCCAGGCCTTGGAGCAAATCCTCGGCGGCATATTCTTGATCCGGCCCGACTGGGCCATTGCCTGGGAAATGCTGGTCATCGTACTCGGCGGCTTGCTGATCGGCGCCATAGCCTTGGGCCGCGGCGCGATCCTTTCGTTTTTCGGTTTTGCCCTGGCCTTGCTGCTGTTGTGGGCAGGCGCCTGGCATGCTTATACCGCATTTCGCTACCTGCTCGACCCCACGGTGCCGTCGCTGATGCTGTTAACCGTCTTTCTCTTCACCAGCATTTTTCGGCATATTTACAGCGAACGCAGCCAACGCTGGGTCAAACAGGCGTTTTCGCGGTATATCTCGCCCAACCTGGTGGACTATCTGATCAGCCACCCGGAGGAGCTGGAACTGGGCGGGCAGCGCCAAACCTGCAGCTTTGTCTTCACCGATCTGGCCGACTTTACCTCGTTGATGGAAAACCTGGACCCCGGCCAAGCCGTGAGCCTGTTGAATACCTATCTGGAAAACATGATCGCCATTGCTTTTTCCCATCAGGGCACCCTGGACAGGATAGTCGGCGACGCCGTGGCCATCATGTTCTCCGCGCCCGTCAAACAGGCCGACCACCGGCGCCGCGCCATTCAATGCGCCTTGGACATGCAACGCTATGCCGGCCGCTATGCCGCCGAACTCAACGCGCAAGGTATCGCTTTCGGCCAAACCCGCATCGGCGTGCATAGCGGAGAGGTGATAGTCGGCAATTTCGGCGGCAAGACCATTTTCGACTACCGGGCCTTGGGCGACGTGGTCAATACCGCCTCGCGGCTGGAAGGCGCCAACAAATATCTCGGTACCCTGATCTGCGCCTCCGCGGCCACCTTGTCGGGTTGCGCCGATATAGCCAAGCGTCGCATCGGCCATTTGCTGGTAAAAGGTAAATCCATACCGCTAGAAGTTTACGAGCCGCTGGACAGCCGCGGCCTTGATTTTTCGGCGTTGACCGCCTAT
>JGI24126J20157_1000705_pt1 | contig 11055 bp, 4 predicted proteins | sample SubbioR12Aug_8Ca_FD_20157 | JGI IMG/M metagenome (IMG submission 20157)
CTCTATGTTGGCCCTGAAGGCGGCCCATACGTTTTGAAAACAGGCCCACAGACCCTATCTGTTTCGCCAAAACAAATTGTAAAACTGAAAAGTGCAACTGATACCATGCGTATCCTGTTCACCATTCATATGCGGAAAGATACTTTGCCTGTCCCTTTCTATGATATTCGCTTTAATAAAGGAGAAAGACCAAAGATTTTAAGCAGGTTCCAGAAAATACCTCCTGGTATTGTCAATTATGATTACATCATCAACTACCAGCGTTTCAGAGAGTTGTATTATGCAAGAATTCCACGTTGCCAAAATGTGAGATTGAAACATTGGGATACATGCCATGCCCCTTATTGTGAGCATGAGGCAATCAAACAACTTACCATGATGCATGCAAATGCAGGTGGCGTTGGAAGTGGTCTGATTAAAGATGCGATAGAATGTTTGGGAGCCAAAAACCCACAATATGGTGTAACCTTTATTTTGAGTGATTTAAAACCAGGATGTACCTTTTCTGACGTTCAGATTAATTATGATACATTCTGTGATCCAAAAGCATGGGTTCCATTGGTTGGTGGTATAATCCCGGGCGGAAGGCCTTTGGGCTTGCCCTATCTGGGATACCAATTACAGGGTAACCCACCAAATCGTTTTTCAACCCAGTATACTGCATCTCAGGTTTGCGGACCAAATGGCTGCGTAACCGTAGGTATTATAGTGGGCAATGGTGTTAGCAAATCCGGCACCAAGCCGCTTTGTGCAGATACCCAGTACTATGATAAGTTCGCTTGTTTCCCATTGATCGACCCAAGCTTTGAAGTGCTTACCCCATTACCAAATGCTTACCAAAACCGCAAAATGTGTAAAGGTGAGCCTATTGTGGTAAGACCCATATTGTCTAATAATACCAATACCCGCGATTTGAAATCCCTGCGTTGGGAACTTGCAACCGGAAACGCCAGCCCGTATTTCTCCAGAAACTGGAGCCGCTGGATTCAGGAAGATTATTTCAGTGGTCAATATCTGAAAGATTCAGGTACCACTAAGATTTATAACTATATGGTGCAAACCCGTGGCGGTGAAAATGTGTATCAGGTTCCATGTACCGATATATGGAATGACGGTAAAACCTATACCACCGGTATAAGAGATACTATCGTTACTGCCATTATTTCCAAATGGGATACTGCAGCAGATGTTTCACTGGTTTGGGATAATATTAAAGTAAAACTGGAAGCAAGAGGATTTGATCCATTTGCCTTGAGCCCAACTCAAATTGCCCAAATGATTTGGAACAATGTGGGTATTATTGGCAACATACCTTCAGGAGCAAAAGGTTGTATTGATACTACCGGTTTCGGTAAGTTTATTCGATTCTACCTGCGCCCTGATCCTAATTTCACCAAAATCATCCACGAAAGAGATACCAATATTGTGCCTTTGGATTCATTCTTCTTGAAAGGCAAATATGTAAGGTCTTATACCTTTACCCCGCAGTGGAATGGCTACCATCTGGTAAGTATTTCCATGACCTCGGCCAATGGCAAGTGTGATGAATTTGCAGCTTATCCTGTAATCGTAGGCTTTGCGGCCTTCCTGGAAGTTCCTGATTCGATTGTTTGTGCCGATCAGGGAACTTCTCTGAAAGCACTTACCGATTTCCGCTACTTCCATCCGGATCCAATCAACTTCGGAACCTGGGATCCATATGATTATTGGAGAGATCCTGTTCGTCAGCAAAAAACCACTTTCGGAGATACAAATAGTGAGAGATTCACCAAATGGGATTGGGACAAACGCGATGACGATATAACCAAGCCCCAAACTATTTTTGGAGGTGGCATTTATGGTGCCTCCGGTGTAGGCACTCCATGGAAAGACCTCGGCGGACCATCTAAAATAAATGGTGGCATCTATTATGAGAATGACTCAGGGGTATATACCATGAGAATGTATACCGGCGACAGCACAGGTTGTATGGATACCACGACCAAACGTTTGTTCATCACCCGTCTGGATGTTGGGTTCCGATTGAATGTAAACACTCCTGCATGTAATTCTACCATTGAGTTCTTTGACTCCAGTTATCTCTACGATCCATGCAATTGGGCTATGAGGAACTGCCAGGGCAATAAACCCATGACCTGCGATTTCGTTCGTGAATGGTATATCAACTGGGGTGATGGCAAAGACAACTTGTACAAACGCAATGCTGCAAGTGAAGAAGGAATTCCAAGCCGCGTTGGTCATACGTATACCCGCAACGGCTGGTTCCTGGTACAGTACATTCAAAAAACCGATCAGGGTTGTTATGATACTATGGAGCGCTGGATTAAGATTCCGGGCCCAAGACCGAAATTTGAATACACTGACAAAGCCGGGTACGATGTTACCATTTGCGAAGGCGATTCTCTGAGATTTACCAACCTGTCTGATTCTGCATCAACAAGCGCAGACTGGACCTGGTTCTTTGGAGATACCAAAATCAAAAACGTAAAAGATACTTTCCTTTGGCATACATACGAAAAACCTGGTGTGTTCCATGTTACCCTACAGGAATATGACAGCTTAATCGTTCCACCGAATATTTACAGATATTGCCCCGCTACCTTCCCAGATACCCCAACCCAGCGCGCATTTATTGTGACTGTGTTGAAACGGGATACGGTTCGGGGTTCTGTAGATAAACTGGCTATTTGCCCGGGTGATTCCATCACATTTACAGATAATAGTGATGATAGTCTGACTTCCTATAAATGGAGTTATAAAAACCTGAGCGGTGGATTTGAAGACAGTATTACTGTTGCTACCAAGCAATTCACGAAGGCCTTTAGTGTGCCCGGCACCTATCAGGTATTCCATACCGCTGACTACAATCCAAACCACGCAAGGCCATGGTGTCCAAGTGATCCGGTTCCGTTGACTTTCCTGGTGGATAGCGTAATAGCAGATTTTGACATAGACAGCAGTAATGTTCCTGAATTCTGTTTCACCAGAACAGACATTAACGGGGTGCAGTTCCGCTGGGGCTTTAACCACAGAAACGATATCACTCAGGGTCCTTTGAAAGACTTCCTGGAAGAGAGCAAGTCTCCGGATAAGAAAGTTTGTACTTCCTTCGATAGCTCCGGTGTGTATTGGGTTTGTCTGATTGCTAAAAACAGCACCGGTTGTGAAGACACCATTTGCAAACCTGTGGAAGTGAACTTGTTTATCTTCCTTGCAAACGTATTTACTCCAGGTTCTTTGGATGGTAAAAACGATACTTATCGTGTGCCAATTCAGGGACAGGATGTATTTGAGCTGAAGATATTCAACCGTTGGGGTGAAAGAGTATTCCAGAGCGAAGATCCGCGCAAGCAGTGGGATGGCTCTGTGAACAACAAAGGCGCTGAATGTCCTGCCGGTACTTATTTCTATCAGTTGAAGTACCGCTTCAAAGGAAAAGAAAAGGTAGAAGTGATCTCCGGTTCTATCAATTTGATCCGCGATACACAGTAAAAATTAGTTTTAATCATAATATTAAACCCCGCAAACACTTGCGGGGTTTATTTTTGCCCCATGCTTTACAGGCAGCAAACAATTGCAGCGCGAGCCACCCCTCCCGGAACAGGAGCTATTCATATTGTACGCATTTCCGGTCCGGATACTGCGCAGGTATTGGCAGCACTGATGCCGGGTAAAGCAGAGATCTCTCAAACCCATACCTTGAAGCTGCGAAAACTGTATGCTGGAAATAAATTGATTGATGAGGCTTTAGTGGCAGTTTTTAAAGCCCCTGAGAGCTTTACAGGTGAGGATGCAGCTGAGTTGTACCTGCACGGTTCAGAATTCATTACAAATCAGATTATGCAGGAATTGATTAGTTTGGGAGTACGCCTTGCAGACCCGGGTGAATTTACCATGCGCGCTTATCTGAATGGCAAACTGGATCTGGCGCAGGCAGAAGCAGTAGCTGATTTGATTGCAGCGCAGTCTGAAGGTTCTCACAAACTGGCAATGAACCAACTCAAAGGTGGAATCAGTGCCAAAATTTCTGAAATGCGCTCCTCCTTATTGGAGTTTGCAGCATTAATAGAACTGGAATTGGATTTTGGTGAAGAAGATGTGGAATTTGCCAACCGCGAAAAATTGCTTGAAATGCTAATGCATCTTTTAAATGAAGTGGAAATGCTGTTGGCCAGTTTTAAATCCGGCAATGCCATTCGCGATGGTATTCCGGTGGCAATTGTTGGCAGACCCAATGCAGGGAAAAGCACACTGTTAAATGTAATATTAAATGAGGAGAGAGCCATAGTAACAGATATTCCCGGAACTACACGGGATACCATTGAGGAATATTTTGTACATGAAGGATTGAGATACCGCCTGATTGACACAGCAGGAATAAGGGATGCAACAGATAAGGTAGAGGCAATTGGAATAGAAAGAACATTTAAAAGCGCTGAAAAAGCAGCTTTGATTTGGTTGGTTTTTGATGTGCAGGATGATGCATCTGAAATTCAGGAAACCCTTGTGAAGCTTAGGCAGAATGGTGAAGCTGAAATTTGGTTGCTGGCAAACAAATCCGATTTAACTACCAATAAAAACCAAAATAATTTTACCGAAAAAACCATTTATATTTCTGCCAAAAATAATGAACTCGGAAATTTATTTGAACACTTAAGTACCTATGGAAAAAGCATTTTGGCCGAAGCTTCTGATACCACCATCAGCAATTTGCGGCACTATGAAGTGTTGAAAAATGCAAAAACAGAACTGCAAAAAGTGGTAAAGGCCATTCATCAAAAAGATACTTCCGATTTACTGGCCTTTGACCTGAGACAGGCCATGACAGAGCTGGGAAAAATTACCGGTGTTATCGATACCGAAGATATTTTAGGCGAGATATTTAGTAAGTTTTGTATCGGAAAATAACCCGATTCCCTTATTCTTTCACCAGCATCTTCGTTTGTACGGCTCTGCCGGCACGCACTTCCACCTCATAGACGCCAGGAACAAAATGAGTGCAATTCAAAGTTATTAAATCTTTTCCGGTAAATATTATTCTACCAACAACATCGGAAACGCGCACTTCATAATGGCTGTATTGTGCTGCTATCTGAAGGCTCACATAGTCTTTGGCAGGGTTTGGATACATGGAAAATAATTCCAAATTCGGATCGTATAATCCCAATATCTTATTTACAGTAACTACATAATTTTTAATGGCAGTTCCACTTTGTGATGTAACCTTATAGGAAAGTGGTGTACTGAAATTTTGTACAGAAACATCGCTGAATTGTTTCACTCCAACTACTGTTGTAATTGCGGAATCCGAGATGGTAAAACTGGCAACAAGACTGGTCAGGTCAGCGTTTTCGGGAACATCTACCTTAATCGTTCCACCACTGGTATCTCTGTTAAAAATTCCAATTGCATTGGGAGATTTGAATTGAAATGTGAGCATTTCTGCAGCGGTATTAGGCAAAATATTTACAAATATTTTATATGTTTTTTTGTGATTCCCATCCTGTGAAGTAACAATACCAATTAATGTATCGGAATAATTATTTGCTGTAATTCCACTGTTTTGTTTATTTCCGGAAATTTCAAAAGTTGCGCTGTCACTGAGTGTAAAAGCAGCCACCAACGCTGTATTGTTGCTGCCAAATGGTATCGATGCCGTTACACTTCCATGTAAACTGTCAATAGAAATTACATTTCCTGGAATTACCGGATTTACTAAATTCCAACTGAGTAAATCACAAGCAGTGTTTTTTGCTGTAAGCACTTTTACCATATAATCTTTAAAATAATTGCTGTCTTCTGCAATAACTTTATATGGTACAGGATATCTGAAATCGTATTTGCTGATTCCGTTTGTATCTGGTTGGTAATATACCTGAAGACGTGCATTGGGGCTAATGGTGGTCCACGAAGAGCGATTTTGAATGGAAGTTCCATAAGGCACTGTAACTTCCACCAAACCTGATTTTATTATACCGGTAACATCCGGATTTTTAAATGCAAAACTGAACAATTCGCAAGATGTATCCGGTAATTCTACTACACGCACCAGATATTTTTTCCGATACAAACCATCGGGATTTTTAATGATATAATAAACATTATTGCTAAAATTATTCACGGTAATTCCGCTTTGCTGGGCAATATTTCCGACAAATGTTCCGGTGCTGTCCGTAACGCCAAATTGCGCTACCAGACTGTCTTTGTTCGTTCCGTGGTACACGTAACAGGTGATAGTTCCACCGCTGTCGTTTTGTACCAGAGAATCGTATTTGCTATGACCAGGAAATGTGAATGAAGTAATAGCCATTTCCAGTAAGGTGGAATCCACAAAAGAAAAACAGGAATTTCCAACAGGATCTGTAAATGCACCACCCGCCAGATTTACAAATATTTTTCCAGGTTTATTTGGTGTAATTTCCAATTCATACCAAAGTGGATTTCGTTTTACCAATCCGGTAATTCTGCCATTGGTGAATTTGAGTTTCCCAGTATCAAATGCCGGACAATATTCGCTCAATTTTAATATGCCCGTAAAATGTCCGTAAACCTTAGGTTTGGGCATGGTCCACAAAATAGAAGGTTTTTTATTGTCGATATAAATCGCGTAATCTTCTGCCTGTCCGTAGCTCAAGGTCCCACATGCTGAAGTAATGGGGCTGAAATCGCTCACTACACGCATTCGCAACCAGGTATTTACAACCGGTGGGGAAGTGAGAATTTTGACGCTGGTATTTCTTCTGCCTTTTCCCTGTGCAAAAGTCGCTGCAAGTTCGTTGGCGTCGGCAAAATCGCCATCGTTGTTGTAGTCAATAAAAATGGCAGCATATTCATTGTTTAATGTGCCGTTTGTAACCCAGGCGGTGTAAGTGTTTCCCGCCTTTACCTGCATGCCTTCAGAGCAACTAAAATCTTCCAGATTTGGATTTTGCCAGAGCGAAAAATTGCTGCTTTTGTCGATATTTCCCATTTCAAAACGGTGAATTCCTATCAGGTAATTACCAAACGTTCCCGTATTTACAGTGCAGGTTGCAGCTATTCCTAATTCGGAATATTGCACCGTTTTTGTGCTGCTGGAAGTGCCAAAATTATTATTAATATTTAACGTAATTATTAATGAACCGGATTTGGTAAGCATAATTTCCGGTTGCCTGCTCAAAGAGTCTGTTCCGTTGATATATTTATAGGAATCATAAGGTAAAATATTCCAAACTCTGGTGTATTTACCACCGCTCGAAATATCGTTGAGAATATAATTTTTGGGGCATTTTATGGTGGAAGGGCAAATGCTGAAATCTGCAACAGGAGCCTTGGTTTGGTATTGGTACAAACTGGTTTGCCAGATGCCACGTCCGTAAGTGCTGATTCGAATGCAACTTTTAGGTGTACCATCGTTAAAAATATCCATGTCTGTTATTCTTGCGATTGCAGGTAAATTTTTTGAAATACTGGTCCAGTTTGCCAGATTCCTGTTTTTATAATATACCCCAAAATTGGTGGCCACATAAATGCTGCTGTCGAATGCACGATCATCCACGGCAAAACCTACGATATAATTTGCAGGTAAATTTTTGCTGAAATTCCACCAGGTTTTACCTTTGTCGCTGCTCTTGTAAATCTTAGAGCCAATGGTAATATAAACGACATTGCTGTCTCTCGAATGTGTAATGATTTGTTGGATATTTCCGGCAGGTTTTGTTAAAGAATTAAATACGGGTTTGCTGCTATTTACAAAATCCACTCGATATAATATTCCATTATTTCTCGCCCAATACAGTATATTCATATTGGACTTGCTTTGGGCCATTGCCGTAGTAGTTGCTGTGCCGTAATGGATCAAAGAATCGCTCAGTTGGTTCCAGGTGGGAGAGGTGGCTCTAAGGTTATTCGTGCGATATAAATTGTGATAACCCATATACATGATATTGGTATCTTTTCGGTGTAATTCATACACAGAATTGTTTTGTCCGTTTATACCACGGCTTCCAAAAGTCTGCAGGTTGTATTGATTTCCACCACCCTGATAATATTGGTAATTGCTGTCCTGATAATCAAATAAAAAATCACCACCGTAATCACCACCTCGAATGGTATAAAACGTTCCGTCTTTGTAATAATTTAAACCGTTATCCTGCAAGCCTCCCAGCGCCTTTTCCCGGTTCAGGGAGCTTTGTCCCATGCGATAAAATTCGGAGGCAGACAGGCCGTCAGAAATGGTTTTCCAGGTATTTCCGGTATCTGTACTTCGGTCTATTCCACCATCGTGTGCGATATATAATTTCTTTGAATTATTTGGAGAAAAAATAAAATGGTGTTTATCGGCATGCACACCATAAGCCCATGGAGATTTTAATCGCCAGGTTACACCGGAATCGCGCGATTTCCAGATACAAATGGCGCCTACATAAACCGAAGCAGGATCTTTGGGATCCACAGTAACTGTTAGGTTATATGAGCCCTGGCCATTGTTGCTGCTGCCATCGCTGCTATAACCAAGGATTTGTGGTTGGTTGCTCTGTAATTTCCAGTTTAAACCTGCATTTGTGCTTTTAAAAACACCACCAAAATAAGTTTTATTTCCCCAGCTGTTTCCCCGCCATGCAACGGTATAAACCAAATTGGTATCAGCCGGTGTTACTCCAATATAAACTCCATAAAAAGTATCTGCAGGACTTACATTTATTTGCATCCAACTCTCCCCGAAATTTTTACTGTAATAAAAATATTTATGCGATGTTGCATAAAGGCTAAATCCGCTTCCCGGCTTGATTACAAGATCGTTGAATTCATCAGAAACAGTGCTTTTTTTGGTCCAGGTATTTCCGCCATTCGTTGTTTTATAAATACCGCCGTTGGTGGTTGCTACAATAATATTGGTATCTGTTGGATGCATGGCCATCTGCACTACCAGCACATTTCCCATTCCGCTATTTTTCTGCGTCCAGGTTTTTCCGCCATCCATACTTTTCCAAACACCCATTCCGCCACCATAATAATTGGCATCACCCGTACCCAGATAAATGGTATTTGGATTTTTATAATTGATGAGTCCTGAAGCACAAGCTGTATTCGGCAAACCATCTGTTAGGGCTTTCCAGGTTTGGCCTTCATTGCTGCTTTTCCATAACCCGCCGGAGGCAGAAACCGCAAATAGAATATTACTGTCTGTCGGGTGAAAAACAAGGTGGCTCACACGCCCCATTCCAGTGGTTTGCACACTCGGATTTTCGGGAAATTTCACCATTCCCAATTGGCTCCACTGGTCGTTTTGCGACAGCAATGATGTGGTGAGAATAAAACATAAAATGAATAAAATATTTTTCATCTGGAAGTGGTGTCCGAGTGATCCTTTTTCCACTGTTGAATGATATCGTATTCGGTCATCACCATTCCATTTTCTTTTATGCGATATTGGTTTTTTTGTTTCCAATTTAAAAATTTTTTGTAATCGTAAACCTCATTCAAATTGCCGGAATTTTCTTCTTTTTTTTCGCGTTCAAAGATATTTTCACCTTCATTATCTTCATCGCGGATGGGGCGTTGTTTTCCCTTCCAATACAATTCAAAGGCAGAAACAGTAGCAGCGAATGGAACCAGGGTATCCGCCATCATGGTTTTCCAATATGCTGTTTGCATGGTGTCTTGTTGTCGTCTGGTGAATTCTTTGGCATTTCTTCGGGCCTGTATGTGGGAGCAAGCGTACAGACAGAAAACCACACCAAACAGCAAAAACACCCACCGGTTCATTTTTCAAATTTAGGTATTTGCCCATTGCCATAAAAGGCAATTCAAAGGAGATTAGGCTGTTTGGAATTTATTCCTCAACTACCCCAAATCCGGTTGTAATTAGAGATGCAATGGTGTGAAAAGACAAAAGGTTAAATTCACGCAGGAGGCGAGATTTATTTTGAGAATCCTGAAATTCGATTTGCACTTCATCCATTAAATTAAAAAAAATACCTTATTCAACCCCTTCAGGGTTGGTATGCCGTAACGCCTTCGGCTATTGAGGTTGAATCCCTTCGGGATTCTGAATAAACTCAGGTAAATATCCGGTGTGGTTTGAAAATATATTCAGATTGTGCATGTCATTTAAAACCAGAATCCCGAAGGGATTCAACTTCCATAGCGCAGCGATAATGATTTGAAGGGGTTTGGCGGAATTTTTGCGCCGGAGGCAGGCAAAAAATGTGACAAACCCATAAACGAAAATTGAAATTAATTAATGGTGCATCAAAATCTGTTGCAGAATATTGTGTCCATTGGCATCCAATACAATTCCCACGTAAACCCCGTCAGATAAGCCGTTGATGTCAATCACATTGTTCGTGTTTTGCTCAGGAATTTATTGTGATTCCTTGGTATTGGGTTTAAAATTCTCATCCATTGTAACGAAATTCAATTGTAAAACCAGAATCCCGAAGGGATTCAACTTCCATAGCGCAGCGATAATGATTTGAAGGGGTTTGGCGGATTTTTTGCGCCGGAGGCAGGCAAAAAATGTGACAAACCCATAAACAAAATATGAAATAAATTAATGGTGCATCAAAATCTGTTGCAGAATTTTGTGTCCATCGGCATCCAAAACAATTCCCACGTAAACCCCGGCAGATAAGCCGTTGATGTCAATCACATTGTTCGTGATTTGCACAGGGATTTGTTGTCATCCGATATTAGCTCGTTTCAAAAGGATTCGATTTCAATGAAATTACAAATGTCCTAACAGAATCCCGAAGGGATTCAACTTCCGTAGCGCAGCGATAATGAAATGTTGGAAGGGTTTGGCGGATTTTTTGCGCCGGAGGCAGGCAAAAAATGTGACAACCCATAAACAAAATATGAAATAAATTAATGGTGTATCAAAATCTGTTGCAGAATTTTGTGTCCATCGGCATCCAAAACAATTCCCACGTAAACCCCGGCAGATAGGCCGTTGATGTCAATCACATTGTTCGTGATTTGCACAGGGATTTGTCGTCATCCGATATTAGCTCGTTTCAAAAGGATTCGATTTCAATGAAATTACAAATGTCCTAACAGAATCCCGAAGGGATT
>JGI24126J20157_1000715_pt1 | contig 10913 bp, 7 predicted proteins | sample SubbioR12Aug_8Ca_FD_20157 | JGI IMG/M metagenome (IMG submission 20157)
TCTACCCCGTCAAACGTCCACCAGCCGGTAAGACCGGCGTCGAGCGAAGGGTTTGACGGTGCTGTATTGAACTTGCTCGTGCCTGCATTATACAAACGTCGAATCTCCTCTGTCGACAACACACGGTTGTACACACGGACATCATCCATTGAAGCTTTTGTGTTGGAATTTATTCGTAATGAAACAGACGCGTCACTGACTCGTGTTCCTGTATTTCCAGAAGTTGATATACCAACAGTAGCGCCGTTGACATAAAGTTTCATATTGGCCGAACCGTCTCCGTCTTGAACCATACAAACGTGTGACCATGTGTCGTGCGGAACAATCTTTGTTCTGTTCTCAATGTAGTCAACACCGCCTCCGCCCCGAAACAAAGTACCAAGGCCTGTACCGCCACCCGCAACTTCGGTATATAGATAAAAATCCCATCCCAGCGTAGATCCATCTGTTTTTCTCACAAGTACCGAGTCATGAACGGCGGACGCGCTTGGATTTAACCATGTACATACAGTGAGCGTGCTCAAGTCATTGATACCAACACTCGCTGGTACATTTATATAATCGTTTACTCCATCAAATTGTAGAGCCTGTCCAAGCTTTCCTCGAGTATAGAATGTTGACGTTGATATATTAACAGCGTTTCCGTGATTACCTTGCCCGCTCCTGTCCCAGACCGTTCCCCCTGTCATGTCAGCACTATCGAAGGTCCAATACCCTATAAGTCCCGTATAGTTTTGTGCTGGAGGTCGTCCGATCATCGCCGCATGTGAAGCTATCGGGAGTATCAAAAAGAAGAAAACCGACAAAAACGTGACACCAAGCCACCTGAACGTGTGCCTGCGGAGTTTTTTGTTTATTTGAATTTCCACGAGGATATGAGGGTGTCAACCATTTCTTTCTGAACTCTTGCGGAGCTTACTTGGTAGAGATCCCCTCCTTTAACGAACCAGACTTCATATGAATCATTGTTGAAGGCCGGGTTGTCTGAATAAAACGCGAGGGCCGAAATTCCGTCCACGTCCACCTTCCTCAAAGAATCCATCTTGAGGTCGGGGATGTCTCTCCGTACCCTCTCCTCCGTAAACACACTTTCGGGTTCATCGAACGATGTCGAAAATATTTGCACCCCTTCGTTGTTTCCGTCCTGAACGACCACAAGAAGTCCTCCCGGGTCGGGAACCTCGCTCACGGTCATTCCTTCGGACAGTCCAAAGAAAAATCTTTCGTCGGATGAGGTGAAAACAGAACCTCGTAAAGCGGTAACATCATTCAAAGTTTTCTCGGCGCTCTCTTTAGGGTCAACAAAAGAACGGATATCGGATATATCAAAATCGGGTGATTTGAAAAAATAAAAGCCTGCGCCGGCCACAATCACGATACCCACAACAATGTATGTTTTTTTACCCATCGATACGTATCGGTTAGGCGAACCTTCTACTCGATCGGATTGTCGAGGTTAATCGAGCCGACCTCGACGATCTTCTTTACCTCCGGGTCATACAAAATAACCTTTTGGTTCTTTGAATAGATGATGACCTTGTCCCCCACCTTTGCCTTGGCAAAAAATGGCTGACCCTCGAGCTTTTCGATATCATTCACCGTCGCAATAGTCGGCTGTTCGTCGGTCGGCAGAACAAGTATTGCGTTTAGTTCTTCTAGGAGATCGGCGGTCTCTGCTGAGGGGGTTCCTGTGTCTGTCTTTTTTACCTCGCGTGTTTGCCAGTAGAAGTACCCCGCCGCACCAAGCGCCACCAAAAGAAGGAGCACGAGGAAGATGATTCCCCATGATGGACCACGCCTCGTCGCGTACTCGGGGTACTTTCGTGGTATCGGCGGGATAGGTGTTCTGCTCACAGTGTCCATATGACGTATATTTTATGCTAAATAAATCTAAATCAAAAGTGTCACTAATTTCTCACACGAACACCGCCAAAGCGGTACAAATCACCCACTTCGTTGGCGGTCATCGCATAGTTGTATATCCGCACGTCATCTATCCATCCATCAAAATCGTCGCCGATGGGGGTACTACTGATATCCCCACCGATAAGAACCGGGGTCGAGGTGTAGCTAATCGGACCGCTGATAGTGTCGTCGGTATCGAGAAGAATACCGTCTAGATAGGTATGTAGATTGGTTCCGTCGTAGGTCATAACTAAGTGGTACCACGTGTTAGTCAACAAAGATCGGGCTAGCGGAACACCATTCGCGCTATAACTTGCTCCGTCGCTCACATCAGTCTCGAGTAATGTAGAGGAGTTAACACGCATCATCCAAGATATAAAAGGCGAGCTCCACGGGTCATTGTACGCCTTCGATGCGATAGTCATTGAGGTTGCGTATGTGCGAGCCTTGAACCACGCCGACACGGTGATGGCGGAAGGTTGAAGTGTTGCGCTATTTGGTATCGAAACGTAATCATCAGCGCCATCAAATCCAAGCGCCTGACCGAGCCTGCCCGGCGCAGTGGTCGTAGAAACGGTGGACGGCATCGTACCGTGGTTATTATTGCCCGATGCATCCTGGACATTACTAAGCATGTACTTTCCATCGAATGTCCAATGACCAACGAGACCCTTGGGCGCTTTTGCGGTCGGGGTCGTTGCAACCTTTGCTTGGCCGAGTTTGTAAAGCGTCTCAATTTCAGCATCAGTAAGTTCCCTATCGTATATTCTGAATTCATCAACATCTCCGTTAAAAAACCCTGACCGAGCCTGAGCCTGGGTAAGACCCGTTGCAATACCGAAGCCTTGCTGACTGTAGTATTCTGGAACAGTGCTTGTGGTTGAAGCCGCCTCGAACACCCCATTAATATACAGCTTTACGTTGGGGCGATTTGGATCTCCTATCGTTGTCGTTGCGTAGGTTAAAACAGCGTGGTACCACTGATTATTCTTGAGGGTTGATGTAGAGGTGATGGGGTGGTTTCCGCCGTTCGTTGTGTCTTCAAAATCGGCTGAAATACGTCCACCAGCCAAGACGTTGTACCCGATCTGGAAATGCATGTTTCGTCCGCTTGTTTCTGACTCACCTGTACCTTTACCAATGATTGGCTCATGCGTAATACCACCAGTACCTGTTGAAGCTCCGACTCCCGTCCCGTTTCGCCGGAACCACACAGCGATCGAGAATCCGTCGCCGGAACCAACCTGTAGTTTGCTATAATTCGGGGCCGTTGTCGCAACCCTAGCGTACTCTGACGACCCGTTAAACCTTATCGCCTGACCAATTTTTCCGGGAGCGGTCGTCGACGAGGTCTCACCCGAAGCACCATCCATCAAATAAAAATGATTATCGTTACCGGTCAAATCTCTAATATTTTGATACAAATCCTTACCATCCATTGTCCAGTAGCCGACCAAATCTTTCACCAGTGTCAGATAATTTTGCGGAACATTGACCTTCCCCTGTTTTCCCCGGCCGATAGTAACTATCTGGCTCGATGTCGCAGCGGCGGCATTTGGTGTCGCGCTACCATCTATGTGTAGAAGTAGAGCGCCGGTACCAGACTTGGGAGGAGCGACGAAATTTTGATACTTCACACCCGATATTGTAAGTGTATCCCCCGCATCGAAAGAAGTCGTAACATCAACAAGCATTTCGCTCGTACTCGGATACGAAACCGTCGCACCAACTTTACCCGAAGCCGAACCACTAAAGGTTGGAGATGTCACCGATGTGTCCCATTCCATGCCGAAGCCCGACGTGGTCGCGATAGCGATGCGAATATCGTTAGTCAGAGTAATAGACGCGGTTCCGCTGTCATCGGAGACGGTAATAGGCGATGCGAGAGTCGATGCTTGTCCGATAGTGAATGTTTGGCTACCCGCTGAAGCAATATTGACTGGTGTGGTTGCAGGAGCGGTGATAGTAACAGTCTTGTCGTCGAGGTCAGCGACCGTTCCTGCATTGTCAGTCTCGAGCTCGAGGTTGTCTGGATCAGATGTGGCGGTGAAGTTCTTGAACGAAAGCCCGCCGATAGTTATGTAATCATTGGCGCTAAAGCTCGTGAGAACATCAATGACTGCCGTCTTGTTGCCGTCCTCGTATGTTACCGTGGTTGTTGCCACCTTAGTCGAACGAATGCGGCGTTCGTAGTCGTCAATCTCACCGACAATGAACAGGTCATCACCGTCTTCTGAAAATGTTGCGCCTTCTGGCTGTGTGAACGAGGCATCAGTGTTGATAGAGCGCAAGATAGTTCCGTCTTGAGTCGCTTCGATGAGGTCTGTATTCTCATGACTCAAGAGAAAAAGATGTTCGCTGATAGGGTCATAATAAATATCCGAAAGATCAGTAATGCCAGCACTACTCAAAGCTGTACCCAGGGCGGTAAGCTCGGTCGCGTTGCCGTTGATGTCCACTTCAAACACGCGGCCGCCGTTACCACCGCCGGCTTGTTTTTCGACGGCGACAAAGAAGCTGTTTTCGGCCGCGTTATACGAAACCCCCTCCATACCGAGATTGTTGGTGATGGTGATATTGGGTGTAAGCGTCGTGTTACCAACTGTGGTTCTGTTGATAGATGTTGTGGATTGGTCCATATCGAAAATAATGAGATATGGAGCGGCGGTCTGTTCTTGTACGACCGCATAGGTCGTGCCGTACATCCAATCAATACCTTCCGTATCGGTAAAACCCGTCATGTTAACAGTTCGTATCAATGTCCCGTTGATGTTGAACTCGTAAATGGTCGGGGTTCCGTTAATAACGAAGAAAAGTGTCCCTGTTATTTCGTTGTACGTGACAGAAGAAAGATCAGCGGTAATTGTAGGAACATCATTCGTTAAATATGTACTTGTATAATCATTGAGCGTTGGCGCGGTTAAAATGTTGGTGTCCAAGTTCTCCCATATCATGTTGAAAGTTGGTGAAGTGGGAATACGGATACGGATATCATTTGTCGCGGTTATTGTTCCGCCAGTATCCGTAATGGTAAAAGGCGAACTCGAGGAAACAGCGCCATTGACGGTGTACGTCTTACTGGCGTTAGAGGACATAGTTGCCGGGGTTACTGCTCCGACAACCTGGGCGATGATACGCGAAGCATTTAGGGTGCCGGTACCGGTAACATTCACATCGACAGTCGATGTCGCCGAAGGCATGGTACTGGTGGAGTTCGTGAGAAAAGAGACATTAGTAACGGTCGAACCGGTGATATCGGCCGGAGTGCCATTCGGATCAGTCTGGAGTTTTGCATCACCTGTACCGCCAGAAACGCCGTTTAATTCATGCAAATACGTATTCGTTACGTTCGCCCATTCGGATGGATCGAACTGTGTATCAAAATCCTTGAGCCCCGTCGAACCACCGAAACTTCCGGTGTTGGCCAAAAGATACTGCGATTCCAATTTTGTCGGCGAGGTTTGGTCGACGACAATTTTGGCGTTGTAGATACTAAAAGTGCTCGCCGCCGCGGAAGTTGATGCAACAAGTCGGTAATGCCGTCCGCTTGTTGGAGTAAATGCTGCGGAACGCACCCTGTCTGAAGATGAGGTTGCTGTGCCCTGATTAACAATCTGTGTTTTAAATGTCCAGTTAGCGAACGATCCGTCATCTTCTTCGAGCGCGATACCAATAGAACCGATAGTTTCAGTCAATTTAAGTTGTCCCGGACCTCCGATATGCACAAGTGTGGTGCCGACTCCCTCGTCCGAACCTCCTCCACCTCCACCGGGTTTACCGCCAGCCCCTCCGGTACATACGCTGCTGCCATCGCCATCACCACCTCCACCACCGCCGCCACCCAACACGTTATCTACGCCCGCTTTCCCGTTTTCAGTATCACAGGTATCATCTGCGCCTGTTCCAGCCGCGCCACCCGCGCCACCTGCATTATTGTTCCCATTACCTCCAGCTGAAGGAGTCCCGTTGGTTGCGTTCGAGGCTGTTACACCATTACCAGCTGGTCCGGCCGAGCCGCCACCGCCTCCTCCTGAATCAGCAGTAGTTTCGCCAGTTCCACCATTACCACCTGCAAAGACAACAGATCCTATAGTTGCGGGAGAGGTGATTACGCCCCCAGCTGCTCCGGTCGCACTGGTTGCTCCCGAACCGGGAGCAGCACGAACAATATATCCAGTCGAACCAGTAAAAGTACTGCTCGCCGGAGCGGTGGCGCCAGAGTTAACACCTTCGGCACCACCCCGTCCAACTCCAAGTATGGCCGTACTGCCGTATGTAATAGAGGTCGTTGCGCGTGAGTACGCTCCTCCTCCACCTCCTCCACCTCCAAGAGTAGCCGCGCTAGTTGCGCCGTCTCCACCTCCTCCACCTCCCCAGGCTTCAACTTGAGTATAGACAACACCGGGCGATGCCTTGTATAAAAAATGAGTCGTCGTCGTTGTTGCAGAAGCATTGTAGAGAGTCGATGATGATGTAAAAGTTCCAGCAAGCTGGTACGAAACTTCAGCATAAAATGTCGGACTCCCATCCCAACTTCCTGACATATACCTCCAATATTTCGGATTCGAGAGTGGCTGTGTGGTCGTATCATTCTTACCCGTTTCTTCATTACCGATTTCGATCTGACTTTGCGTGCTCGAGATTGGGTCGGCGCTTTGAATAATGATAATACGAGCAGCTTTGACCTGCGGTCCCGTACCACCAGAAAGATTAATATTGTACTCAGTCTGCGCAGCAGCCGGCGGAGTAAAGGCTGTCGAGCGCTGTCTGGTCGGCGAAGTTGCGGTAACCGAGATAGTGGCATCCTGTGTCCCCGTACCGAAACGCTCCAAAGCGACCGTGAGGGTGCCCGAAGAAACCGATGCTACGGTCTCGAAGTAATAGGTTGCACCTGTGTACTTGGTCGTATCGAGCTGGATAATAGCGGAGTGGTCGCCTGAAGCACTCACGACTGCGTCAATAATGTTGATTTCCTGCCTGATAGTAGTTGTAGCGGCGTATACTTTTTCAGGAAAAGAGAGATTTGCTCCACTTAGAACAACGGCAAAAATAAGGAGAAAAGACATTGCCTTTCTCAACCAACGTTTCAACTTTTTGGCACTCGGAATGAATTTCACAACCCTCGTCACGATAAAAACGCGGATAAACTTACACACGAATACGACAATCAATCTAGTCGCCGGGACTCTACTTCATTATAGAACATTTTTGATATGGTACCGATGATACCTGTGAGTTCCTGAAAATCCTTCCCTTGCGTCATGACACAGAGAAGGTATGGATTGTTCGGATAGTAGACAATCCCGCAATCATGGAGCTGTTTGATGTCGTCGAAATAACGCTCTCCAAATTTATGCGCAACCGGGACACTCTCCGGCACCCCACCACGAAGTCCTGATGTGAACTCCGAGCGCGAAAGAATAGACAAAAGGAGGTCTGAATACTCGGGATTGAGATACGAGCTGTTATAAAGAAGTCGAAATAGCGATGCGTACGCGCGAACAGTAATGTCTTCGTCCTCATAACTTTGCGGTACGATAAGGCCAAGATCTTTCAGTGTAGAGAGGACTATTCTGTCATCACCCGTTTGAGCATGTAAAAAATCCTTAACCATCTCATTGGCCACATTATCGGAATATATAAGCGCATGTTCGATGAGTTCGCGTATCGTATAGACCCTACCTATCTCCAAAGATTCATTCGGTGCAAAAAATTGATCGAGCGTGGGCAACACAGCATCATCCTCCACACGCTGATCAAGAATAGACGGGTTCTCCTCCGCCATTTTTAAGAGACTTATAATAACGGGGAGTTTAAGCAGGCTCGCTGAAGAAAATGTCTCGTCCTCTTCGATGCCAAAAGCAGGACCCGCGTTAAGATCGCGGAAATAGACAGCGACATGAATCAATCTCCCCGTTTTTATTTCAGACTCAAAATAATCCTCCAGTCTTTTTTTAAGCTCTATATATCCACGTTTATCAATCACCTTCTCCCCGCACGATGCTTCTTTATTTATGTATGTATATTTCTCATGACAGGCGTTATCGTGAACGAGAAGTTGCGCATACATTCCTAAGGAAAAAGAACCCGCAATGACCGCGGCCAAAACGCCTTTTTTCCACCACCTCGATACGGTCGAACCTTGTTCCGAATGAAGGTTATTTTTTTTTTGATTTTCTTTCGACATTGGTGTGTTAACGGACAAATTGCCATGTGGCAAATACCCCCTCAAGAAGCGGACGCAACGCGCGATAGGTCGTTAGTTGATAAATCATTCCTTTACGAACGAACCATAACTCACTTGAACCATTCTGGAAATTCGGATTATCGCTATCGAACAACAACCCTTCAATACGCGAGTCGCCCTCCCCAAAGGAAACCTCTTTTGTGTTACGTATTATAGATTCAGGCAGAGCATCCTTGATAAACCGTCGCGTTATTTTTTCGGGCGGCTCATCAAGGGGTCCGGCGAATATTTGAACCCCTATCTGCGTTGCGACATTTTGGACCACAACTATATCGCCATAGTCTTCGGGAATGGTCATTATCTCAAAACCTGATGGATAACGAAAAGAGAAATCGTATCCCGACTGCGCGAATTTTTCCGTATAGTCATACGCGGCAATCTGCCCGATATCTTCGGTCTCAAAAGAGAGACCGGCTAAGGGATCGTTGTCGAGCGATGTGGGCTCTTTTTTGGAGAACGAGACAAGCGTAACAATGGCACTACCGACAAGCGCGATACCCACGAACAGAATGAGTGTTTTTTTGTTCGCCACTTCAGGCATATCGCTCGATCATACCCTTAATTTCCTCCTGAATCAGTCGAAGTCGCGGAACCGTCTCCCTCACCGCCAACCGGTCCCACCGGAGGCGTACTCGACGCTGTGGCGAACGGATCTACAACATTTACCGTCCTTGTCACCGAACCGCGATTACCGGCTTGGTCGACTGCGTAATACTCAATAGTGTGAGTTCCCGCGGTTGCAGTATCAAGAGACACGAAGGCCGCATCACCGACATCAACCCCGTCAACTATCGCCTTGATGCCAAGGTTCTGGTCTACATTGTCTGTTACGAGCGCACCCGGGTCACCGTAGGCTGTGCGGACGGTGATTTCCGCCGGGTTGTTGCCTACCAGCGTGATAACCGGAGCCTCCGTGTCAGTCGCACCTCCACCCGACGGCGTGGTCGTTGAACCGCCTCCGACAGGAGCTGGGGTCGGTGCAATATCAGTACACGCTCCTGCTACTGTGGTTGCCGCACCATTGACCACCTTCACACAGTACGGTGCGCCTGTCGTTTCGTCATAGAGCGTGATACCTGACGGTCGAGCTGATGAACCGACAGTGAGCGTCTCTGCGGTGAGATTCGTGAACGATGCGACATTCGGCGTGATACGGGCTCCAAGAGTAGCCAGGTAATCAATCATGCTCTGTACCGAAAGCGGACTCGCTGTCGAAGTGGCAACCGAGAATCCACCCGCAGTGATGGTCGCTTCGAGGGCCGCAATCTTACTCTCTAATATCTGGAGACCGGCGAGGGTAAAGGCGGATAGTTTGTAGAGGTCCACACCCTTGCCATCAGCCGAGAGAACTTCGAGGGGTGCTTCTTCAGCAATAAGACCGAGGCGAAGCGGGCTCGATGAAGCTTCGTTGCTGTAATGATACTCCGCGACCTTGATTCCGCGGACCTTTTCGAGTACGCCATTAAGATCAGATTCCTCGAGGTACGATATATCTTTCTTCGCCTCGCGGGTCGAGATGTTGACGAAAGACTGTGCCGCTATATCACCCGCAACATGGAGGTCATATCGAGGTGATGTGGTGCCGATGCCGACATTTCCCGTGAACGGATCGACAAAGAACTGATGTTCGGCAAAGGCATACTGTCGATCAACAGAGACGAGTATCTCGGTCGAGGTGCTGGTTTCGTCGAATGCTTCGAGAGCGATGCCGATAGTGTAGCCCGTGGTCGTTGCGCGAGCGACAACACCAGGAACAAAGGATGGCGCAAGGCGGTCTCCTGGAGTGATGTTGCCACCATCAAGATTGACCTTCACTGGAACGCGACCGGCGAGAGCGATCGGCACCTTCACATCATCCGGATATATCTTGTCGCCAAAGCCTCCGAGAAGAAGACCTGGCTTGCTCGAAACAACACCGAAGAGAGCCGGACTTGTAGTCGCTGTCGTTGTCGCTGGACGAGCATAACGAGATACAAAGACCGGATTTGCAGGGTCAAGAGTAACAATCTCACCTGCCGACAACGTGGCATCCTTTGTTGGATGATTTTCGGCGACGTCAATCGCGGTAACAGAGCTTGATTCGGCGTAGATAAATCCGCGGGTCAACGCCGAATCATCGCAGTTCGACGCTCCGCCGTCATCAACACAAAGCGCGCCGTCAGCAACCAAAAGTGAGCCGTACGGGATGTTCGCCGACTTGAGGACGGTGTCGGTCGATGTACCGACAACGGTCCTGATCTGGCGGATACTTCCCATGCCGTCGGACGTCGAGAGAGCGAAAGGATGGCCTGGTCATCGATCTGTGCTGAGTATGACTCGACGGTGCCCGTCGCAGCCGATGTGGTGACCGGCATATTGATCCAGCTTACCGTACCGGCATCAGTATCGAAGCTCAAAGCGCCGAACTCAGCGTTGTCGAGAACTGTAAGACCAGCAAGATTCAGACCGCTTAAGAACGTCGAGGTTGCATTACCGACACCAGCCACCAACAAATTGCCCGCGATAGAAAGCGTGGCGCCTGGCGACGTGGTACCGATACCAACGCGACCGAAGGAATCGAGTATGAATGCTGTGGAAGTCGCTGACGCGGTAGAGGTCGAGATGAGGAATATCGGCCCAGTGCCATTCGATACACCTCCGATCGACAAACGGGCTGCTGGTGACGAGGTACCGACCGCCAAACGCTTGTTGGTGTTATCCCAGAGATACGAGAGGTCGCCCGAAACACCCGACGAACTGGTCCAGAACGTTGCCTGACCTG
>JGI24126J20157_1000717_pt1 | contig 10875 bp, 8 predicted proteins | sample SubbioR12Aug_8Ca_FD_20157 | JGI IMG/M metagenome (IMG submission 20157)
CTCGGCTTTGTACAGCCGTGGAGAGGTAAGGCTGAACAGCAGGTTGCGCTTGATGACGGACTCGATATCGGCTTGGTTCTTGAATTCGCTGAATTTTGTTGCCTGCGGCAGCTTCAAGGCCCCGGTTGCCGAGGCCAGCTTGTAGAGTTGGGCGGATTTTTGCCAAAGCGTGGCGGAGGGCATGTCGTAAAACAGACAGTAGCAGCGTATGGCATGGCCGATCAGCTGCAAGGCATAAAAGACGGCCGTATTCTGCTCGGCGGGCTCCAGCTGTTTACTGTCAATGGCTTGGCAAAAAATCAAGGCCAGTTGACGGGGCAATTGCATGCTCAACTTGCCGATTTTAACGGATTTGCCGGAAAAGTCCGTTTCGGTTGCCGCGCTTGCGGACAGGCTGTTGGAAAAATGCACGGTTAATGGCGTTAAATTGACCAGCAGGGGTAAAAGCTCCTTAGGCGGGCATTTTTCGTCTTTGAGCTGTTTTAGCGCCTGGTTTAGTTGATGGGCGGCCTGAGCGTGCGGCAAGAGGCTTAAGCCATCCAGCCACCCGGCCAGCGCATCGGGGTTCAATTCGAAGGGTAAGATATTGTCTGTTGCCATTGATTTTGTTCGGTATGACATTTAATAACCTTGCAAGTCTAGCCGAAATCGGCCGGGGTATGAAAACTTAGCGTTAGCCTGCCTTTAATCGCGGCATAATAGCCGGCAGGTTTTCACATCTCGATTAGTTAAAATGACTCGATTATTCCAATGGAAATGGCCATTGCTGGCGCCGGTATTCGGCGCGCTTTTGACGCTGGCGTTCGCGCCGTACGGTTACAGCTACATGGCGTTAATCTCGATGGCGTTTTTTTACCGGTTTTGCGTGGTACAACCGGCCGGCCGGGCGGCTTTATGCGGCTATTTATTCGGCTTGGGGCTGTTCGGTTTCGGTATCTGGTGGGTGTATATCAGTATTCACGATTTTGGCGGTGCCGACCCCATCAGTTCCGGTTTACTGGCTGTATTGCTGGTGGCTATATGGGCGTTATTTCCAGCCCTGACCGCTTATTTGTCGGCAAAACTGTTGGCCATGGCCGGCGTTTGGTTTCGGCTGCCGGCGGTTGCTTTGGTTTGGGTTGCCGTCGAGTATTTCCGCGGCTATTGGCTGCTGAACGGGTTTCCGTGGCTACAGGTTGCCTACGGCCAGTTGAATGCGCCGTTGGCCGGCTATGCGCCGTTAGCCGGCGTGTATGGCGTTGGGTTTTTATTGGCGCTTACCGCCGCCCTGTTGACGGAATGTTGGCGGGTCAAAACGCTGCGTTTGCCCGCCATCTCGATACTGTGCGCGATTTGGGGCGGCGGTTGGTTATTGCGGGGCGTGCAATGGACGCATGCCGTTGGCGAACCCATTCAAGTGACGTTGCTGCAGGGCAACATAGCCCAGGACCAAAAATGGCAAACCGATCAAAGGCTGAATACCTTAAGGCTGTATCTGCAACTGACCGAACAGCATTGGGATTCCGACGTGATCGTCTGGCCGGAGACGGCGATCCCGGCATTTTTATCCGAAGTTAAGGATTTTTACCTGGATCCCCTGTCCGCCAAGGCGAGGGAAAAAGGGGTGGATTTAGTGGTGGGTTTGCCCAGCTATGGCGCGGGTAAGGATTATTACAATAGCGTCATTACCTTGGGGGAAACCGAGGCGATATATCACAAACAGCATTTGCTGCCGTTTGGCGAATATCTGCCCTTGCAACCTTTGTCCGGCTGGGTGCTGGACCGATTGCAAATCCCGTTGGGCAACTTTGCTTCGGGCGGCGCGAGGCAGCCTTTATTAAAGGCCGGCGGTTATCCGTTCGTGACGACCATTTGCTATGAGGATGCCTTCGGCGAGTTGGTTAGCCGGCAAGTCGGACAGGCGGCCTATTTGGTCAACGTCACCAACGACGGCTGGTTCGGCAATACCCCGCAACCTTATCAGCATATGCAGATGGCGCAAATGCGTGCCCTGGAAACCGGGCGTTACCTGCTGCGCGCCACCAATACCGGCTTGACCGGGGTCGTCGGGCCGGACGGTAAAATCCTCGCGCAAGCTCCGCTGTTTACCGCCACAACATTGACCGGTACCATCATCCCCATGGCGGGGCTGACACCTTATGCCCGATGGGGCGATCGAGCGGTGTTCGGCGGCCTGGTTCTGTTGGTGGGCATGGTGTGGGGGCTGGTGAAGTTTGCCGGACGCTAAAATGCCAGTTGTTAGCTCGGGGGGAGGTAGAAGCTGGTTACTCATCAATAATTGGTGCCTGTTGTATTCGAGTATCCTGTTCTTGATGACACGGAACATGGCGAGCACCGAACAAATTGACTTCCTATTGGTCGGTTTGGAGAGGCGGAAGGCGAGTGCTTTGTAAGGTTAGTTATATTAATTTTCGTAACTATTCAGCGAATGCCAGCCGATGCGGATCAATTGCGTGATGGGGTTAGCTCGATAGAGCGTAACCCGACAATCGAAGCCATTGCACCGCCATAAGCCGATGCGTTGAGTTACGGCTGGCGCCTAATCCACCTACGCTGAATAATTACAATTTTTCCGAATGATCAAGCCTAATAATATTGGCTTTATCGTCATGAATTACCATAATTCTTTGACGGCTTCTGATATCAAGCAGCAGATCGACGTTGACATTAAAGCGTTTTGCCTGCTCCTGATTCGTCACGGGTAAATGCGGTTCGGGCTTTATCGATGCATGTAGCCAGGATAAAAAAAATGTCCAGCTCAGCCAGCCAATTGCAATCAGTAAAATAATTCCCCCGTACATCTGCAGCAATTCCAGTAAGGTTTTGTAGCCGCCGAACCAGCGGATTTCGTCGGACAGACTTTTCACGCCCATCAACCAACCCGCCAAGGTAAAAACCGGCAGTAAAAAGTACAGCCACAACAGCCAGCTCATGCACACCAAAAACGCGGAGCCCAATTTTTGCCGAGGACTTTGTAAGTGAGGATGATTAATGATGACGTGTTTCATTTTTGCCGTAAGCCTCTGTCCAGTGTGACCCATACCGCCCTTTGGCCTTTTTTCTTCAGCAAGGCCGTGATGCAGCCATTGATAGTAGTGCCGACATTGATCAGCCAATACACGATAGGATACCAAATCATCCAGTAGTAGTGCCGGGCCGAGCCGCCACTTTGTTTCTCGTAAACCGAATCGATACTTAAACTGACGCCGAATTGAATCAAGCATGTCACACATAACAACGTGCTGGTCCAGTGCGGAGATAAATCCGCCAAGGCTTCCTGAGGTTGCACGCTCAGTATCCAGTCGAGCGGCGTGGCCAGCAACAGAGCGACCACTAAAAATGCCCAGGACACGCTGATGCAACATTCCAGATATAGTGGCCACATGCCGCGCGAGCGCCAACGCCACAGCTGGCTAAAATAGCGCAACAGCACCTCCGCGCCGCCTTGCGCCCAGCGGCTGCGTTGTTTCCATAACCCGCGCAAGGTTTCCGGCATTAACACCCAGCACAAGGCATTGGGCTCAAAACGGATGCGCCAGCCGGCCAGTTGCATTTTCCAACTGATGTCGATATCTTCGGTGACCATATCCGGGCTCCAATAACCGACCTCATGCAAGGCGGTTTTGCGAAATCCCGCAATCACGCCGGAAATGGTAAAGATATGTCCATAAGCCCGCTGGGCGCGTTTGATCATGCCGACGATGGCGGAAAACTCCCCCACCTGTATCTTGCCCAACAGCGTGGAGCGGTTGCGGATGCGCGGATTACCGGTGACGGCGCCGACGTAGGGATCGTCCAGAAAATGTTTGACTATCCACGCGGTAGCGTTGGGCGCCAACAAGGCGTCGCCGTCGATACCGATCAGAATTTCGCTGTTGGCCAATAACGCCGCGGTGCGCAAACCCACGGCCTTACCCTGGTTGCTGACCAGGTTGACTACCCGTAATCGCGGATGTTGATCGGCCAGTTCGTGCAGGATGTCCAACGTGTTATCGCGGCTGCCGTCGTTGATGGCAATGATTTCGTAGTTTGGGTAGTGTTGCTGCGCTAAATATTGAATCGTTTCGCGGACGTTTTCGCCTTCGTTATAGCACGGCACCAGTATCGAAACCATGGGGTATTCTTTTAGCAGCGGTAAATCGGATAACACATTGCCGCGATTGCGTTCCCAACGAAAGTAATAAATGATGCCGCCGATCATCCACACATAGGCCATCAATAGAGGATAATAAAATATAAACCTCGACAGCCATTCTTCCCACATTGTCCACGGCATGTTTTCCAGGCATTCCTGGCTCAAAAACCACCAGTCAATCAGTTTCTGCACCCAGTGTTGGGCAAGTAAATTATCCATGGCCATCAATCCGGATTAGCGACCGGGAAAAATTTTTGCAGTGTTTCCAGTTTGGGATGGTCTTGGAATACATTATCCGGATAGTATCCGATGTGTTGGGCGCCTAACTGTTTTAGTAATTCAACCTGCTCTGTAAACATCGACATCGGAATGTTCTGCTGTTTTTTCCAGTCAACCGCTTGCAGTTCGAATACCACTTTGTTCAGGCCGTTTGGTTGTTCGCCGGCTTTCTTGACCAACTCGGTCAGCCATTTTTTGGCATCCTCGGCTTCTTCCATTACGGGCATTGCCTCGACGGCGACATAATCATAGTGTTTTAGAAACGTCGGCAACGATTGTGCGTACCATTCTTCGCTATAGGGCTGTAGAAGTGGCAATGCATACATATTGCGCGCGGTTTTAATGTAGGGCCGGTAAAAGCGCACCCGATCGGTCAGATAGTCGGTGAACTGACCGATATATTCGGATTTATGTTTAGCCCATTGCAAACGCAAATCGGCAGAGGCGTGCAGCGTTTCAAAATCGTCCGGCAATCTCCACACGTTATGAGTGACCTCCATGGCGGAAGCGGAAACATCCTCGAAGTCCGACAGGATGCCGTCATCATGAAATAGTATGCCGTTAAAATCGCAATGCTTGGCCAGATCTTCATAAATTTCGCCGATATATTGCCGGGCTTCGGGATTGAAGGGTGACAGGCGAGTGTAAATATGTCTGGAAAATTGCGGGCTGCCATCGCGCCATTCCTTGACATACCACTTTAAAGGGACATCGGCCTTGTAAGCCATGATGGGTAGCCAGGCATAGACTTTGACGTTGGCTTTGGTCCGCAGCTGTATTGCCACATGACTGAATAAATCCTTGCGGACCGGTAAATGCCGGTTTGGAAAATACAATTCATCCGCGTTGCCGTCGCCATCGGGATCGGCGTATGCTTGCAAATACACAGTGTTGGCCCCGCTGGCTTTGATGCGTTTGATTAAGGCTTTCAAATTGGCCTTAATCTGCTCATCTTCCTCGTCATAGATGTAGTCCATATCGACATGAGCCACGCGTAAGGACAAGTCTTTCCTCTGTTTGGTAACGATATCTCCGAACTGTTCGCCATTCACATCGTCGGTGATCATCAGGCGTTTCATTACGCCTGTATCGGCCAATGTATTACTGCCATCGTTCAAGCCCATGGTTAATGAAATACCGGATTGTTTGGCGGCCTCCAGGGCGGTACTGTTATATTCGCCGTATGGCCACACCATCACGCGCGGACGCACGCCCAACAATTGAAACAGGCCTTCCGAGCTCTTTACCACTTCTTGAAAAATCCGTTTGCGGTAGTCCTCATCCGTTTCATATTCCTCGTATTCGGAACTGTACAATCGGGAAGTGACCGCGCTGTGATGATCGGAAAAAGGATTCATTATGATGCCGTGATGCATATCGTGCGTGTGGGTGGCAATTTCCACCAACCCACTAGTCACCACTTCCTGAATTTGCGCTAAGGACATGATGGGCTTGACCTCGTGCGTATGCTGCCCTTCCAGCCAGGAACCCACCACGGCCAGGGTGGCCGGATAATGATATTTCTTCAAAAGCGGTAGCGCGCGGGTGTAAAAACTCAAATAACCATCATCGAAAGTCAGCATCACGGCCTTGTCGGGCAAGGCTTTTTCGCCCTTCATCGCATCCAGCAAATCTTGAATGCTGATCACGTGGTAATGATGTTTTTTTAGCCAAGCGAAATGTTGTTCCAGATGTTCTTTATTTACCGCGATACGATCAAAAGGCGGCACTTTTTCCTCTTCCTCGAGAATATCGTGATAGTTCAACACCAAAAAGCTACTATTTTCAGACGCAGCAAATAACAGGCCGGAAAGCGACAAAAAAATAAACGAGATAATTAAACGCACGATACCTGGCATAATGGATAGATAATTAATAAAAAACACGCTGAATTAACAGCCGATGACTGGACAAGTCCCAAACAGGGCGCGGCATTTTACTCTAATAGGCTAAATTTTAAAGCGGTAGCCCACTCCGGACTCGGTAAGCAAATACCGTGGCTGGGTCGGGTCTTGTTCTAGTTTTTGTCGCAGCTGGCTCATGTAAATTCGTAGATAATGAGCATTTTCCTGATAGGACGGCCCCCACACTTCTCTGAGTATTTGTTGATGAGTCATGACTTTACCAGCATGCTTGACCAATACCGATAGCAAGCGGTATTGAATTGGAGTCAGGCGCACTTCTTGCTGATCGATTCTGACCATTCGATTGAGCAGATCAATCTGTAGATTATCGATTTTGAATAACTCGCCCTGGGGGCTTTCCGATGCTCGGTTGGTATGTCTTAGCGCCACACGGATACGCGCCAGCAGCTCGCCAAACCCGAACGGTTTGGTTAGATAATCATTGGCACCTAAATCTAAGGCGTCGATTTTATGTTGTTCATGATTACGGGCGGATAGTACGATGATAGGCATGCCGGACCAAGCGCGTACCGACTTAATGACCTCTACGCCGTCCATATCAGGCAAACCTAAATCCAGGATCATGAGATCGGGTTTACGCATGCCGGCCTCGACAATGCCTTGTTTGCCGGATTCGGCTTCGAAAACAATAAAGTCCTGCCTACTCAAGCTGGTGTGCAGAAATTTACGGATAGCAGGGTCATCTTCGATGATGATAATGATGGGGTCATTTTTCGACATATGCCAGCCTACTCGTCTTCCTGGGCCAATACAGGTGGCGTTCGATCCAACGGCAGCACCATTTCAAATATTGCCCCGCCTTCACGGCGATTGCTGGCGCTGATGTGTCCGCCATGGGCCTCTACAATGGCGCGGCATATCGCCAATCCCAAGCCCACGCCGCTTTGCGCGGCTTCGTTACGGGTTTGATAAAACTTTTCAAACAGTTTTTCTTCAAGCCCTTCGGGGATTCCTTTGCCGTGGTCGGCCACCGAAATCCTGGCTGTTTGCATGGATATGTCGACGGTAATCTCCAATCCGCTGTTTTGGGGGGTATAACGGATCGCATTTTCTACTAAGTTGATCAAGACCTGCTCAATCATTACGGCATCGACATAAAGCATGGGGATGCCTGATGGCATCAAGACTTTAACCGAACGCGTTTGCAGGTATTTGTGCTGGCGGGTCAAGACCGAGCCGATGATTTCCTCGACGGGATACCATTGCTTGTTGAGATCAATTTTGCCGGCATCCAGGCGCGCCATATCCAATAAATTGTTGATCAATAACGCCATGCGTTCAGCTTCATCGACGATGGCGCGGCTTAAATCGAGACGGTCGGAAGCTTGTAAATTACTTTTGTCATCGGCCAAGGCGCTGGCCGAACCGATGATGGTGGACAACGGGGTACGCAAGTCATGCGAAATGGCGCTGAGCAGTGAATTTCTTAACCGTTCGGCTTCAATCTGGATCTGTGTCGATTTGGCTTGTTCGGCAAAGCGTAACCGCGATAGTGCCTGGGCAAGTTGCCGTAATAGGGTTTCCAGCAATTGTTGCTGCTCCGGCAGGTTAATACGCCCAGCGTCGCTCGGTAACAGGGCCAACACCCCCATAATCTTGTCTTCATCATGCAGCGGAAAATATAACATATGATTGTGGCTGTCTTGGCCCGTCAAGGTGTCGTTATCCAACGCCCATTGCGCCAGCGTTAAATCGACAGCGCGCAAGGACTCCGGTAGGTCAGGCGCTTTGGGGTAATGCAAATTGCCGGCGTCATCGGCAAACAAAATTACTGTACGGCTGTTAAATTCGCGGGATAAATGCCTGACGGCCGTGCAGACAATGTCCTGCTCGGTTTGACAGCTGCCTAGTTCCTTGCTCATGGCATACAAGGCCGTGGCCATGCGTTCTCGATAGGCCGCAATCATGGCCTGCGATTTGACATTAATCATTAGATTACTGATCACAATCGCGACCACCAGCATCGCCAGCAAGGTAATCAAATACTGACTATTGGCCGGGGATAAACTCAAGTAAGGCGCAACGAAAAACAGATCGAAAGTCCCTACGCCCAGCAGAGAAGCCACAATCGATGGCCCCCGGCCAAACCGCATGGCAATAAATACCACGCCCAACAAAAACACCATCACTAAGTTGGATAAATCCAGTCGCTCATACAAAACATGGCCAATTAAGGTATTGATGACGGTTATTAAAACCGCCCAAATATAGCCGGCCCAGCCATGGTAAGCATTCGATCGGACTTGCACGTTAAGCCAATCAGGTTGTTGTCCTTTAGCTTTAAAAGTATTGGTGCGTGGATTGGCTCCGGGATTCACAAATTTATATTGGGCAGGAAGTGTTTATAGGCAGCAAATTAACATGTAAAGCGCTTTTATAACCGGCGAATTCTAAGCCACGATTTCTGGTAAGCCTATGGTGTGTGAAAATTTTTATATTTTTTTTACAGTTAGATGTGCTTTTTTTACAAAATTTTTAGATGCGTTTTTCTAAGATGCCTTCACAGCGCCTGTGTCGTGGAAATCCCGCCGTGGTTTTATCCAGTTTTTGTCTAAAGCAATAGCCGGGACTTTGATTGGGTCGTCCGCTTTTTTGAAAGGTTAACATCCCATCGTTCATGAAAACTACGCACATGAAATTCGTGCTCATACTGTTGTTTTGCTTTTTGCCTAGCCTCGTTTTGGGGGCGCCGGATGGTACTACGGCACAATATTTGGATTTAACGACACATTGGGTCGGTTACGCGGCGGTCGGTATTTTCGTAGTGGCTTATGTGCTGGCGATGATTGAGGAAGTCATCGAGTTGAACAAATCCAAACCCATGGTGTTGGCAGCCAGTTTGATTTGGGTGCTAATTGCCGCGGTGTATGTATCGGGCGGCTTGGACAAACAGGCAGGAATTGCCTTTCGCTCTGCTTTGGAAGGGTATGCCGAACTATTTTTATTCATTATGGTGTCCATGGCCTATTTGAATGCCATGGAAGACCGCGGAGTGTTTGACAATTTGCGGGGCTGGTTGCTCAGCAGAGGCTTTAGCTATCGCAAACTATTCTGGATTACCGGCGCCATGTCCTTTGCCTTGTCGTCCATTTGTAACAATTTGACCACCGCATTGCTGATGGGGGCGGTCGTTTTTGCCATGGGTAAGGATAGTCGCCAATTTCTTAGTATTGCTTGTATCAATATCGTAGTGGCCGCCAATGCAGGCGGCTCCTTTAGCCCATTCGGCGACATTACCACTTTGTTGGTGTGGCAAAGCGGCGTGGTGCCCTTTGCCGATTTTTACGCCTTGTTTATTCCTGCGGTGATCAATTTTGTGGTGCCTGCCAGCATTATGCATTTCTGGGTTCCCAAACAGCAACCCGCCGCTATCGGCAAAGCGCCGGTGGTAAAGCGGGGTGCCTTGGCCATGGTGATACTGTTTTTATTGACTATCATCACCGCGGTTTGTTTTGAAAACTTTTTGGAGTTGCCGCCCGCGGCCGGTATGTTGGCCGGTCTGGCCTATTTAAAGTTTCTGGGGTTTTATCTGCAAAAAACCGAACCCAAATTCGAAAAGAGCCAGTTTGAACATGTTTACAAATTATTCGATGTCGAACTCCCGGAAATCAATAAAGATCACAAATTTGACGTATTCAAAAGCGTCGCGGATTTAGAGTGGGACACCTTGCTGTTTTTCTACGGCGTCATGGTCAGCGTGGGCGGCCTGAGCTTTATTGGTTATTTGACGCTAATATCCAATGTTTTATATGTGGGCATGGATCCCACTATTGCCAACATCCTGGTGGGTATTTTATCGGCCTTTATCGACAACGGCACCATCATGTTCGCTGTATTGACCATGCACCCGGATATATCCCAGGGGCAATGGTTGTTGGTAACGCTGACTGCCGGGGTGGGCGGTAGTTTATTGGCGATCGGTTCCGCAGCTGGCGTGGGTTTGATGGGACAAATGAAAGGTTCTTACTCCTTTGGGGTTCATTTGAAATGGATGCCTGCGATATTGTTGGGGTTTGCCGCTAGCATTGCCGCGCATTTTGTATTGAATGGCCGTTACTTTTAGTTGGGGAGGAGATTGATATGGGTTTTAGTATCCCGCATTTACTGGTGGTATTGGTCATTGTCTTAGCGGTATTCGGCACCAAGCGTTTAAAAAACCTGGGCGAAGATTTAGGCGCCGCTATCAACGGGTTTCGAAAAGCCATCAAGGATGGCGGTAAATCGCAAACGCCCGCCAATAATGATGAGGACATTGAGCAAAAGCACTGATTCATGGGTTTTATTTAACCTATCCAGGTTAGTCATGTAACCTGGGGGCCCTCAAATTATTCACGCGTACAATATGGATTTACATCAACTGATCATCGATTACGGTTACTGGGCTTTATTGATTGGCACTTTTTTAGAGGGTGAAACGATTTTAGTGATTGCCGGCTTTTTGGCTTATAGCGGATATTTTCAGCTGCCATGGGTCATACTGACGGCCTTTGCGGGTACCTTTGCGGGCGACCAGAGTTTTTTCTACTTGGGTCGTTA
>JGI24126J20157_1000721_pt1 | contig 10815 bp, 15 predicted proteins | sample SubbioR12Aug_8Ca_FD_20157 | JGI IMG/M metagenome (IMG submission 20157)
TACTCCTCCTGCTTTGTGGATGTCGTACTCCACGCTATTGCGAATCGAGGTTAGACAGGTCAGCTTGTGTTTGCGCGTCCATTTGATTTATATTCATCGCGTTGAAATCCGCTTCGATCGACGAAACGTCATCCGACGAACTCTGTGGTGGGAGTCCTGATGAAGTGTCGCTATCTGCGCTCGAAGGCATGACGTTTTCATCACCGGGAATATACGGAGTTTCCGCTGCTTGCTGGTTGAGTTTTGCGCCCCAGAAATAGAGACCACCAGCTGCGAGAAGGAGGATGACAATGACTGCTCCTGCAACCGGACCGATGGAAGAACGCGGTGCTGGTGGCGGTGTCTGCACGGGAGTGCTCGGTGTCAGGGGATTTTGTGTTGTTGGAGGCATATTAGTTTGAAGTGTTAACAGTTGTTGAGGCATTTACATCGACCGAAGCCTTCGGTCGGGAATTTTTAACAAGATCAACAAGTCCGCGAACGACCTTTTGCACCGCGGTGTGTGCTGCCTTGATGGATTCTTGCGCTGTTTTGATCTTTGAGTTGAGTTCGGCACGAACGGTTGCGCGATCGCTCTCATCTGGAACAGTTGCCACAAAGTCGGCGACGGCTTTCGCATCAACCTCTGCTTTGTCGATAGCTACTTCAGCATCGACTTTCATTTTAGCGACTGCGTCGGTGTTAACACCTTCGGACTGCAGCTTGTCGAGACGTGTATCGATGCGGGTAAGGATGTTGTTGAAATGGCGGATTGCGAGGACAAAACGCTGTTTGATGAGACCACCATGCCAGCGAATGAGCGCTTTGACGTCCCCGCGCAAGTCAGTGCTGCTTGCCTTGCGGTCTTTCATGATATCGACGCGAGCACCGGCTGCGCCTTTCAAAATGTCTTTGCGCTCACCTGAGGTAGTGGCGTTTTGCATGCGAACCTTGGTGTCGGCACGCAGGTCAATGCGCGCATCCATGGCGCCCTGCTTTATTTCTTTTGCGCGCGCCTTGAGTGCATCAAGTGGTTTGATAAATGGTTGAGGGACGGTTGCGCCACCAGAAACCTGTACATCCGCATCTGTTTGCACATCTTGTGCGAGTGCGAACGGTGCGTAGAGTAGAAGTGAGAAGAGGATAATAACAACTGGTAGATACACACGGGTGAGAAATGTCATATGAGTACAGCATAGCTCGTTGTGCTCTCGAGCGGGAACGGCAACGCATGTTGAAATGTTGATAACTCGAAATGGGTACGGAGCCATTGAGTTTTTTCAGCCTGCCGCTATACTCTCGCCATGGCTGACTACAACAAATTGTATATACCGGGAGATTTGAGTGACTTCATCGTTACTACTGTCGTTGAGGTTTCAGAAAAATCTATTCTGAAGATTGAATACAACCGCGAAAAAGGGACCTTCGAACTCGACCGTATCGAGCCGGCGATTTTTGCGAAACCGGCAAACTATGGTTTTATCCCAGGGACTCGCGATGAAGACGGTGATGAGCTTGATACACTCGTAATTTCTCCTGAACCAATTCCGACTGGCGTTGTAGTTGAAGCGAAAATCATTGGCCTCCTCGACTTTCAAGACGACGGCGAAAAGGACCACAAGATCATTTGTGTTCCAACCGACGACCGGGACAGTGGGAACCGTATCAAGAGCCTCGAAGACCTTGGCGAGCAATGGAAGAACAAAATCGAGTATCACTTCAATACCTATAAAGATCTCAAAAAGAAAGGGACCACAAAAGTACTTGGCTATGGTGGTCCAGAAGACGCCATCACTGTCATTAAAGAGTGTATTGAACGATTTGCTCAGAAATAGTCGCAGTTGACAGTGCTCCTGTAGGCGTGGTTGAGTAGTGGTAGCTAGCAATCACAGCGAGGCCACGTGCCATGCTTACGTTCTATGGTGTGAGCTTTGACCCGGAAACGGGAGTGCTCAGTAGCGAGACAAGTCCCCCGGTGACTATTAAGAGCAAAAAGTGCGTGCAGATCTTGCAGTTTCTCTTTGAGCGACAGGGGAACTTTGCAACCACCTACGAGTTGCTCGGGTGTATCTATCCCGATCGTCGATACCCACAGTCAGAGACCTTGAAGGTGTTTGTCTCAACACTACGGACACACCTGCGACAAGTGTCGGGTCATGTCGAGATTCAAAACGTGCGGAGGCCCGGCTACCGACTTGTGTACCGGAAGTAGGGGTAACAACTCTCAGGAGGTGATCGTGCACATCGTCGCCGCACTTGTTGTGTTCACGCCAGTCGTCACAGGATTGGCGCTCGGCACATGGCTCACACTGGTCCGTTTCAACTACGGACGAGTTGAAGTGGCGATCGGGTATGCGGGTATCGTATTGCCCGCATGTTGGATGCTCAGCATTGTTGCGTCATATCGAAGGTCCACCTCGCTCGACGAGGCGGTGGTGGGTCTAATGACGTATGTCGTCATGGCCGGCGCTCTGCTCTCGTGCGGGGTCGTGATCGGGTGGATGCTTACTGTAGCAATCACCAAAACCGTCGAATTCCTCCACAGTCTGCTGTGGAGGACGGCACACTAACAGCGAAGGCCGCTTGCGGCGGCCTTCGCTGTTCTATTTATATATTCGAATTACTCTGTTTGCCCTTCAACTTTGGGCGATGCAACGTCTCGGTCTTCGTTTCCATCCGGGTTGGTGAGTTCTTCACCATCCTTTTGTGTTTCAGCTTCAGAAGCCGTTTCTTCTTGGGCGACTTCTGCAACCACTTCCTCTGTTGTCGCTGCTTTCTCGGTCTGGGCAACTTGGTCACCACCGAGAGAACGGATGTCAATCTTCCACCCGGTGAGACGTGCTGCAAGGCGAACGTTTTGACCACCACGACCGATCGCAAGTGACTGCTGGTCCTCAGCGACGGTCACGGTTGCGCGGTTCTCGTCTTCGTTCAGCGCAATGTCCATCACTTGCGCAGGCTTGAGAGCCTCTTTCACGAATTCAGCCGGATTTTCCGACCATTCGACGACGTCGATTTTCTCGCCACCAAGTTCTGAAGTGACAACGGCGACGCGAACACCGCGCTGGCCAACGAGTGCGCCAACTGGATCAATGTGTTCATCGATAGAGTGCACGGCGATCTTGGCACGGCTCCCTGGTTCGCGGACAACCCCCTTCACTTCCACGGTACCCTGCGCCATTTCTGGCACTTCAGTCTCGAAGAGTTTCGTCAAAAAGCGCGGATGTGAACGAGAGAGTCGAATAAATGTGCCACGGATACCTTCGTCGACACGCAGGAGGAGTGCGCGCACGCGCTCTCCTTGGCGATATCGTTCACCTGGAATTTGTTCGTCGTAGGGGAGGACCGCTGTGGCGCGGCCGAGGTCAATGTAGAGGTTGCCTCGTTCAAAACGCTGTACGTGGCCCGTGACGACCTGACCTTCGCGTTCGCCGTATTCAGAAATGATGGATGCACGCTCCGCTTCGCGGATCTTTTGCATGATCACTTGTTTTGCCGCCTGGGCAGCAATACGACCGAATTCTTCTTGTGTTTCAAGGGGGAAGGAGATTTCTTCATCGAGTTGGGCATCCTTTTTAATACGACGCGCGTCTTCGATCATGATGTGTTGTTCCGGATTGAAGCGTGAGCGGTGATCTTCATCGTCGCGAGCTTCCTCATCCTCTTTGCGGACCAGTGTGTCGTCGACGACGATCTTTGCCTGACGGAATTCCAAATCGCCGGATTCCGGGTTAAAGGTTGCGCGAATGATCTGTCCGCGCTTGCCGTATTCACGACGATACGCGGCAGCGAGTGCCGTCGCGATCGCTTCGACGACTGAATCGCGGGAAATACCTTTTTCCTGCTGCAATTCGTCGAGCGCTGAATTCAATACTTTGAGGTCAAACAATGCCATATAAAATGAGGGTATAGCTAGGGTATAGGGTTTAGTAATCAGGCTTTCAATAAAAAGCCCCGGGATTTTCCCGGGCTGCATCATTCGCTGTATGCAGCTTGCTGAGCACTATACACCCGTTTGAATGTTTGTCAAACATAGAAAGACAAAGACGGAGGCCCGCTGCGAGCACAGCGGACCTCCTATGACATGCATATCGCACGCCTCACGCGTCGACCTGGACCTTGGGGCAAATCGCCTCCTTGCCCTTGACGATTGCACTCGAGACTTGGGCGAGCCCTTCGCCCAGGAGTGCCGCAATAACGAACACCACGCAGAAAATGTTCATCGCCCAGACGATGGAGGAGATGAAATTCATTCTCCATAATTCCTGGTAAAACTCATATGCGCCGAGCCCGGTAAAAGTGGCCCAGAACAGAGCGACAAAGAACATGAGAAGAACAAAGGCTGGCGGCCAGGACACGTTCTTCTCTCTCGGCCACCACCACTTCTCGTAGAACGAAATAGGGGTCGCGCGTTTCCACCACTCGGTCTTACTTTGAAGTCCCGCGATGTATCGCCAGGACCACTCATACCAGTAGCCCGTGAAGAACGGCCCAGTTGAGCAGGCGAGGATGACCCGGAGCATTCTCACGAGCGAGAGCATCCACCACGTCGCCAAAATCCAGAGTGCCGCGAAAGCGATCATCGGCCTGATGAGGCACTTCCATGCTGGCTTTCCGCTGGAGAATGGCCCAAGGACGAAAAGCATAGTATGCAGCGTAGTTCCACGCCTGATTGGTTCCATCGGGTATTCCTTTCGATCTCGATGGCTGCAGTTCTAGTGGTCGGGCGGTGCTGAGTACCACCTGGCCGAGATAATCCACTGTTTCTGCTTCTTGGTCAAGAAACGTCGGCTACAATAGAGGAGTGAAGTATCTGAAGGGGATGTGCATCTTTGGACTGTCGTTTGGCGTTGTGTTTTGTGCTGTGTGTTTTGCGAACGCCGCCGAGCAGGTTTCGTTTGCAAGCAATCCCTTGTGGCTCTCAGTCACGCGAACAACGGAAGGCAATGCCGTCCGTGTCTCGACGGTAGTTGTGAAAAACGGTGAGGGCGATGCCTCGGGCGGTGTCACCTTTTATGCAAACGGCACATCGATTGGTTCGAGCAACTTTTCAATGCCATCGTCAGTTGAAGGTGTCGTCGTTGCTGTTTCGTTTGTGCCTACCGCCGGTACCTATACCATCTCGGCAAAAATAACTGATGCAGAAGCAGAAATTAAGGCGAAAGACTCTTTGGTTATCGAACCTGACAACGATCGTGATGGCGTTGCCGATGCTTCTGACGACGATGATGACAACGACGGTGTCTCTGACGCAGACGAAAAAACAAAGGGAACCGACCCATTGAAGAAAGACGCGAGCTCAAGCGGCGCCTCACCTCTGTCGCAAAGTGCGGTAGCCGGGGCAGCGACAACGAGCGTCAGCGGGATCATTGAGCAAGCAAAAAGCATTGCGGGACCCGTGGGCGAAACGGTGTTTGAGACGACAGAAGGATGGCGCGAAAAAGGAAAGGGCTTTTTTGATGGCAAAGTGGCGGGGAACAGCAACGTATCGGGCTTTGCATCGACCACCAATAAAGATGTTTTGAAAAATCCAATGGGTATTTGGGATATGGTGAAGAGCTATGCGTACAAAGCGGGTGCGTTTGTATTCGGGAATGTATATGCGTTCTATATCTTTTTCATCATTCTTATCCTCTGGATCATACGTAAAATCTGGCGTAAGTACTCACTTGATTGATCTTGACACAATATACACATGTACGTTATCATGTACATATGGTGGACGCATCACGAACACTCTCAGTAACCGAGGCACGCAAGCACATCTTTGACCTTGTGGAGAAAACCCAAGTACCCGGGGTGCATTTTACGCTGACTGAAAAAGGTAGGGCGCGCAGTGTTTTGATGTCCGTTGAAGAATTTGAGGGGTGGGTGGAAACCCTTGATATTATGTCTGAAGATCCTGGTGCATTGGAAGCGATACGACAAGCAAAACGAGATTTTAAAAAGGGGAACTACACTACGCTTGAGGATTTGAAAAAAGAATATGGTATACAAGATAATTCTCGCACCAAGCGAAAAAAAAGAATTCGATAAGTTACGTAAAGAGATACAACAAAAAGTATTCACGGTGTTTGAATTTCTCAGCATCGATCCTTACAGTGGGAAAAAACTTCGAGGAGAGTATGCGGGCACATGGGCAGTACGTGCATGGCCGTATCGTGTCATGTATCAAATATTTGAGACAAAGCTCGTCGTATACATCGTGCGAATACGGCATCGTAAAAACGTGTACCGATAGCCCAGAATCCGCCAGTATTCTCTCGACGGATGTGATGAAAGGCGTATAGTGCCGTCAGGTCCAATAGCTGGAGGCAGTGTCGTGACCAACTTTGACGTGCTGGAAGACAAACTGCGCAGAGTAGCGCTCTCGCCCGTGGAGCGGGCGCAGAGTCAAGCTATCTTGCAGGCACGGTGTCGTGCATCACCTGAGTCTCAGTTGCTCGCATCGATTTGGCGGCAACTTGCCGCAGAGGCACGGAAGATCACTGAACGGCAATAGCGTGGAATAGGAGTGAACCCATGGCCAAGTACATCTTTATGGGACTGAAGTTCACCAGAAATGGCGGATTTGACGTCGGCGGATGGGAAATGCACTTTGAGCAATTCCCGGCCGACAGCGATGCTCTCGCGCGCAACCAAGTTCTTGGGAAGATGTCGCGTGGAGGGTGGTGCGAAAATCCACCACCACAACTCTTTCAAGTGAAGGAGGTGCCGCTCAAAACCACCTAGTTTTCGCGGGAGTAAAGGAAAAATACCGGAGTGGGCGGGCTCCGGTATTTTGTTTGTTATACTTTTGATGCGCATGACACACAGGTGATAGGGAATAGGCTAGAGGGAACAGTGAATTCAGAATAACTAAAACCTATAACCTGACACCTGTAACCTATTTTGTATGTACATTTCTGATACACATTTGAAATCGTTTCTTGCGGATTCAGGCCTTGTGTCCAACAAGGATTTTGATTCTGCAGAGCGCGAGGCAAAAGAGCGGAATCGTCCGATTGGCGAAATTCTTGTTGCACGCAACAACATCGGCGAAGATGAACTGCGTCGTACCTATGCCTACATTCTCGGTATTCCGTTCGTCTCGCTTGCAGGACAGCAAATTCCGTACGAGACACTCTCGCTCATTCCGGAACCGGTCGCGCGACACAGCAACATCATTGCGTATAACCACAAAGGGGAGGAGCTCGAGGTAGCCATGCTCGATACCGACGACTTGGCGGCAATCGACTTCATTAAAAAGAAGACACGACTCAAGATTCAACCACGTCTTACCGACGCCGCTTCGATAAAGCTGGCGCTCAAGCAGTACCAGCGCGGCCTTAAAGACAACCTTGGTGACGTTATCAAGCGCGAAACCGACGCGCTCTCCCTTGCTGCCGGCGGAAAAGATGAGGACTTGCGACAAATAGCCGAAGGGGTGCCGGCGGTACGTATAGTCGACACGCTCCTCAGACATGCAAACGCGCAGAACGCATCAGATATTCATATTGAACCGCTTGAGGAACAGCTCTTGATCCGCTATCGCATTGACGGCCTCCTACACGACGCGATGGAATTGCCAAAGCATGCGGCGCCGGCAATCACGGCGCGCATTAAGGTTCTGGCAAATATGCGCCTTGATGAAAAGCGTCTTCCCCAAGACGGTCGTTTCGGCGTCGAGGCAGGTGGCGAGAAGATCTCGTTCCGCGTGTCGGTATTGCCAACGTATTTTGGCGAAAAGATCGTTATGCGGCTTCTTCGCGATAACATCTCCGGCTTTTCTCTCGAAGCACTTGGTTTCCATGGACTCGCACTCGAGGCGATGCACAGCGCGATGAAGCAGACGACCGGCATGATCCTCACGACGGGCCCTACCGGTGCTGGTAAATCAACAACGCTCTATACACTTTTGGATCTTCTCAATACACCGGACGTGAACATTTCGACGATTGAAGACCCGATCGAATACCAAATGAAGCGCGTCAACCAAACGCAGGTACGACCCGACATTGGGTTTACCTTCGCGTCTGGTTTGCGCTCACTGGTGCGTCAGGACCCCGATATCATCATGGTGGGAGAGATCCGCGACAAAGAAACGGCTTCGCTGGCCATTAACGCGGCACTCACGGGCCACTTGGTGCTCTCAACGCTGCATACGAATTCTGCTGCAGGAGCCGTTGCACGCCTCCTCGACATGGGCGTTGAGCCATTTCTTCTTGTTTCGACACTGCGCGTAGTGATCGGCCAGCGGTTGGTGCGCAAACTCTGCAACACTCGCGACAAGTACGAGCTCTCGCGCGACGAGCAGACACAACTTGAACATGCGGTAGATGCCGGGGTTGTGCTGAAAGCACTCAAGGATGAAAAAATCGTCGCCAAGGAAGCGACCTGGAAAAATGTACCGTTTTATAAACCAGCTGAGTCGCCGGAGTGTCCGGAAGGATATCAGGGACGCATGGGTATTTATGAAGTTCTTCCCGTCGCATCGACAATTAAAGAGTTGATCATGAAAAATGCGACAGGGGACGACATTGAAAAACAGGCTAAGAGCGAGGGGATGCTTACCATGCTTGAAGACGGTATTTTTAAAGCAAGTCAAGGTGTTACCACTATAGAAGAAGTGCTGCGCGTAATTACAGAATAATATGGCGCGATTTACCTACACAGCGGAAAAAAGCGATGGGGAAGTATACAAAGGTATCGCGCAGGCACGCGACCGGTTTGAGTTGTATGAAATCGTTCGGCACGAGGGCGGACGTATCGTTTCCGTGCAAGAGGAAAAGAATCGAGGGTATCTGAGCATTGCATACTGGAATTCAAAAATAACGACGGTGCCGGAATACGACAAGATTTTGTTTGCGCGCAACCTCGGGGCCATGCTCAGTGCCGGGCTTTCACTCTCACGCGCACTCGCGGTCCTTGAGCGGCAGACGCACAATCCTCGACTCGGTTCCATCGTGTCTGAGATTTCAAGTAGTGTGCGCCGTGGCGAAACTCTGAATTCTTCACTCAAGGCATTTGGGCGCGTCTTTCCGCCGCTTTTTGTTGCGATGGTACGTGCGGGCGAAGAGGGGGGAGATTTGCCACAGGCGCTCGTTACTATTTCTGACCAGATGGAGCGCATGTATGTGTTGAAGAAGAAGATTCGTGGCGCGATGCTCTACCCGATGATCATCGTCATCGCGATCATTGGCATCGGCGCCTTCATGATGACCACGGTCGTGCCGACGCTCGCGCAGACATTTAAAGAGATGGACGCGGAGCTTCCAGCGGCGACACAGGCGATCATCAGTGTGAGTAACTTCCTCGTTGAATACACCATTGTTGCGATCTCAATTGTTGTCCTGGTCTGTGGTGGTTTGTACGGTTCGCTGAAGACACAGTGGGGCCGCCGAACCAAGGATTTTGTATTTCTCCACATGCCGATCATTGGCCCTATCGTGAAAGAGGTGAATGCTGCGCGCACTGCGCGAACACTGTCGTCGCTTCTTTCGTCTGGTGTCGACGTACTCACGTCACTCGAGATTGTCAAAGATGTCGTGCAGAACACGTACTTTAAAGAAGTACTGGTTGCTGCGCGCGAAAATGTTGGACGCGGTGAGCCACTATCATCTGCGTTTGTGCGCAACGAACACTTATACCCGGCATTCGTCGGCGAAATGGTCTCGGTTGGTGAGGAAACGGGGCAGTTGACCGAGATGATGAAAAAGTTAGCGCTCTACTACGAAGACGAGGTTGATCGAAAGACAAAAGATATGTCGACGATCATCGAGCCATTCTTGATGGTCGCAATTGGTGGGGCCGTTGGATTCTTTGCAGTTGCCATGATATCGCCGATCTACCAACTCTCCGAGAACATATAGTTCTCGGAAGGAAGTATCAAGTATCAAAATTGACCCTAGTACGGGATGGCGCTATTGTTGCTTTAGACACGTGTGCCTGTTTGCATGGCGTCTGCTGGGTCATATCTCGGAGAAAAACATGTCGACGATGACACCGACAGCACGTGTCTTACACGATGCCGCAAACCTGTTGGAGCGTGGTGCATGTAAGAACTACTTTGGCAAGACGAAGAGACGAAAGTTGCACAAGCTTAAAGACGCGTTGCAGCGTCGCGACAGACTCGTGAAAATGTGCGCCGTAACTGCCGTGTATATGGTCGCAGAGGAACTTGTCGGCAAACGTCAGTCGAAGAAACTCGCGACCAATGCCTTCGTACAGCTTTTAACACATCTCAACCGCGCAAACGAGAGAAAGGAGGCAGCAATACGTGTGATGAATTGGTTTGGAGGACACAAGAAGCGTGAATCCATTGCCTTCATGCGTATGGCAGCAGCGCGAGTGGCATGTGCGGGATAGTTTGCCGAGTGCTCTGGAATCGAGGTGGCCCCGCATCGGTGGGGCCGCTTCCTTTTGTTGCTACAATACAACAATGCATAAACGCGTTGGGGAACGCGGTTCAACGCTTTTGGATGCCGTCGTCGGGACGGCACTTATGCTTGTCGTGTTTGTTGGCATCGTTGGCGCGTTTCGACTTACCGTCGAAGCGGTTTCAAACAACAAAGCGCGGGCGGGCGCCGTGGCACTTGCCAATGAACGGCTCGAATACATCCGCTCACTCTCATACGACGCAGTTGGAACCGTTGGAGGGATACCGACTGGCGCACTCGAACAAAGCACCACAACACTCTTAAATGACGTCACCTACACGAGACGTACGTTCATATCGTACGAGGACGATGCTGGTGACGGGCTCGGTGGCGGGGATAGTAATGGCATTATCGCGGACTACAAAGCCGTGAAAGTAACAGTCTCGTGGCAGTCAAGGCAAAGTACACGGGTGATCAC
>JGI24126J20157_1000728_pt1 | contig 10706 bp, 5 predicted proteins | sample SubbioR12Aug_8Ca_FD_20157 | JGI IMG/M metagenome (IMG submission 20157)
CCCGCCATTATCGGTGAGAAATTGGAGGCCATCACCGCCGCATTAAAGGGCGGTATGTCCAAGGCGGCTGTGTGCCGTAACTTTGGTGTCAAACGAACCACACTGATCGAAACTCTCGCTCGAATTGGCTGGCCAGCTGGTCACCAATAAATAAGTTCTTGCCATGCAAGCGAGCGATACAGCCTATCCCCGTCTCAAAACCAGTTTTAATGCCGGCGAATTGGAACGATGGTATTCCCCCACACCTGAAGAGTGTGACTTTTGCGCAACGGTTGCGCGGGGCCAGAGTACCCGATTCGGTTTTCTTCTCACCTTGAAGACTTTTCAGCGTCTTGGCCACTTTGTGACATCGGATCAAATCCCTGACGCCATCATTGATCATCTGGCGAAAATCGAAGGGACTCCCGTAGACCGGGAGGCGCTTAAGCGCTATGACATCTCACGCTCGCGCAAATCCCATGTAAGTGTTATCCGTGCCTATTTGAATGTTAGCTCGTTTGATAGCGAAGCGCACAGGTTGTTATGCCAAGCGTTGGTTGACGCCGCGCTGACCAAGGACGACTTGGCGGACATCGTTAACGTCGGAATTGAGATGCTGGTGAAGCATCGTTACGAACTGCCCGCCTTTGGGACGTTGTTACGCGAAGCCAAGGATCAGCGGGCAGCCACCTATCAGACGCTGTTTCGGGATGTCTATGATCGCTTGAGCGAGGTTGACCGCTCTGCACTTGATGCCCTGTTTCTGGTTAGCGATGGTTGCCGGACCAGCCCGTGGAACGATCTCAAACTCGATGCGCCCAAGGTCACCATTCACGGGTTGCGGGAACTACTGAATCGCTATGACCAACTCTCTGCCCTGGCTGGCAATCAAGAATTGTTGCGGAATATCCCGATGGTCAAACGGCATCAATTATCCCTGGAAGGCCTAAGCCTGGATGCAGCCAGCATGGCAGACATGGAAGTGAAAAAACGCTATACCGTTTCATTGGCTCTGATTGAGCGTCAATTAGCACGGGTAACCGACGATCTGTGCGATATGATCTGCAAACAGATGATGAAAGTCCAGCATCTTGCGGATGCAGAACTCGAACAGTACCTGACGGCCAATCAGGATAAGACCGATGAAATTCTGCGCCGATTCGCCCAGCTCGATACTCTGCTACAGTCAGACCAACCGGTAGGCGATCAGATAGCGATCGCCCGTCAGCTGGTCACTGCGCGTCCCGATTTATGCGAGTTCTCGCGGGTCCACTCTGAATTTGGCGGCAAGAACGAGTGTCGCTTCATGTGGCGCTATTTCAAAGCCCGACGCGGAGAACTGTTCCGCATTCTGACCAAGCTTCGCTGGGTGGCTACCAGTCAGGATAAAAGCTTTGAACGTGCCTTGGCCTTCGTTTTGGCTAACTACCGTCGCCATACCGACTGGCTTACATTGGAGGGCAAGGGCGAATCAGTCCTAACGCCGCAAGACCTGGATTGGGTGCCGGCGAAATGGTGGAAACTCGTTACCGGTGAAAATGACGACAAAGCGGAACCAAGTCGGGTGAACCGCCGTCAGTTCGAGGTGTGCGTCTGCCGGCAATTGGTTCAGGAACTGAAATCTGCTGACATCTGTGTTCCAGGCAGCGATACCTACTCGGATTCGCGCGAGCAGTTGCTGTCCATGGAGGAGTGTAACGCTGCTTTAGCGGAGTACGGGGAACTGGTCGGCATACCGGTTGAAAGCCCATCGTTCGTCGACCATGTGCGTACCCAGCTCCTTGATGCCGCCAATGCTGTTGACCGAGAATACCTGAGCAACACCTATTTCAATATCGTCAATGGCCGTCCGGTACTGGCAAGGCTTACCAAGAAGCCCGATCCCAAAGGGTTTCGGGTTGTTGAAGACGCATTGACCCAAAAATTGCAAGCACTCGACCTATCGATGCTTGATGTGCTTGGCGATACGATGCGATGGCTGAACTGGGGGAAGTTCTTTGGGCCGTTAAGCGGACATGAAAGCAAACTGGAAGATGAGGAGCGGCGGCAAATACTAACGACATTCGCCTATGGCACAGGACTCGGTCCGACGCAGGTTGCAAAGAGCGTGTCCGGTGTCAGCGACAGACAGATAGCATTCGTCAATCAACGGCATGTTACGACAGAAAAACTCGAAGCAACGATATGTGAAGTGATCAATGCCTATAATCGCTTCTGGCTACCCAAGCTTTGGGGAGATGCAAAGCGTGCCGGTGCCGACGGCACCAAGTGGGATCTCTACGAGAACAATCTTCTGTCGGAGTACCACATCCGTTACGGAAGCTGGGGTGGTGTCGCTTACTACCATGTCAGTGACACTTACATTGCCCTATTCTCCCATTTTATTCCTTGCGGCGTTTGGGAGGCGATCTATATTCTTGACGGGCTGACCAAAAACAAATCCGACATCCAACCGGATACGCTGCATGGCGATACCCAAGCGCAAAGTACGCCAGTATTCGGTCTTGCTTATCTGTTGGGTATCAAATTGATGCCGCGTATCCGAAACTGGAAAGATTTGAAGTGCTACAAGCCCACATCAGAAGCAAGTTACAACCATATTGGCGAGTTGTTCACCAAGGACAATATCAATTGGGAGTTGATTGCCCGGCATCTACCGGATATGTTACAGATTGCGCTGTCGATCAAGGCTGGCCGCATTGCACCTTCGACGATTCTGCGTAAGCTCGGCACTGCCAGTCGGAAAAACAAATTATATTACGCATTTCGGGAACTTGGTCGGGTTGTCCGAACCTGCTTTCTTCTGGAATACATGAATAGCGAAGAGTTGCGACGCCTCATCCAGAGCGCAACGAATCGATGCGAGAGTTTTAACAAGTTCGCCCAGTGGGTCTATTTTGCTTCTGACTTGATTCAGGAAAATGTACGGGACGAGCAACTGAAAGTCATCAAATATAATCATCTGATCGCCAATCTGCTGATCTTCCACAATTGTAAGAGCATGACGGAGGCGCTGAAGGAAATGCAGGATGATGGCATGGCATTGACGCCGGACATTTTGCGGGCGTTGAGTCCGTATCGGCAGCACCCCAGTCGATTCGGTATGTACGAATTACGGGACAGCGAGGTGGGGCCAATAGACTACGATGTACGGCTTGATCTGGCGAATCATGAGGAAATGGCTCTATAAAACACGTGTCGCATGAGTTTATCCGCTATTGCCCATTTTCGCACGAATCCTTACGGTCACCCCGTAAGGCCGGCTGCCAGGAATGCCAAGGCGATTTGATAGGCGCCCCCAAGCCGGCAGCTGAAGGGTTGAACAGTCTCAAATCCGGGCGTTATTGGTAGGGTTCGTTATTGTCCCGCCTTTATGAGATGAAGACGGCTGTGTGTTCCCGGCAAAAATCCGGCCGAAATAGCATTGTATTTGATATAATATTCGTTGCTTATTATAATTGCTAAATATTATTGGATCGATATTAGTCGTTGCGGATAATGACTAATCCGCGATTTACGACAGCGAATTTTTTCAGAGCTAAACGGAGCGCCTGTGGCTACATCGGCAGTACCCAACATCAAATTGCAATTTCTTCGGGAGTACGAGGCACGACACAAGCACGGCTATAAACTGGCCAGCGAATACATGAACCCCAAACTGATCGAGGTGATGGATATTTTGGGATTCAACAAACACTACGCCTCGGCGGAAGGCAATTATCTGCACGACGATGCAGGCAATGCTTATCTGGACTTACACAGCGGCGAAGGTTTTGCCAGCCTGGGGCATAATCATCCTTTTATCAACCATGCACTGACCGAGGCTTTAGCCTCCAAATTGCCGGACGGCGTGCAAATCCATCACTCCACCCTGTCCGGTTTATTGGCGGAAGGCTTGTGCAACCACTTGCCTAATGGCTTGGATCGGGTGTTTTTTACCAATTCCGGCACCGAGACCGTGGAAGCCGCGCTCAAGTTCGCCCGCGCGGCTTCCAGGCGTCCCCGGTTGCTGTCCTGCGAAAGCGGCTATCACGGCCTGACTTATGGCGCGCTGTCGGTATCCAGCGAGGATTATTTTCGCAAGGGCTTCGGCCCTTTGCTGCCGGGGTGCGATCGCGTGCCGTTCAACGATCCGGAGAGTCTTGAGCGCGAATTGGCCAAGAAAGATGTCGCCGCCTTCATCGTCGAACCGATCCAAGGCCGTGCGGTTACACTGCCGGAACCCGGTTATTTCAAGGAAGTCGAGCGCCTATGCCGCAAATACAATACGTTCCTGATTTTCGATGAAATTCAAACCGGGCTGGGCCGCACCGGCCGCTGGTTTGCGCTGGATCATTGGGGTATAGAACCGGATTTCGTGCTGGTGGCCAAAGCCCTCAGCGGCGGCCACATGCCGGTAGGCGCCATGATTTCGCGGCGTGCCATTTTCGACAAGGTATTCGATACTCTGGACCGTTGCTATGTGCATCATTCCACCTATGCCCGTAACCGCTTATCGATGACGGCTGGACTCGCCACATTGGAAGTGATGGAACGCGATCATTTGGTCGACAATGCCGAGCGCATGGGTAAACGCCTGATGGACGGCTTGCTGAAGCTAAAAGAACGCTATTCGCTGTTGAAAGACGTGCGCGGCATGGGATTGATGATAGGGTTCGAATTGGGTTGTCCGGATTCCTTTCGCAGTAAAATGGAATGGAAGTTGATTCATGCCGCCAGTGCCGGTTTGTTTCCTCAGCTCATCGTGATACCGCTGCACCGCGACCATAAAATCATCACCATGGCGTCCGGCCATAACGATGTCATCAAGTTGCTGCCGACACTGATCATTACCGAAAAAGAAGTCGATTATTTCCTCGCGGCCATGGACAGCATTTTAAAAAACAGCGAGGAAGTCGGCGGCGAAAACTGGAAAACAATTTTCCAAATCGCCAAGCGTACCGTCAAAGGCGGCGAGGCATGAAGCCGACGGGCAAAATCGCCGTCACCGGCGCCTCGGGTTTTGTCGGCAAGCGGCTGGTCGAGCGCTTGGTACGGCGCGGGCATGCCGTGACGTGCCTGTTGCGACCCAGCTCCAGCGCCCACGGTTTGGACAGGCCCGGCATTGAGGTGAAACGCGGCTTTCTGACCGACAGCCTTTTTCTGCACGCGTCGTTGGCGGGTTGCGATGCGGTGATTCATTGCGCGGCCATGGTGTCGGATTGGGGCACCGTGCACGAAATCAGGGCCGCCAACGTTACCGCCACCCAAAGTCTGGTCAAGGCGGCGGCCCAAACCGGCATCGGGCATTTCGTGCACATCAGCACCACGGACATTTACGGCCATCCCGGCCAAGCCGGCATCAGCGAATTGCATCCGCCAAGCCAGAAGTTTGCAAATTGGTACTCCGAAACCAAGCGCGAGGCCGAATATGCCGTACTTGGCGGCACCATCGCGCATACCTTGATTCGGCCCGCCACAGTGTATGGCCCCGGTTCGAAAACTCTGGTCGGCGAAATCGGCAAGGCGCTGCAATCGGGTTTCATGCTGCTGATCGACGGCGGCAAGCCGTGCGCGGGCTTGACGTACATCGACAATTTAATCGACGCCATCGAGCTCGCGTTATTCAACCCCAGGGCCTACAGCGAGGCCTTCAATGTGTCCGATGCCAGCGCCGTTACCTGGGCTGAGTTCGTCGACGGCATTGCACAAGATCTTGGCGTGCGTTATCGCAAAATCAGCCTGCCTTATTCGGTGGCATTCAAATTGGGGCATGGACTGGAAAGTAGCTACCGCCAATTGCGGCGCTTGACCGGCTGCCAAGTTCAAGCCTTGCTATCGCGGCAAGCCGTTCAGGTAATGGGTATACCGCAGGATTTTTCCATTGAAAAAGCCGGAAGCCATTTGGGTTTTGCGCCTGTAGTCGGCTTTGAAGAGGGTATTAAAAAGTCCGTCCAATGGCTGCGGGCGGATTTTAAGAAATTTGAATAACTATTTTAAAGACACTATCTGTAAATAAACGGGCTTTGAAAAAGATTAGTGGGGGATGTGCATGAAACAACTAGGGAATTTGACGACAATTTATGTTGAATGATGGATCATAGAACGCACCGAGAAACTATTATAACCGCCGCGCTTTCCATCTTCTCCCTGTTGATTTAATTTTTTCCCAAATCCCTTTCAGCTTGAACGCCTTGGTGAAAGACGCAAGCATTATTATGGGTGGCAGTGCTAGCCCATTCATATGATATGGGGATTTAATAGGCATTGCATAATAACTTTTGAAAATACCCTACTTATTAAACCCATCAACAAAGCTATCGAATCTGAACTTCCGGTCAACGTATTACGAATTGATAGAAACAATTTCAGTATCGGGTAAATCGATGTCGGTGAAATATGTAAGATGGCGAAACAATTACTCTGGTTTTTAATAACTTTATACTTAATGAATTGACCGCCTCCGCATTGGTTTCGGATTGGATTATTTATACAAACTCCCAACATATGCCTGGGCTGTCTAACTTTAAGCCACAAACTCGTCGAACAAGGCTGTCCTTGGTGTATTACCAAGGGATAATTGCGAAGACTTTTAAGCCGTGATTCGACATGCTCATCACCTTCGAGTCATTAGATAGTCGTCCCAGCTTAAGCTGCAAGCCAGTAAAACCATTAACTTAAAACATGGAAAAACCAAGCTTCATGAATACAATCAAACCGCGTTTTTATGGCTTTATGAGTACTTGGTTATATTTGCCTATCTCGGAACTATTAAAAGAGTGGCGTAAATTTTCAAGAAAATTAAGACGAAAGAAAATAGCAATCCAGCAAGAAACAAAATTAGAAAAAATTTCGTGGATAAAATGCACGAATCACTATTTTACATCAGTATGGGAGTCGCATAAAGCAGATGGCAACGTCAGACTAAGCGAAGTCGGTATAATCAATACATTCGCCCGGAATTGCGAGGATTTTACCAATTTGTTTGAAATAGGCACTTTTGACGGAAGAACAACTTTAAACTTGGCTTTTTCGTCGCCGGAAAATTGTAAAGTTTTTACGCTTGATTTGAAAAAGGAAATGCTGACCGAATATAACCTGGACAATGGTGAAAAGCGTTATGTCGATAAAGAATCATCTGGCGAAAGAATAAAACCTTATAAAGATTCAAACAATTTAATCGCTAAAAAAATTGAACAAATTTATGATGATTCAGCCACTTTTGATTTTTCTACTTTTTACGACACCTGTTCATTAGTGTTTGTAGACGGCTCCCATGTATATGATTATGTCTTGTCGGATTCATTGAATGCCATCAAAATGGTCAACAATGGCGGTGTTATACTATGGCATGATTATGGTATCTGGGATGGCGTAACCTAAGCCCTGGAAGAACTTGAGCTCGAGAAAACGCTTGGCATAAAGCATATTAAAGGAACTAGCCTTGCTTATTTTATAAAAAATTAAGCTTCGCCCTGCCTACGCTCACTCTATATTCAGCTTGTGCGGCAACTATCACATGGATAGTTCACGGAGACCCTGCTTGGCAAATTCCATTCCAGTCAACCCTGAGCGTTATTGCTCAAAGGGCTGTAGTTTTTTCATACAATTTATTGTTTTTGCTTATTCGGATAGATATTTAGCATGCACTCCAAATTCGGTTTTCTCAGTTACGAAATCAGTCACATTATTCGCCAGCGCTTCAATAAAGAGGCCGCATATGTCGGCTTTACGCATTCACAATGGCGGGCACTGGTGCATTTATCCGAAAACGAAAATTGCCGTCAGATCGATCTGGCCGAGATTCTGGAGATCAAGCCCATCACCCTCGCCAGACAAATCGATTTGCTGGAAGAATCGGGTTTGGTGCGGCGCAACAAAGATGTCGATGACCGCCGCGCCTACCGGCTGGAAATCACCGATAAGGCCCGCCTGATCATGCAGGAACTCTGGACGATTGCCGATGCGGTGGAAGCCAAGGTATTGGCGGCTTTGAGTTCTGAAGAACGCATCATCATGGTGGCTTTGCTGGAGCGGGTAAAAATCAGCCTTTGCGGTAACGAATAAGGCTCGACATGCCATCCCAATAATCTCAGTCACACTCGACAATCTTCCGACAGGGCTGAAAATGACCTGACCGTAAGACCACCCGTCCATTGCGGCCCAGGCTGATTATTACGACCGGCCAATTTTTACAAAAAACGATGATCGATCATGCACTCAACCGTTTAAGCCGGTTAATCCTGCGTTTCCCTTGGCCAGTATTGCTGCTGTACTTAGTGCTCTGCGCGCTGAGCGTGAGTTACACCAGCCGCCATCTGGGCATACAAAACAATACGGCTCAACTGTTGGATCAGGATTTGCCGTTTCAAAAGGTACGATTGGATTTGGAGCAGGCTTTTCCACAAGACGCCTCGACCCTGATCCTGGCGGTGGAAGCGGAAACGCCGGAACAAACCGCACTGGCGACCGAGGCTATTAAACGGCGCTTAGAGGCGGAATCCAGTTTATTCGAATCGGTTTATATACCCGACGACGATCCGTTTTTCCGTCGACAAGGTTTTTTGTACCTGGACACGGCACAGCTGGAAACGGTGTCCGCCAAACTGATCGACGCCCAACCCTTCATCGGCTATTTATCCCAACATTTTCATTTTGCCGGTTTGGTCGACATCGTCGTGCAAGCGCTGGAAAAAGGTGACGCCGATTCGGCTGCATCACTGGATACGCTATTGTCCGCCATCGATCAAACCGTGGTCGCGGCCAATCAAGGACAAGCTAAATTGTTATCCTGGCAACAGCTGCTGACGGGCACCGAACAAACCCGGAATCCCACGCGACGGCTGGTGATCGCCAAGCCTTACCTGGATTTCAAGCAATTGATGCCGGCGGAAAAACCGATGACGTATCTGCGGGCGTTGGCGGAAGAACTCTCGGCACATCAACCCGGCGTGACAGTGGCTATCACCGGCGAGGTGGCATTGGAACACGAGGAAATGGAAACCGTGAATCGCGATATGCTGGTCTCCGGCATCGTTTCCTTTTTGTTGGTGTGCGGTGCCTTGTGGCTGGGACTGCGCTCGATTCGCTTATTGCTGGCGACGCTGATCGCGCTGGTGGTGGGCTTGCTGTTGACGGCCGGTTTTGCCGCGGTTGCCATCGGCCATCTCAATCTGATTTCGGTGGCGTTTGCGGTGCTATATATTGGCTTGGGCGTGGACTTTGCCACTCATCTTTGCTTGCATTACCAGGAATGCCGAGGGCAAAACCAGGGTGCCGATCAAGCCATCATGGACAGCATGACGGCGGTTGGGCCGTCGCTATGCCTTTGCGCGTTAACCACCGCCATCGGCTTTTTCGCCTTCATCCCGACCGACTTCAAGGGTGTCGCCGAATTAGGCATTATTTCCGGGGCCGGCATGTTTATCGGCTTGGCGGTTTCGCTGAGTTTGCTGCCGGCCTTGTTAAAAGTACTGTCGTCACGGGCAGCGCCCATCCGGCGCTCGGCGGGGTTTCCGGCGCGGTTCTACAATTTTCCGTTTCGGCATGCCCGCGCCATCCGCGGCGTCGCCGTATGCTTGGCCTTTATTGCCCTGTTCAGTCTGGGCGGCGTCAACTTCGATTCCGCATCGATCAACTTGCGCGACCCCCATTCGCCATCGGTCATCGCCTTTAAGCGCTTACTGGAAAGCCAAACTGAATCGCCTTTCGCTATTTCGGCACTGACCGATAGCTTGGACGAGGCTACTCTTCTGGCTGAACGGTTTGCGGCACTACCCAGCGTGCATCAAGCCATTACCCTTACTGATCTGGTACCGGCGCAACAAGAGCAGAAGCTGGAAATCATCGATAATTTAAACTTGATGATGCCGATGCAACTGCAACACTTTGCCGACGCGCATCAAGCCTCCGACGTGCGTGCCGCCCTGTTGGCACTGCAAGGCGCATTGCAAAAAACCGGCACGCAACCCTTAACCCCTATTCCGAACGCACGGCTCGATGCGATGGCGGGTCATGTCGATACGTTCATCAAAAACGCGGACCGCTCACCGCAGCCCGCTGCCGTCTATCGGAATCTGGAAGATCGTTTGCTGACGCTGTTGCCGCATACCTTGTTAATGATGCGCGAAAGTTTGGCGGCCAGCCCGGTCGGTTTGGACAACATACCCGCCAGTCTGCGCCGGCACTGGGTCAGTGGAGAAGGCAAATATCGCGTGTTGGTAACGCCCGCGCAAGACCTGAATCAGCGCGAACCGCTGCAACAGTTCGTCAATGACGTCATGAATACCCATGCGTCGGTGTTTGGTTTGCCGATTGGCGATGTCACCTCCGGGCAAGCGGTGGTCGATGCCTTTATTCAAGCGTTTTCCAGCGCGCTGATCCTGATCGTGCTCTTGCTGTTGTTGATGACCCGCAGCCTGAAGGCGACATTACTGGTGATAACGCCCCTGCTGTTGGCGGCGCTGCTGACCGCGGCCTGCAATGTCTGGCTGAACAATCCGTTCAATTTCGCCAACATCATTGTGTTGCCATTGTTACTCGGCATGGGGGTGGACAGCGGCATTCACATGGTCCAGCGTTTATGGCATCAACCGGATAAAACCGACGAGTTGCTGCATTCGAGTTCGGCGCGCGGGGTGTTTTTCAGTGCATTGACCACCTTGTGCAGCTTCACCAGCCTTGCCTTCAACAGCCATCAAGGTACGGCCAGCATGGGTTTGCTGTTATCCATCGGCATAATCTTGACC
>JGI24126J20157_1000739_pt1 | contig 10535 bp, 9 predicted proteins | sample SubbioR12Aug_8Ca_FD_20157 | JGI IMG/M metagenome (IMG submission 20157)
GGGCAAAATCAGATTCTGAACAACACATCTTAGTGCCGCGAAATAATTATAACGTATTGAATAACATGGGGTTAATAGATTTCCGTTCAGGCACTAATTAAAGGGGGGCAAATCCTTTTGCCACGCTGTGTTGACAACAGCTACACACGGCACTATCTTTTGCATATCTGTTGTCATTACATAAGGAGGCTGCCATGCGCGCAGCTACTATCAATCTACGCGCCTTGCCGGAGCAGCGCGATCTCATTGACCATGCCGCCAACCTGTTAGGCAAAAACCGTTCGGACTTTATGCTGGAAGCCGCTTGCGAGCGCGCTCAGTCGGTGTTACTGGATCAAGTCTTCTTCGGTTTGGATGCGGATAAGTTCCAAAAATTTACCGCAATGCTTGACGCGCCGCCGGAGCCCAATGTTGGTCTGACGCGACTGATGGCGGTTAAGGCCCCCTGGGAAAGCAATAACCCATGATCTTGGCGCTATCCGCGCCTCAGCCGTTGGCGGCCGAGCACCTGTTGAATGATTTCGAGTGCGGCGAACACGCCCTGGACGACTGGCTCAAACGCCGTGCCATGAGCAACCAACTCAGCGGAGCCAGCAGAACCTTTGTGGTGGTTGATGAAGGAAGTCGTGTGTATGGGTACTATGCAATGGCTGCCGGCGCGGTATCTCACCCGCTGGCAACAAGCGCGGTTCGCCGCAATATGCCCGATCCGATTCCGGTCATGGTGCTTGGCAGGTTAGCGGTAGACAGCCGGGCGCAGGGCATCAAATTGGGGCCGGCCATGCTGCAAGATGCGGTGAGTCGCGCCATCGCCGTATCGCATAACACAGGGGTTCGCGCGTTGCTCGTCCATGCTCTCCATGATCGGGCAAAACAGTTTTACGAGCACTATGGCTTTCAGGAGTCGCCGCAGCATCCGCTGACACTGATGCTGCGCTTGAACACCGTAAAGGCCTGATCGTTAAAGGGGGGCAGAACCTTTTGCCGAGGCGCCGGCAGTAACCCAACGCATAGTCTTATGGCGGTTCAATGGCTTCGATTGTCGGGTTACGCTCTATCGAGCTTTTATGCCCTTGAGGGTAAACCCGACCTACGTTTCTATTTTTTGAAGTCCGTAGGCCGGAATAAGCCGAAAGGCGTTTCTGGCGATTTTAAGTTAACCGGCGTTTCTCCCAACTGGCCGGGCATGGCGTTTCTTAGCCTATTGCATCATTAAAATACATGAATAGGTTTAGTAGCGTAATAGATTATTCCGAAGGCACTATGACAGATATAGGCAGTGCAAGACGTTTTGCGCGACGCGCAAAGCGGCGATCATCAAAGCTATAAAAGCTTTCACATTGGTGACAAGCCATAAGGTGCAGTGCATCGGCAAACTCCAGGCCTTCTGCTTGTAACACTAAAGCTTGTGATACGCGAGGCGATTCTTCAACAATGACATTGGCTAGCCCCAGCAGATGTTCGACAACATGACGAAAGTCATTAGCATCAAAATGATAGAACGCACGTAAAACCCATTCAAATTCTAAAATGACTGTTAATGGCACAAATAACTGCTTGGATTCAGTCAATATCCGCCGAGCAATCGGGCGTTGTTTTGCGGCTTCCGGATCGTTAGGATCATCAACGTAAAAACGAGCCAGAATATTGGTGTCAACACCCTTCATTTAGCATCACGCATGGCCTGAGCAACATCAAAATCCGCCAAATGTCTTTCTCCGGGCTCTTTACAGGTTAGTAATCCATAGCCATCGTCAGGGCGTGTATTATGAATCCGTTGGCTAACCTCGACGCGCAAACCGGCATTTTCAAGGATAAAAGTCAGTTGAGAACCTGCGGTAATCCCCAATTGTTTACGAATATCGCTAGGGATAACGACTTGGCCTTGCTCGGAAACAGTCACTGTTTGCATATTGCCCTCTTTAATTCTGTATGAGCCAAAAGCTATATTTTGTCTCTTAAGATCATATCGTTATATATTAACGCCGGCAAAAAATTAAAGGAAAATTAAAAGGGTCAGACCCTTTTGCATGCGAATACATCCTTGTCTAAACAGAAGCTGGAAAAAGCTGTCTGAGTTTGTGCTGTCTCAGTCATTGGCGACAGCGGAAAGCATCATCAGCCAGCATGAACAAATTAGCTTATCTAAAACGGATTGGGCGCTGTTTTTGGATGCCTTGGAAAACCCGCCAGCCAAGAATGCCAAATTGAAACAAGCGTTAGTATTACATAAAAAGTCGGTTGTTAAGGCTTGATAAAGCTAAATATCGCAGCACCTAATGCCAATCATCAACGCAAACTATTCAATTGCGGCGACTCCGGTCTGAACAGCTATTTGCAACAATATGATCGTCAGAATGTAAAACACCGCATCAATAAAGTGTTTGTAGCCACCGAATCCGCGTCTCCACAATCCATTTAGGTTTTAAATATTTCTGTAACCCATGGATGGCAGTATGGTTAAGCCGGTTTTTGCTGTGAGACAAATCGCCGCACTGAAATTTCGGGTTACTTACTTATAATGACCGCCTGCTTCGGCACGCGGATTAATCGTAACTATTCAGCGAATGCTCGCCGATGCGGATCAATTGCGTAGGTTGGGTTAGCTCGATAGAGCGTAACCCAACTATTGAAGCCATTGCACCGCCATAAGCCGATGCGTTGGGTTATGCTACGCAACCTACATCGGGCTTTTACGACAAGCGCCGGCGTGAGAAAGCTGGAATGGATGCAGGAAACAGGGTATCGCGGCAACCGCCGTCGAAAGGGCCGGTTGTGCTTTGCGCAAAATAGTTACAAAATCCCGAGCCGACACTTTGGCTGTTCCGTTTTTTGCGGAGCTTGTATGGACTTAACCTAATTTTTTGTACATGGACTCTCACGACACTACTTTAATCTCATCCAGCCCTTCGTCTTATATTTTCGCTTGGTGGGGGTTGGCGCTGCTGCTGCTTGGCCTTGTGTTCCATGAAAGCCTCATGGAAATGGGGAATATCTGGATGGGCAGCGAGGAATACAGCCACGGCTTTTTTATCCCCGCCATCAGTGCTTATCTGATCTGGGTGCAGCGCAACGAGCTGAAATGCACGCACGACTTTAAATCGTCATTATTGGGTGTCGCGATTTTGCTGGCGGGCTTGCTGTTGTTTTTGTTGGGCGGCTTAGCGACCATTCGCACCATACAACACTATGCGTTTATTTTGGCGGTAACCGGCATTTTTGCCGCCGCGTTCGGCAAACAGGGTTTAAAGACAGCTTGGGTGCCGCTGGTGTTTCTGCTTTTTATGGTGCCGTTTCCTCAATTCATTATCAATAACCTGTCGTCCAAGTTGCAGCTGATTTCGTCCTGGCTGGGGGTGGAGTTTATTCGCGCTTGCGACATCATGGTGTATCTGGAAGGCAATGTCATCGATCTGGGCGGTTATAAATTGCAAGTGGTGGAGGCCTGCAGCGGCCTGCGCTATTTGTTTCCCCTGGCCAGTTTGTCCTTTTTGTGCGCGTATTTGTTTAAGGGCCCGGTCTGGCAAAAGCTTTTGATTTTTCTGTCTTCGGTGCCGCTGACTATTTTTATGAATAGTTTTCGGATCGGCGTGATCGGCATTTTGGTAAACCATTGGGGCACTGAAATGGCGGAAGGCTTTTTGCACGATTTCGAAGGCTGGGCGGTGTTTTTGCTCTGCATGGTATTGCTGTTCATCGAGATGTGGCTGTTTTCTCGTTTCAGCGGCAAAAAAACCGCTTTTGCCGAATTGGTTCAATTGCCGGACGAATGGTTTGCGGCCGGTAAAACATCCCAAATGGATTGGTATTTGAATAAATCGGTGTTCGCCGTTTTAGGCTTGATCGTTACGGTCGGTGCCGTGGGGCAGTTTGTGCGCGGCGGCGAAGAGATTATTCCGCAGCGGAAGGCCTTTCTTAACTTTCCGTTGCAACTGGGGGCATGGCAGGGCCGGCGCGATTATATCGAGCAAAAATATCTGGATACCTTGAAGTTGACCGATTACATCGTGGCCAATTATGCGGCGGAGGATACGGCAAGTTCGGTCAATTTTTATTCGGCTTATTACCAGTCGCAACGCAAGGGCGCTTCGGTGCATTCGCCGCGCAGCTGTATTCCGGGCGACGGTTGGCAGATTACCGGTTTTGGGCAGCAGGAATTTCCCGATATGCGGGTGCAAGGCACTCCCTTAAAGGTTAACCGTGCGGTGATAGAAAAAGGCGAGTACAAGCAGCTGGTGTATTACTGGTTTCAACAACGCGGCCGCTCGATTACCAACGAATACATGGTGAAGTGGTATTTGTTTTACGATGCCATCGCCATGCACCGGACCGATGGCGCGTTGGTGCGTCTGGTCACGTCGTTGGACAAGGGCCAGGACATCGAGGTGGCCGATCGACGCCTGCAAGCGTTTATGCGCGATATGGTTAAGGTGTTGCCGGATTATTTACCCGGCAAAGAGATCGTGCCGGCGCAAGTCGTTCAAACGGATTGAGCCTTGGCGCTCAACAAAAACCGGAAATACCAACTACATTTAAACGTCAACGAGGTCGCCGTAGTTGAATCGCCCGGGCATTATCATGCCCACGCTACGTTTGCATATCGGCATTCCCAAGCGTAGGGCAGGCAGAGTTCTTGAAGAAACTCAACGGTTCGATTTTGTTGGGTTACGCTACGCTAACCCAACCTACAGCTTCGCAGGTCACGTTGTCGCGATAGCGATTACGTGACAATTCGAAGCTCGCGGCTTTGAATTTGCCGGATAACGTTCCGCGCACTCCGACCTACGCAATTGACCCGTATCGGCGTAGGTTGGGTTAGGCGCCAGCCGTAACCCAACGCATAGTCTTATTGCGGTTCAATGGCTTCGATTGTTGGGTTACGCTCTATTGAGCTTTTATGCCCTTGAGGGTAAACCCAACCTACACAATTGATGCGTATGTTGGCGTTCACTGAATAGTTACCAATTTTTTTTGCATATGCCGGATAGATATCCGGCTTAAAAGCGGCTGGTTAAATCGCCGCTTCCATCGGACTATATAATGGAATTATTTTTAAGTTTTACCCTCTCGACTTTGATTAGCGTGTTATTAATGCCGTTTTTAATTAAATCGGCTAAATACTTGGGTATGCTTGACGAGCCGGACGAGCGTAAGGTTCATACTCAAGCCATTCCGCGTTGCGGCGGGTTGGGATTGTCATTTGCCACCTTAACCACCATTTTAATTTTAGCGCCGCTGGAGCAGCCCTTTAGCAGCTTGCTGGTCGGCGGAGCCATTATCGTTTTATTCGGCTTGCTGGACGATATATTCAACCTGAATTATAAATGGAAATTTCTAGGGCAATTTATTGCTGTTATTTTTGTATTGCAGCAAGGGATTTATTTAAAATTTTTGCCTTTCTTCGGTTTGGATGACGCCCCATTATGGATAGCGTATCCATTGAGTTTTATTTTTGTGGTGGGCGTCACTAACGCCGTCAATCTGTCCGACGGTCTGGATGGTTTGGCCGCCGGCATTATGCTGATGACGTTGGCGGCGGTGGCCTTTTTTGCCGATTATGTCGGCGGTAAGGATTTGGCTTTGATTGCCTTGGCCATCATCGGCGGTATTTTGGGTTTTTTACGCTTTAACAGCCATCCCGCCGTCGTATTCATGGGCGACACCGGCAGCCAGTTTATCGGTTTTATGGCGGCGTTCCTGTGTATTTATTTGGTTGAAAATGTCTATGTCACTTTAAACCCGGCCTTGCCGTTGCTATTGCTGGGCTTGCCGGTGCTGGATACCTTGATGGTAATGAGCCAGCGGATTTATATCGGCAAGTCGCCTTTTTCGCCGGACAAGCGGCACATTCACCACCGCTTATTGGCGCTGGGTTTTAGCCATGCGGAGGCCGTGTCCTGCATTTACGCGTTGCAATCCGTTTTTTTACTGGCCGCGTTTATTTTGCGCTACCAAAGCGACTTGGCCGTTTTGGGTTGTTGGGGTTTGATTTGCGCATCCATTTTGCTGTTTTTCCTTTGGTCCGCGCAAGCCGGTTGGAAAATTCGCCCCGAGAACGACCCGGCCGACCGCCGGCGCGGCATTCTGAGGCGGTTCGATTGGCTGTATTGGGCTTGCCGCCTATATATTGAATTCGGCTTGCTGATTTATTTGTGGGTAATGATTTTTGCCATGTATAAATCGTTTAAGCTGTTTTCGGAATCCGAGCCGTTTTTCTTGACCAGTTTGGTGGCGTCCGCCTTTTTGGTGTTGTTATTTAAAAAACCGTTATTAAATTCCGTAATCAAGTTATGCGTATACATTACCGCCACATTCTCGGGCTTTGTTTTAACCTCCGACCATTTTAACAACCCTTTTATCGATATAGGCGTTGCCGCCTATTTGACGATGTTAATGGTGGTTATTTTTATCGGGATTCGGGTTACCCGCAGAAATGTGTTTTCATTCTCCACCCAGGATCTTTTAATTTCGTTATTCGCCGTGGCGGCGGTATTGTTGTCCGACACGCCGTTTCCGGTTAATTTTTTATTTAAATTATTATGCCTGGCCTACGGCATCGAATATTTATTTAACTTTCCGTTGCGGGCTTATAAATTATTAAAAGTATCCGCCTTGTTGGCCGGGCTGATGGTGTTTTCGGTTTTAAGCCAGGGTTACGATGCCAAATCGGAAATATTCTCGCCGAAAAACAGTTTGTCTTCTTTCGCTATTTTCCCCGCCGCCCAATGAGGCTGTCGCTGTTGGGTTAGCATAACGTACCTTCTCTGACAAATTCAAAGTCGCGGCTTCGAATTGTCACGTAACCGCTACCGCGGCAACGCGACCTACAAGGCTACGCTAACCCAACAAAATCAACCCTTTGGGCTTCCTTGCATTCAGCCCGACCCGCTTTTACGGCAACCGCCCCCATAAAGACGTTTCGGACGGCCAAGACCGAATTGCGCAATAACCGGTATTTGCGGAGGACGTACCGTATCAATATCGGCTAAAATTCGACCGGTCTAAGATCTTCTATCGGAACCTGCTGCATGAGCGACACATTTATCTCAACCAAACCCATTCCTGTTCGCGAGCGTTTGATCATGGCGCTGGATGTGCCTGGTATTCCCGAAGCGCAAGCCTTGGTGGAAGAATTGGGGGACGCGGTGATTTTTTATAAAGTCGGCATGGAGTTGTTCATGTCCGGCGATTATTTTGCCTTTATCGAGTGGCTAAAAGCGCGCAACAAAAAGGTATTCGTCGATTTAAAGTTTTTCGACATTCCGGCCACGGTCGGGCGGGCGATAAAAGCCTTAAGCAGCAAAGGGGTGGATTTGGCCACCATCCACGGTAACGATTCGATCATGGAAGCCGCCGCGCAAGCCAAGGGCGATTTAAAAGTGCTGGCGGTTACGGCCTTGACCAGTCTCGACCGCGGCGACTTGGACGATCTGGGTTTTCAGTGCGACGTCAAGCAATTGGTGTTGTCGCGCGCCAAACGGGCCTTGCAAATCGGCTGCGACGGCATTGTGTCGTCCGGCTTGGAAGTGTCGATGATTCGGGAAGAGCTGGGACAGAAGTTGCTGGTGATTACCCCCGGTATTCGTCCGGTGGACAATCGCGAGGACGACGATCAAAAACGCGCGGTCAGCGTGGAGCAGGCCATTCAAAACGGTGCCGATTATTTGGTGGTAGGCCGGCCGATTCGCGACGCTGCGGATCGTAAAGCCATGGCGGAAAAAATTCAGAGCCAAATCGCGGCGCTGTTTGACTAATCGCCATTGTCGCGGGGCGGATTACATTTTATTCCTGATAAAAAGTGGGCATAATGCCTGCCTTTCCATGCATTAACCCGCTTTCGAATGAAAAAACTGGAGAATATCTATTTGATCGGCTTGATGGGGGTGGGTAAAACCACTATCGGCAAGCAACTGGCCAAAGCCTTGCAGCGGCCGTTTTACGATAGCGATAAAGTCATCGAAGACAGCATGGGCGTGGATATTCCGACCATTTTTTCCTATGAAGGCGAAGAGGGTTTTCGCCTGCGCGAGCAAGCCGTGATTCAACAATTGACGGCTTTGCCCGGCATTGTGATGGCTACCGGCGGCGGTTCGGTGATCAGGCCGGAAAACCGCGAGGCCTTGAAAGCCAGCGGTTTCGTGGTGTATTTGCATTGCTCCATCGATAAAATTTTGTACAGAACCCGCCACGATACGCAGCGGCCGCTGTTGCGTACCGACAACCCCCGGCAGCGTTTGCAAAGCCTATTGGCGGCTAGGGAGCCTTTATATACGGCCTGCGCGGATTTTAAGATCGACTCCGGCTCGTTGCCCGGAAAAACCGTGGTCAAAACCATTTTGCAGCAATACCAGGCTGCGCTGGAACATAATGAAAGCATTGCAAGTTGAATTAGACAACGGCCGTAGTTACCCGATTTATATCGGCTCCGGCTTGCTGGCCCAACCGGAATTGCTGACTCGGCATATCCGCTCCAAACAGGTGGCTATCGTCACCAACGAAACCGTCGCCCCGTTGTATTTAGCGCCCGTGCGGGCGGCATTGTCCGCTCATCAAGTGGAGGCGGTGGTTTTGCCGGACGGCGAACAATACAAAACCCTGCAATATCTGGAAGAAATTTTCGACCGGTTACTGGCGAAAAAATTTAGCCGCAATTCAACGCTGATTGCCTTGGGCGGCGGCGTGATCGGCGACATGGGCGGTTTCGCGGCGGCCTGCTACCAGCGCGGCATTGCCTTTATCCAGATCCCCACTACCTTGCTGGCGCAGGTGGATTCTTCCGTCGGCGGCAAGACCGGCGTCAACCACCCGCTGGGCAAGAATATGATAGGCGCGTTTTACCAACCGCAATGCGTCATCGCCGATGCCGATGTGCTGGATACGCTGGACGACCGGCAATTGTCCGCCGGGCTGGCGGAAGTGATTAAATACGGCCTGATTCGCGATCCGGCATTTTTAGAGTGGCTGGAAGCCAATATGCCCCTTTTAATCGCCCGCGACAAAGCCGCCCTGGCTTATGCCATCGAACGCTCCTGCGCCAATAAAGCCGCCGTGGTCGGCGAAGACGAGTTCGAATCCGGGGTGCGGGCCACCTTGAATTTGGGACACACCTTCGGCCATGCCATCGAAACCGGCAGCGGATACGGGCATTATCTGCACGGCGAGGCGGTGGCTATCGGCACCTGTTTTGCGGCGGATCTATCCCGCCGGCTGGGCTGGCTGAACGATGCCGACGTCGAGCGCATCGTGGCGCTATTTAAAGCCGCCAACTTGCCGGTTACGCCGCCGGCGGATATGAGCCCCGAACAGTATGTGGATTTGATGGCGGTGGACAAAAAAAATATCGACGGCAAAATTCGCGTTATCTTATTGGAAAAAGTGGGCAAGGCCTCTCTGCCTGTGAACGTGGATTTGGAACAGTTGCAGGCGACGTTGAAAGCTTATGTTGGATAACGGCGAATTCACTTACGACTTTCAAAAGCGCCCGAAAACTGCCGGCAATGCCAGGCAGGCGGAGCGCGCGCTGATTAGCGTGGACCGCTCTCAAAAGCTGGATTTGCTGGTCCATCTGTTGACCAATCTGCAGCAATCCCTGATCGTCTGCGGGCCGGACGGCATAGGCAAAACCACCTTGTTGCAAACCTTCGCGGAAACCCATAAGGATACTTGGCCTATTTGCCTGCTGCCGGGTTCGGGGGCGGTGAGTTTCGAATCCGCGGTGGCGCAGTTGAGCCGGTTTTTGAATCTCAGCAATGCCAGCGTGAATTTCGATTTGTCGTCCTTGCGGGCATTTTGCGACAAGCAGAAAGTCGTTTTGATTATCGACGACGCCGGCGAACTGATGCCGGGCTTGATTGGCGAATTGATCGACTTTGCCGATTCCTTGGCCGGCTTGCGGTTGGTGTTGGCCATGAGTAACGACGAGTTGCAGGAGAAGGCGGCTTCGGACAGCGCGATCGATGAGTGCCATTTCATCGAATTGCCGCCGCTTAATCAGCAGCAATGCCGGGACTACCTACAAAACCTGTCGGCCCTGCCGGGTTCGCCGCTTTCCTTTAACGCCATCACCGATACGCTGGTGGAAGACATGTATCTGCAAACCCAAGGGGTGCCGGGTAGGTTAGTCGCCGAGCTGCCGAAGTTTAAGGAATATCAAAACCGGCGGGGCCGGCAAACCGGTTTGTGGATCGGCATCGTTATGGTGCTCGCCGCGGCGGGTTATGCCGTTAAAGCTTTCCTGCCCGAGGATCTTTTAGGCGGCGCGAGTTCAGAAACCGCTATTCGGCAAGAGCCTGCGCGGTTCCCGAATGAACCTGTAGACTCGGTGCTTGAATCGGCGGCTCAGGTCGAAGAAAGCATCGCGCCCGCCAGCGAATTGTTGCCGGAATCCTTGTTGGGCGAAGACTTGCCTGTGCAGACTGAGCTGCCGAAAGCTTCGGTGGAACAGCTAGTTGCCGAGTCCGCGGCGCGGGCGGAAAAACCGGCGGAAACCATTCCGGTGCCGCCCGTCGAATCGGTCGAGGCCGGCGAGTCGGCCG
>JGI24126J20157_1000743_pt1 | contig 10486 bp, 7 predicted proteins | sample SubbioR12Aug_8Ca_FD_20157 | JGI IMG/M metagenome (IMG submission 20157)
GCTACCACCCAATGTCGCACCGATAGTCTGCTTTGAAAGAAGTGTTATCGGCACAGGAAGTGCTCCAGAATTTAACCGCCCTACGAGTTGTTTTGCTTCTGTCGGAGTAAAGCTTCCTGAGATAACAGCCTGACCATCGAGGATTTCTTGTCTAACAACTGGGGTAGATATCGGTGAACCATCTAGGTAGATAGCAACCATTTTGCCCACGTTAGCTTTGGTGATTTCTCCAAAGAGCTTGGTACCAGCCTCGTCGAATTGCAATGACACTCTAGGCTCGCGTGTATTTGGGTCGAACTCTAAAGTTGCTTTTTTTAGGTATCGTCCGGTGAGTTCGGTGTTTACGAATTGATTAGACAAATCTAAGCTTAGTTGACCATCAGGGCCAACAGTAGCATTCTGAGATGTTCCTTCTGGTGCTTCAGTTTTGAATTCCAAAAGTGGAGTCTGACCGATCATAGTTGTCGCCTTCTCTACATCTGTGACACCAGGCAGGTCAACGATTAGCTTTTGTTCACCACCGGATACGAAACTAGCTCCTTCTACTTGGACTACTGGTTCAGAAACTCCAAACAGATTCACCCGTCGTTCGATAACGTCACGAAGAGCCTCCATTGACTCCGCAACTTCGCTAGGATCTAAGGCTGAAACATCGGCCCTGTATATGAGGTGACTTCCTCCAGAGAGGTCCAAGCCCAATCGGAATTGATGATTTTGGAAAAATGCCTTTTCTTGACCAAAGTTCGGATTCAGCTTGTATTCAGATTTGTAAACAAACAAAGCCACACCTGCGCCCAAGGCTATTACTAATAATGCTATTAGGATTCTTTTAATTATTTTGATCATTTTCTTTCACCCGTCCGAAGCCGAGGCGAAGGAGGGCACATAAATATAGGGCTATTCTAGCTCATTTTGAAATAAATGCAAATGTGTGCAAAACCAATTGAATTATTGACCAGAAACTCAAAAAATATCCAACTGAATGTATTATTCGCTGACGGCCCAGGTGGGTAGGTTTATGTTTTTGGGATCTTGAGCATATTGATAGAACTCCCGTGCTTGTGCTGGGGTAATTGGCTTTCCGGCTATTGATTTACCTTTTTCGTCGCGTCTCACAGGAACACCTGTATATCCACTCCACTTACCATATGGAGGCTGAGTAACCAATAATAACCACGTTCCATCTTTTTGTTTACAGACGGCACGCAGAGCCCCGTCTTTAGAGAGTCTCATATCTACATCAATAGTACTTGGCAAATCGTCTGGAATCATCTCGCTTTTTGAATTACTTGTATTTGGTTGTTCGAGTCCTGATCCTGGCATATGAATAAAAAGTTATTTACTATGTTTCTTATTATACAAAAAGCTTACACAATAAGCTACGAATCCCCCGAGTAAAAATCCACCTAAAATATCCACCGGGAAATGCACTCCGACAGCGATGCGGGCGAGGCCGATGAGTAGTGCAAACAATATAAAGATATAACCCGCCTTTTTGTGGCTCAAATATATAGCCACACCGAGCGCCATGAAAAAAGTCGCATGCCCGGACGGAAAAGAATAATCAGTTTTTGAAATAAGGGGTTCTATGTTCTGTAGGGCTAAATAAGGCCGATTTGTATGAAATACAAATTTCAACAACGTAGCAACACACCAGGCAACTCCACCTGAAAAAAATACCAGTACTACCTCCTTCCACTTTTGTTTGATAGCTTCGAACGGATTCTTTGAAGTTATAACTTCATGATGCACTAGTAAATAGATAAACGCCGACACGATGACCAAGTACGGCAACATATGAGCGACAAATACTATCAAATCATCCAGAAAGACTGACTGGTGAGATAAATTATAAAAAAAATAAAATATGTTATTGTTCATTGTTTCTTACCCATAGGTCTGACCTATGGGATTTCTTCTTTGAGCTACTTCTAATACGTTTCTAAAAAGCATCGCTATGGTCACAGGGCCTACTCCGCCTGGTACTGGTGATACATAGCTCGCCACGTTTTTCACTGATTCCAAATCCACATCCCCTACCAACCCTGCCCCACTCTCGGAAGTCCCCGCGTCTATGATCACCACACCGTCTTTCACCATGTCCCTTTTTATATACGACCCCTTACCTATACCTGAGATTATTATATCTGCGTTTTGCAAAATCGTTTCTTGGTTTGGTGTATCGCTGTCAATAGTTTCAGGCTCTAGTCCGCGCGATCTCAAGATTTGGGTTACTGGCTTGCCGACTAGCTTACCTTGCCCGAGGACTACAATTTTCTTATCAGACAGGTCGAGGTGAAGTGAATCCAAAATATGCATACAGGCAAGCGCGGTGGGTAAGCATAAAGACTCCTCTCCTTTATAAAATTTGTCACTCACTATCCCGCCCAGCGCATCTACGTCTAGATCAGGGTTTATGGCATCCAGAACTTTTTGTTCGTCTATATGTGCTGGTAGCGGAAGCTGGACGATGACACCACACATGTTTTCTATCTTGTTTATTTTCTCTATCTCACTTACCAAGTCTTCGGTAGTAATAGACACATCAAAGTTCGCACTGTGGAATTTGAGTCCGACGCTCTCGGCTTTTTTTGCCTTCATTTCGACGTACTTCTTTGAAGCAAAGTCATCCCCTACCAGGACATCGCAAAACACCGGAACGAAGGACAACTTCTCTACTTCTGTTCTGACACTTTGCAAAATGTCGTTACTTATTTTTCTGCCATCAATTAATATCATTTTTATTGTAGTCCTAGGAATTCATTGCGCATGGCATCACGGTGAGCACTACGCGCATAACGGCGCAGACTCATTAGTATGCCGAGCCCAGCAAACTCAGTAATCAAATGCGAACCTCCGTAACTCATAAAAGGCAGCGGAATACCGGTAACCGGGAAAATACCCAGATTCATACCTACGTTTATGATTATATGCGTCATGAAAAATATAGCCAGCCCCAGACCAAAAAGGGTTTCGAAGTTCGTAGCCCCTAGTGCCGAGGCACCCAAAATACGCCAGATAACCAGCGAAAACAAAATCAGGATTATAATCCCCCCGACAAAACCCCACTCCTCAGCGAAGGCAGCAAAGATGAAGTCTGTTTCTGGTTCTGGCAGGAATTTGAGCCTGGACTGAGTTCCAAAACCGAGTCCCTTACCCACAACTTCACCACTGCCCACCGCGATGGTGGACTGGAAGACATTGTAACCAGACCCATGAATGTCCGCCAAAGGATTGAAGAAGTTTACAATACGATTCTTTTGATAATCGGCAAAAACAAAGAACCAGAGTGAAGCAAAGGCCACCAGCCCAGCGATACCCACAATCAGTAGATGCTTCTTGGAAATACCGGAAACCATCACCATGCCAAGCCAAATGAAAAATATAACCATAGCTGACCCGAAGTCTGGTTGCAAGAAAACTAGTAAAAACGGTATTAGTGCATAAAGTCCAGAAATAAAAATGTGTTTTATATTTTTGATCTCCACGTGCCGACGGGAAAAGTATTTGGCGAGTACTAGTATCAGCACCAGCTTCATCATGTCTGCCGGCTGAAAAGAAAAACCTCCAAAATCAAACCAACTTTGCGCACCGTGAGCTACCTTACCCAGAACAAACAATGCTGTCAGAGTAAACAAGAAAAACAAAAATAAAGTCACCAGAACTCCGGTGCGTTTGATAAAACGAAAATCGATCGAAGAAAATACAAAAAAAACTACGAGCGAAAGGCCGACCCAGATGATTTGTCGACTGAAAAAGTCCACCCCACCATCCTCGGGTGTAAAAGACTTCATGGTGAATAACCCAGCCGTCAAAATAGGTAAAAGAAAAAAAACTAGTAGCCAATCGATTCTCTTTAAAAACAGTTGTGCCATATTACTTCAACTTCGTATCCAGAATGTTAAAAATTGGAATTACTTCTTTGACGACTACGGGTTTCGACATTGGGCCACGCCAAGTGAAAGACAGTTCCTCTACTCCTTCTGGGCCCAGCTTCTCTAAGTATGTCTGGCTGGCGGACAATGCATTGCCTGAGGCATCATACAGAATCGCCACCACCTCTAGATTGGGAATCGTTAGGAAATAAGTATTTTCTATCTTTGCATAGAGTTTTGGTAAACTACCCTCATCCTCTAACCTGACATCAGAGATGAGTAGCTTGGTTTGGTCAATTTTATCCGCAGAGACTTGAGTCCAAACCGGCTTTTCGGTGAACTCGAAACTAGTGTAGACCGCCACCGAACTGCCCAGGTCTATCGCCGGCTCAAAAATAGCAAATTTACCGGAAGGTGGTATGGTGGTCTCGCCTTCTCGACTACCAACGTATATGTTGTTTTCATCAGCAAAACGAAAACGATATTTTATTTTATTCACTGCTGCGTTTTTATTTTGATTTTCCACATAAGCAACGGCATTGTATCTGCCTGGTACAACTTCAAAAGACCGAGACCAGACAACCTTTAAATCGTCCAAGGACGCAACACAGGCGAGCGCACAGGAGCCACCACAGTCTACCCCGGTCTCGTTCCCATTTTGCTTTCTGTCAGTACAAGTAGGGGCTTTGTTTAAATGCGGATATCCAATCCATAGGCCAAGCCCTCCGAAAATCAGGATCAGTATGCCAATATAAAAAAGCTGTCGTCTGAACGCCCATGTCATGCTGATTATTGTAACACAAAGGACCTTTATTTTCATAAAGGTTCTAATGGTTGAACACATTATTCTTGAGTCTGAAAAAATAATTACTATTTTATTAACTCGGATAAATAGTCATACATTGCAACCATCAACTTACGTCTTCCTTTAAACAACTGTGATTTTACTGTTCCTTCGGTAATCCCAAGCTCCTCTGCGACTTCGCTTTGGCTCATTCCATCAATTATCGTGAGCCTTAGCACCTGTTGCTGCCCAGGATCAATAAGTTTTAAAGATTCTTCAAGTTTAGAACGGAAATCAGCATTTGAAAAAATCTCATCGGGAATTGAAGATCCATCTTCACGCTGAACCTCAAATTCATCGCCGCTTTCTCCTTGAAAAGTTTTATCTAAGCTAGTTCTTCTTTCTAACCTTTTCTTGTTTGACCTATACCAAGAAAAAGCAACATTCCTAGCAATTTTTAAAAGCCAGTTTCTAAATTTATCTTTTTCTTTTAATTGATGAATGTCTTGTGAAGCACTAATAAAAACATTCTGCGAAACATCTTCTGCATAAGTCCTATCTAGACCCAACTTTAAAAGAACTCTGATCACATCAGTATTATATTTCTCAAAAAGCTTACTGAAGGCAAGTTCATCTTTCCTCTCACAATAAGCTGATACCAGCTCTGAATCAGTCGAAATAATTTGAGGTTTTTCTACTTTATTGAGTTGCTCTTTCATTTTCATTGAAAAATTATAACACAAAGAACCTTTATTTTTATAAAGTTTATTTTAGATTTAAATATATTGTTCCCCGCCTGCAACACTTATGCGCATCATTGCGGGCAGGTAGCACCTACCTACTTTCCAAGCACGGTTCTTACGAATTATAAAAAAACGCCTGTTTAAAAAACAAAAAGATTTTATAATCCAAAAAATTACTCTTTAATGAGATCTTTGTTTAAAGCGTTTATGTACTCCAAAAACTCTTTTGATGTCATGCTCACTATTTGGTCACCCCCATTTGGGAATATATCATCCACACTAAGCTTTGCTCCAGTCTCAGAGTTTGTTTCGTCAATAGCATTAATTACTTGCTGATCAATATTTATAGAATTAACACCTAACTCTTTCAATGTCTTACTACTATCCCCACTTTCATTAAAATTTATAAAACGTTCATGGCCTATTTTATCTGAAATAATATCTAAAACCTTTTCCCTTAGTTTACCAAGAAATACTCGGTATGTTTTAGCTATTTCCAACCCACTATCTCTTTTATCTTTATTTTCTCGTGCTACTATTTTTTCTGCTGGTGTAAATCCTTCTCCCATATAATTTTTATATAAAATAATAATACCTTAATATTACTCCAAATTTTCTAAAAAAGAAAACACAAAAACCCTTATCTTCATAAGGTTTTTTGTGGAAGAATTCATTGCTTAGTGCTGGCGACTGCCTACTTTGTCACAAGTAAAAATCTACTGATTTTTACTTGTGACCCCTGTCTGCCTCCGGACTTGCGAAGCTTCGCTTCTCACCCGAGGACTATCATCGGCTCGACAAGGCTTAACCCTGCACTAAAAATTTTAAACATTTTGTCCTGGCGACTGCCTACTTTTGCCCGAGGACTATCATCGGCTCGACAAGGCTTAACTTCTCTGTTCGGAATGGGAAGAGGTGTGACCCTTGCGACGAATCACCAAGACAAAATGTTCAAACAATATAATCAAAATTTTAGTGCGGGACATGCTTCTTCTGTTCGGAATGGGTGAAGAATGGGATGGGACCCATTCTGCAAGACCTTGAGCACCGCTAGGTGCGAAAGGTGTACAGCTTCTGTAAGAAGGAGGTGTGACCCTTGGGACGAATCACCAACACTAAAAAATGAATTTAGTCTTTTCAATTATTTTGTATCCCCGACACATAGTCGGAGTTGTGGTTTACAAATTTCCTAACAGGAATCGAAACATTAGTACTTCTCAGCTGAACACATTACTGTGCTTACACTTAAAGCCTATCAACCTGATCATCTCTCAGGGTTCTAAACGATTCCTAATCTTGAAGCTGGCTTCCCTCTTAGATGCTTTCAGAGGTTATCCATTCCCGACATAGCTACAGAGCAGTCCGGCTGGCGCCAGAGCTCTCACACCAGAGGTCAGTTCACTCCGGTCCTCTCGTACTAGGAGCAAATCTTCTCAAGAATCAACGAGTGCAGTAGATAGGAGACCAACCTGTCTCACGCATCTATCCACTTCGCCTCCGCGAAGTGTTCCCATATTACTATGGGGATTGGACTGTGACTTCAACTCGCTAATTTCTTAGTGGTTGTCTAACATTCAGTCTCTACGGGCAATTTTATTTTCATAAGATATTCCCTCGACGTTGTCCTTCATTTTCATGATTCGGATTTCTTCGATATAAGTTAGCTTCTCATGCTGTATTGCTACAGCATGCCGCCGTGATGTCATGTTAATTCGCTTTGCGAATCACACAACTTGGTTAATTTCGATTAAAACAGTTTAAGTTCTTTTTCAAGTTCTTTCTTTCCTCGCATGGGATTCAGACTGTGGAAAAGTCACTATATATATTGCTATATGATGTAACTCCTCCACGGTCTGAACCCAGCTCGCGTACCTTTTTAATTGGCGAACAGCCAAACGCTTGGTAGCTTCTCCACCACCGCGCTAAGGTGAGCCGACATCGAGGTGCCGAACTCCGCCGTCGATATGAACTCTTGGGCGGAACTAGCCTGTTATCCCTAGAGTAGCTTTTATCCGTTAATCTTCCACCGCGTCTAATACGAATGGTCGGTTCACTTGATTCTGGTTTCCCACCTGCTTGTCATGTACGACTTACAGTCAAGCTAGCTTGTGCTCATACACTATCGGCACGGTTTCCATTCGCGCCTAGCTAACCTTTAAACCCCTCCTTTACTTTTTAGGAGGGTACAGCCCCAGTAAAACTATCCACCAGATACTGTCTCCGTACGTTTTTACCGTACAGGTTAGAACATGCCTTCAAAAAGAATGGTATTTCACTGTTGAGTAGATAACAACCGAAATCGTTAACATCAGACCTCTCCCATCTATTCTACGCAGTTTAAAAACATGCTCAATATCAAGTTATAGTAAAGCTTCTAGGGTCTTTTCGTCTAACTGCACTTAACCGGCATCTTCACCGGTATTGTATTTTCACCGAGCTGGTCCCCGAGACAGTTCCCTAGTCATTACACCATTCGTGCGCGTCGGAATTTACCCGACAAGGTATTTCGCTCTTCTATACCTAAGAAGGACTCTATCTTCAACCTCTTTTTAAGGAGTAGGTTGCTTGACGCTGGTCTCTCGTTAGTCAAGTTTTGACTGACCGCACATTACTGTACGGTAGGTAGCATTCGAATTGGTCATATGATTTTCTAATTAACTAGTTTACCTTTTTCTTAACGGTCCCAGTCATTCCGCGCACAACAATAAAGTTACGCGTAGAACCTTAGGACCGTTATAGTTACGGCCGACATTCACCAGGGCTTACAACACTCACCTTGATATAATCTCAACGGCGTTGTTTGACCTTCTGGCATTGGTCAGGTGTCACCCCCTATACATCCTCTTGCGAGTTCGCAGGGAGCTGTGTTTTTGGTAAACAGTTGCCAGGGAATCTTTCGCTGCGGCCCACTAAATAAATAGCGGGCAAGCCTTATCCCGAAGTTACGGCTGCTTTTTTGCCGAGTTCCTTGGGGACCTCTCACTCGTTCGTCTTGGTCTACTCGACCTGATCACCTGTGTTGGTTTGCGGTACGGATTTCTTATTTCTAAGTTTAGAGAATTTTCTTGGAAACGCGTTTTATCAGATTGCCCACAGCCGAAGCTGTAAACTTTTCACTTATCCTCAATGATCTGTCATTTAAGACACTGCACGGATTTTCCTATGCAAGACCCTCGATAAGCAAACTCAAATCCATTAATGAGCAAGATATACTGCATTTCGTCCTCCCATCACAAAATAAGAAAGTTAAGGAATATTAACCTTATGTCCATCGAGTTCGGCTTTCGCCATCCCCTTAGGACCGACTAACCCTTGGATGATTATCATTACCAAGGAAACCTTGATCTTTCGACGTGGGGCGTTCTCAGCCCCATTGCGGTTACTTGTGCCAACATTCTTACTTCCAAACGCTCCAGCAGCTCTTACGAGTCTGCCTTCACTGCAGATTGGAACACTCTCCTACCACGTGATTTTCTCGAAAGAAAATCACATCCTCAAATTCGGTACCATGCTTAGCCCCAATTATTTTCGACGCAAGATCTCTGGATGAGTGAGCTGTTACGCTATCTTTAAAGGATGGCTGCTTCTAAGCCAACCTCCTCATTGTCAGAGAAATCTCACCTTCTTGTCTTACACTTAGCATGAATTTAGGGACCTTATTTTGAGATCTGGGCTGTTTCCCTTTCGGCCAATGGAGCTTCGCCCCCATAGCCTAACTGCCACACTATAGCTTTTGGTATTCGGAGTTTGATAGGATTCACGAGATTGCTCCCTGTTGAATCCTTCCAGTGCTCTACCCCCAAAAGAAACATGCGACGCTAGCCCTAAAGCTATTTCGGAGAGAACCAGCTATTACAAGGTTCGATTAGCTTTTCACTCCAACCCACAAGTCATCCCAAGACGTTATACGATCAACGGGTTCGGGCCTCCATAACGCTTTCGCATTACTTCACCCTGCTCATGGGTAGCTCACCTTGCTTCGGGTCTTATGCATATTACTCATTTGCGCTATTAACACTCGGTTTCCCTATGGCTCCGTCATTTTAGCTGACTTAGCCTCGCAACATGCATAAACTCGTTGGCTCATTCTTCAATAGGCACGCCGTAGCTCACATAAATGCGAGCATCGACTCCTTGTAGACACACGGTTTCAGGTCTATTTCATCGTCCTCACCGGACTACTTTTCACCTTTCCCTCACGGTACTAGTTCACTATCGATCTTTAAGTATATTTAGCCTTACCAGTTAGTTCTGGTAGATTCCCCCCGGCTTTTGGTGTCCTGGGGTACTCAAGAACAACAATAAAAGAGATAAATTATTTTCGTTTACGAGACTATCACTCCCTATGGTTTTGCTTTCCAGCAAATTCAACTAATAACTTATTTTTTGACTCTTCTAGAAATCTACATTGTTGTCTTACAACCCCGCGCATTGCTGCGCGGTTTGGGCTTCTTCCGTTTCGCTCGCCGCTACTTAGGAAATACATATTTGTTTCTTCTCCTCCTGGTACTGAGATGTTTCACTTCCCAGGGTACGCTCTCATGCCCTTTCGAACAAAAGTTATAGAGGTTTACTCTATAGGGTTTCCCCATTCGGAAATCTCCGGATCAAAGGTTGTTTAGCACCTCCCCGAAGCATATCGCAGCTACACTACGTCCTTCATCGCTACTTAAAGTCTAGGCATCCACCGTGCGCCCTTATTAATTTCCTGTTAAGAAATTTATAAACCACATCCACATTCCACTAATTGAAATTAGCAAAATGGGTTTAACCTCTTTTTGGACAGCTATTGTTCCAGACCGCTCTGGTAACCATCTAAAAAGAGATTTCCTGTTCCTAGTCGAAAAGACCCACAGACCTAGGAAACAGGCGTATTCGGTTTTCAAATTTCTATCCTTATCTTTCAAATAAAAAACCCCGTTTAGACGGGGCCAATAGACAAAACTAGGTCTATAGACACCGCTTCTTTGTCATGTTTTTTATATTCTGCATATCTGTGCCTCGGAGTATATACCAAACAAAAAAGGATGTCAACAGCGAGTACTTACTGCTTATTCATGGGCCTTAAATAGACTGTTTTTTCA
>JGI24126J20157_1000747_pt1 | contig 10481 bp, 8 predicted proteins | sample SubbioR12Aug_8Ca_FD_20157 | JGI IMG/M metagenome (IMG submission 20157)
CGCCGGCCCAGTCCGGCAGCTTGCGGCTCAGTAGCTTGCGCAGCAGTCCGCCGCCGCCGAACGGCTGGTTCACCAGAACCGCAATGCCGCGCTCGGCCGCGAGCGGCAGCAGGCGGCGCTCGACGGCGCGATCGTCGAGCGCATAGTTGAGCTGCACGAAATCCCACTTTTCTGCGCGCAGCACCGCCTCGAGCTCGTCGTGGGCGCTTTGCGTGTAGTGCGTGACGCCCATCAGGCGGATGCGGCCCTCGGCCTTCCAGGCGCGCAGGGTCGGCAGGTGGGCTCGCCAATCGAGAAGATTGTGGATCTGCATCAGGTCGATGTGGTCCGTCTTGAGCAGCCGCATCGATTGGCGCATCTGGGCGATGCCGTTGTCGTGGCCCGAGGTCCAGACCTTGGTGGCGATGAAGGCTTTGCTACGTGTCCCAGCCGCGGTCAGCAGGTCGCCGACCACCGCCTCGGCCGAGCCGTACATCGGGGACGTGTCGATCACCGAGCCGCCCGCCTCGAACAGGATACGCAGCACCTCGGCCAATGGTGCGCGATCCTCCGGCTTGGCGCCGACGTCGAAGGTCCGCCAGGTACCGCAGCCGACGACGGGCAGCATCTCACCGTTCGACGGGATCTTGCGTTGATGCATGCGTACTCCCGGCATTGTTTGCGCAACGCTCCTCCCGGCGGCCAGCACGACGGCGCCGGTGAGGCCAAGAAAGGCGGAGCGCGTCAGGGCCATGGGTTACCCCAGTGAAATCCGGAAAGTCTGTCCGACGGGACGAACAGCGGCCGGACGACCATTCAGGGTCACCCGCGGCGCCTCGGCAAGTCCCGAGATCGTGAACGTCTTCGCCATGTCGGCGCCGTCCTGGCCGGGCTTCGGCGCGTGGGAGATATCGACTTCCCGTGCCCAGGGCCGGACCTCGACACGCAGCAGGCCGACCTTGCCGTCGGCCTGAAGGGTGATGCCGTCGCGTGTCTTGAGTGCCCAGCTCTGCGGATCGGGGAGCGGATTGTAGGCGATCGCGGCACCACGCCCGGGTCCGATGAGGGGATCGGCGATCAGATAGGCCTTGCGCCCCGGTTCGGTCACGAGCACCGCGCCGTTCTTCTCGAGGCGGCCGGTCGTTCCCTGCTGGGCGATGCCCGAGTCGCGGTCGAGGCCGGCCGGCAAATAGGGCCATCGCCCGTTCAGACGACGCCACGGGATGGCATTTCCCTGGGCACCGGGATCGATCGGGAAGTGCGCCGTCACCCGTTGGCCGAAGTCGGTGGTGAAGCCCGCCTCCATGAGATCGGGCCCGCTGCGATAGGTGACTTCGAGCAGGTGCTTGTCCTCGTGCCACGCCGCCGTCAGCCGATTGGCCTGGATATGCCGGGCGAAGGCCTCGAAGCTGCCGTGCTGGGCATCGTCGCCCATCTCGAGGACGAAACCGCCGTGGGTGCGGGTGGCAAGAGTCCTGAAGTCGAGACTGCTTGCCGGTTCGGGACGATCGCGCTTGAAATTGAACAGTGAGATGGTGAGGGCGGGCGCCACCGCCGCGCCATTGGGTTCGGCCTTGCCGGCGATCCCGGGAGCGATTTCGATCTCGACGTCGCGTCCGAGATCCGTCGCCGGCAGCGGCAGGATGGCGAGATAGCTGACCCCGTCGCGAACCAGGATCGATTGGCCCGCCTTGGCGCGGTGCGGGAAGGCTTCGACCTTGCGGCCGTCGACAAAGAGCTCCCAATCGCGCGGGTCCGCCAGATTCCACAGGCCGATGACGGTCGCCAGGCGCGAGAGGCCACCAGTGCCAACGGCCTCGAGGAACCGGTTGCGATTGCCAAGTGGCTTGGCGAAGACGATGACACGGTTGCGGCTCTGGAAGGTGAGCAGAAGGCCGGCCATGGCAGCCGCGCCGCCGCTGGTCGTCGTAAGGTCCGGCGCGTTGGCGACATAACGGGCGGTGAGCATGCCGCGATCCTCGGCGCGTATGGCCGTCTTGGGTGCACGCACCCACTGGCCCAGCAGGTCGATCGTGCCGCTGTGAATGTCCTGACTCGCGAGTCCGTGCCAGCGGCCGAGATACGTGCGACGCCACAGCGGCGGCTTGAAATTGCCGCGGATCGTGTTCGCCGCGGTTTCCTCGAACGGCAACGGCTTGTCGTCGATCACGCCCGACATCCAGGCCGGCGCCCAGGGTTGGTGCAGGCTCTGCATGGCCACGCGACCCGGTGGAAAGTCGTAACCCCAGGCCGGCATGCCGTGCACCGTCTCGGCCGGCATCTTATCGAGATGGTTCACCACGCCGGCTTTCGAGACGGTGTGCAGTGCTCCGTAGATTCCATCCTGTTCGACCAGCGCGCCGCTCAGCCGGGCGCGGCCCGAGGGGGCCACGAAGCGGCGCAGCGCCGGGTGATAGACGCTCACCAGCATCTCCAGCGTGCGGTCGACCAGGATGCGGCCCATCAGGCGGTCGATCGGTTCCGGCGCGAAGTCGGCGAACATTTTCTGGCCGCTCAGCGTGATCGACAGATAGTAGGGGTCGAGCATCTCCTGAGTACTGCCGTCGAGGAAGCCCCAGTAGCGCAGCGGCAGAAATTCCAGGCCGTGGCGGCCGTCGGCCATCGGGTTGGCCGCGTCGATGATGGCGCCGCCCAGCAGGGCGCCCATCGCCGCCGTGTGGTTGAAGTTCTGGGTGCTGACGGCGAAATTGTAGCCACCGCGGAAGAACGATGCCCGCCCGCGCCAGTCGAGGTTGCGCTTGAAATAGTCGATGGCATCGCGGCTCTGCGGATGAACGAAGGCGCTCGTCGGCAGGTCGGGCTGCAGCCAGGCCTGCCAATAGGCCTTCATGTGATCTTGCACAGGCGCCGGCAGCAGGTCGCGGAAGAGGTGCCAGACCAGCAGCTCGTCCTGGATCTCCCAGCCCTGCCAGTAGCGCGGCGGGGTCGCCAGGATCTCGCGCAACCGTGTTTGATAGTTCTTGTAGCCCTGCTCGCCCTCGACCTCCGTCCAGGGGCTCACCTTGTCGCCGCCCACGCGTTGCAGTTCGCGGATGCGGGTGACCTGCCAGGCATCGCGACCTTCCAGGCCTGCATCGATCGCACGCCGTGCCAGCCCCGCGATATCGGCTGGAGCAGGCAAGACCGCCGTCGGGCGCGAGCCATCGCCGGTCCGCAGCAATGTAGCGCGATCCAGGCGTGACGGCAGGGTGATCACGACCACGCCGCTGATCCGCCGGCAGGCGAGAACCAGTCGTGGCGCCGTGAAGCGCAATCCGTGGCCGCCCGTCGGCATCGCCCATTCGTAGGCGTTGCCTTGCTCGCGGTAGCGCGAGTCGTAGGTCTCGACCTTTCGCAGCAGGAAGCCGCATTGCTCCAGCATGAGCAGGCGGGCGCCGGCGTCCTTCGCCAGGATGTCGGTCGCCAACAGCGGGGTGATGTCGATACGTGCCTCGCGCGACCGGAACGACAGCTCCTGCGGGGCCAGGAGATCGCCATGGCGGTCACGGTCGGGATCGCCGGCGCCGTAGCGTGCCCAGAAGCGGCGGCCGTTGACGCGGGCATTGAAGGTCGGCCCGTTGATCGGATCGGCGATCCAGGGTTGGCGGAGCGGCCAAGCTTGGATGTGCCAGGTCGGCGGATCCTCCGTCCATAGCTTGCGCCCCAGGCCTTCGCGACAGAGGTAGCCCTCCGGCACGATCTCGTAGCCGTCGTAGGTGAATGCGAGTTCAGCCTTGGCGAGAACGCGTCCCTGGCTGAGCGCAGCGGCAAAGGCATCGGCGGCGCCGGGGAAGCGCAGCAGTATCGAGCGATGAACCGCGTCGACCGTGCGGCCGCCCACGAACGCTTTGTCCCAGTGCCGGCCGTCAATGGTCGCGGTCTCGCTGTCGGTGATCTCGACCAGCTCGATGTCGCGGCGGCTTTGCGCCGAGGTGCGGGATGCCGCGAGCGACGTGACGAGTGTCGCCCCCGCCGCTCGCAGGAATTCGCCTCGTGTCGGAAATCTTAACATCGGTGTCACATTGTTCCGTGACGGAGCGGTCAATACCAGTGCTGAAAGAATCTTCCGCCATATTGATGCCGCATGCGCAGTCTCTGCTGCGGGTCGACGAAGATTCGACAGGCACGACCATTGCGGATCGCTGGAATGGAACCATCTCAGGAAAGACCAGGGAGAACGCCATGTCCGAACCTTTCGTCGTTGAGGTCTGGGGCGAGCCCGCCGGCATCGTCCTCAAGGAGGGCAATGCCTTTCGCTTCCATGCGGTCGCCCGCCCGTTCTTCGAACTGGACGGGGCGCAGTTCATGACGCCCGGCCATGCCAGGCTGGCCGCGGCGCGCCTGCAGCCCCCGCCGACGGTCGAGGGGACGGCAACGCCATAGCTTGACCGCGGCCGTGTCAGTGTATTCCCTCGGGGCCGGAGGGAATTCCGATGGCCAGCTCGAAAAGAAAGAAACCTGCTGAACTGCGCAGTGCGCGTTGGTTTGCGCCCGATGACCTGCGTGCCTTTGGTCACCGTTCGCGCGCCATGCAAATGGGGTACGCACCGGAGGAATGGGCGGGCAAGCCGGTCATTGCCATCCTGAACACATGGTCGGATGCCCAGCCCTGCCACATGCACTTCAAGAGCCGGGTCGACGACGTGAAGCGCGGCATCCTGCAGGCCGGCGGCTTTCCGATGGAGCTGCCGGCGCTGTCGCTGTCGGAGAGCTTCCTCAAGCCGACCACGATGCTCTACCGCAACCTGCTGGCGATGGACGCCGAGGAGCTTCTGCGCGGCCATCCCGTGGATGGCGTCGTGCTGATGGGGGGCTGCGACAAGACCACGCCGGCGCTGCTGCTGGGCGCCATCAGCGCCGGCCTGCCGGCGATCTACCTGCCGGCCGGCCCGATGCTGCGCGGCAACTGGAAGGGCAAGGTGCTGGGCTCGGGCTCCGACGCCTGGAAATACTGGGACGAGCGCCGCGCCGGCAAGATCTCCGATTCCGACTGGGTCGACGTCGAAGCCGGTATCGCCCGCAGCTACGGCACCTGCATGACCATGGGCACGGCCGCCACCATGATGGCGATGGCCGAGACGCTGGGCATGACCTTGCCCGGTGCGTCGTCCATCCCGGCGGCCGACGCCAACCACATCCGCATGAGCGCCGAGACGGGCCGCCGCATTGTCGAGATGGTGTGGGAGGATCTCACGCCCAAGAAGATCATGACCAAGGAAGCGTTCCTGAACGCCATCACGGTCGCGATGGCCGTGGGCTGCTCGACCAACGCCATCATCCATCTGATCGCGATCGCGCGGCGTGCTGGCCAGGCCATCGGGCTCGACGATTTCGAGCGCGCCAGCCGCACGGTGCCGGTGATCGCCAACATCCGGCCTTCTGGTGACAAGTATCTGATGGAGGACTTCTTTTATGCCGGCGGCCTGCCCGGCCTGATGGAGCAGATCCGCGGCCAGCTTCATCTCAAGGCCATGACCGTGACCGGCAAGACCTTAGGCGAGAACATCAAGGGCGCGGAGATCTATAACGACGACGTCATCCGCACCGTGAAGAACGCGATCTACGCCGAGGGCGCGCTGGCGGTGCTGAAAGGCAACCTGGCGCCCGACGGCTGCGTGATCAAACCGTCTGCTTGTGCGCCCAAGTTCCTGAAGCACACCGGGCCGGCGCTGGTGTTCGACGACTATCCGTCGATGAAGAAAGCGATCGACCGCGACGATCTCGACGTGACGGAAGACACGGTGCTGATCCTGCGCAATGCCGGCCCGCAGGGCGGGCCCGGCATGCCGGAATGGGGCATGCTGCCGATCCCCGGGAAGCTGGTGAAACAGGGCGTGCGCGACATGGTGCGGCTCTCCGACAGCCGCATGAGCGGCACCAGCTACGGCGCCTGTATCCTGCACGTCTCGCCCGAAAGCTACATCGGCGGGCCGCTGGCACTGGTCCGGACCGGTGACATGATCTCGCTCGATGTCGACAAGCGCACCATCAACATGAACGTCTCGGACAAGGAGCTGGCAAAGCGCCGCGCCGCCTGGAAGAAGCCCGAGCCTCGCTACGAGCGCGGCTATGGCTGGATGTTCACCAAGCACATCAAGCAGGCCAACGAAGGCTGCGACTTCGATTTCCTCGAGACGAGTTTCGGCAAGCCGGTAGCCGAACCGTCGATCTATTGAGGAAAGCACCATGGCCTTGAAGACCGAGACCCGCGACAAGCTCGCGACCACCAGCACCGCCACCGTTGCCACCGCGCTGTTCAAGCGCGGCTTCCGCAATCAGTTCATCCAGGACGTCCATCCGCTGTCACCCGTCCAGCCCGTGCTGGTGGGTGAGGCCTTTACGCTCCGCTACATGCCGGCGCGCGAGGATCTGAACCAGCTCGCGGTGTTCCGCGACCGCGGCCATCCGCAGCGCAAGGCGATCGAGGATTGTCCGCCGGGCGCCGTCATGGTGATGGACAGCCGCAAGGATGCGCGTGCCGCCTCGGCGGGCTCCATCCTGGTGACGCGCCTGATGAAGCGTGGCGTCGCCGGTGTGGTGACCGACGGCGGTTTCCGCGACTCCGCCGAGATCGCCCGGCTGGGCTTCCCGGCCTATCACCACCGCCCCAGCGCGCCGACCAACCTCACGCTCCACCAGGCGATCGACATCAATGTGCCGATCGGCTGCGGCGACGCGCCGGTCTTTCCCGGCGACGTGATCCTGGGCGACAGCGACGGCGTCATCGTCATCCCCGCCAACATCGCCGACGAGATCGCCGAGGAGGCCTACGAGATGACGGCTTTCGAGGATTTTGTCACTGAGCAGGTGACCGGCGGCATGGGGATCTACGGCCTCTACCCGGCAACCAACGAGCAGACCATGGTCGATTTCGCGGCCTGGCGGAAAATCAAAGGGCGTTAGAGGGGAAACAGGATGATCAAGCGTAAGCAGCGTATCCCGATGCGCGACCTCGCGACCATGGCCGCGGAGGATCGCGAGACCGTCGAGAAGAACGCCATGAACGGCCAGATCTTCAACATCTTCAAGGTGCTGGCCCACCACCCCAAGCTGGTGAAGCGCTGGACGCCGTTCGCCGGGCACGTGCTCGGCAAGCAGNCCCTGCCATTCCGCGACCGCGAGCTGCTGATTCTGCGCATCGGCTGGCTGAACCAGGCCGAATACGAATTCGCCCAGCACGAGCTGATTGCCAAGAAGGGCGGCATCACCGACGCGGATGTCGAGAACATCAAGAAAGGGCCGAAGGGCACCTGGAGTGAACACGAGGCGGCGCTGATGCAGGCGGTCGACGACCTCCACGAGAATTCCGTCGTCTCCGACGCCACCTGGGCAGTGCTGGCGAAGAAATACTCGACCGAGCAGCTCATGGACGTGGTCTTCACCATCGGCCAGTACAATCTCGTGTCATGGGCGCTCAACAGCTTCGGCGTGCCCCTCGACGATTTTTTGCCGGGTGCAAAGAAATAGCAGCGCGCAGATCAGACATCAGAATTGCCGCGGGCGAGGAGTTCGACAAGGTTGTGCAGGGAGACGGGCTTTTCGACCACGGTGCAGGGCGGCAGGTTCGGGTGCTTCTTGCGTTCGTCGGCCACACGCCGCGGATCGGTGTCGCCGGACATCAGGACCCACGGCAAGTTTGGCCGCCGCGATCCGAAGTCGACGTAAAGATGGACGCCATCGCCATCGCTCAGATTGACGTCGCAAATCACGGCGTCGAGTGGTGCGTCCGTCGACAGCATGAGGCCGAGAGTGCGCCGTGCCTCGGCCATCGATCCGAGTGCGGTCACGTCGTGACGTTTGCGCACCAGATAGTCGCGGATCTCGACGCGCAGGTCGTCGTCGTCTTCGATGAGGAGAAGCTGCAAGCGCGTCCTCCCGGCAACCGCTTCACGGGGTTCCCCGATGCTGGCTGGCAATCGAGGCCCGAAGTGGTCGCCGGTCAAGGGGCTCGCCGGTCAGAACCTGTCATCGCGGTTGCCGCGGGTCGTCCGCCCAGGTCAGCCGAACGACAGGCCGAGCCATTTTTGGGGTGCCGTCGCCGGCAGGCCGGTCCGGGCGGCGGCGCGGACCATCCGGCGCACAGAGCTTAAGAGCTGACTGGGCTGCACCGGCTTGCTCACGAAGGAATAAAGCCCGACCTTGCGCAAGGTCGGCTCGGGCAGTCCGTCGATGCGGCCGGACATCATGAGCAACGCCGTCCCGGGAGAGAGCCGTCGGATCCGCTCGGCGACCGTAACGCCATCCAGATCGGGAAGGTTGTAGTCGAGCAGGGCAACCTGCGGCCTCATCTCGGCCACGCAATGGAGCGCTTCAGAGCCAGTATAGAGGATCTGGACGGTCAGCCCCGCCCGGGAAAAGTAGTACGCGATTTCCTCGGCCTGGGTCGGATCGTCCTCGACGATGAGAACGTCGCAGATTGCTTCGGGACGGGCGTCCTCGTCGCGGGTCATGGGGCAGTGACGCGGGGCGAATTCATGGACGCACTATGTCATCTCAATGTGCGCGGTCACGCCCGATCGCATCCGGAACGGAGTACCGGATATCTCCAGAATGGAACAACCGGGCGACCCGGATCGGTTCAGGCTCCGGAGCGACCGAGATGGGACTCGAAAAAACTCTCGACCGCCTGGAGGCCGGGTGTCGTCAGGCGGATGATGGTGCGCCGCCGGTCGGCAGCATCCTCGACACGAACGATCAGGCCGTGGCTTTGCAGCGCTTCCATGCGCCGGAGCGCCGTTGTCAGGGGAACGCCCGAGGCGGCGCCGAGGCTGGTGACCGTGACCTCTGCGCCGACCAGCTTGGCGTCATAGAGGTCGAGCAGCATTTCCCAGCAGGGATCCGAGAACAGGTCGGAGGGAAAATACTGGTCGCGCGTCCGCCGGACGGTCCGCAGGTCAGCGAGTGCTGCCCGCTTGCGCGTGACGAGATCGAGGTCCTTGCCGGGCGTTCTCTCAGCCGTCATTGCCGGCGTTCCATTGGAGTCGGCGCGCGATTCCGCCGCCGGGTCCGGCTGGCGGCGCACCCGGCGGGTTAGCTGGGCGGACTTGACCGCGCGCACCAACTTCGACGGATCGATGGGCTTGGTCAGCATATCGCGCGCGCCAAGGCGGATGGCCGCGACGGCGTCGTCGAAGCCGGCATGGCCGCTCACGAAAATGACCTCGGGTCGCTCGCGGTCGTTGAACTGGCGCAATCGCTCGACGAACTCCATGCCGTCCATCTCGGGCATCCGGAGGTCGGTGACGACCACCCCTGGCTTGAAACCGTCGGCCAGCAGCTTGAGTGCGGCCCAGCCATCGGCGGCGGCCTTGCAGGTCAAACCCGCCTTGGACAGATACTCGACCAATTCCTCGATGGTGTCGGTATCGTCGTCCACCACCAGAACGTCGATGGTATTGGTTTTGTCCAGGCTGTTGCGCGGCACGTTCATGGGCACCTGCTTCGCCGCCATTCGGAATGGCTCCAGAATGGATGCGTTTGTGAGCGCATTTCTCCTGCAAATTGCACGTTCTGCGGTACATTCCGCAAGGGCGATCGGGCGGCAATGGCGGTTTGGGACGGGGCGGGAGGCTGCCACGGTGGATGCGACTGGGCGTGCAAGCGGAATGCTGACGGGGAATCCTCGAGGGCAGGTCGAGGCCGCGACCCGGCGTGGCGGGCGCGACCGCACGATCGTGCTGGCCGTCCTCCATGTCCTGCTGGTCTGGGCCGTGGCGGCGGTCGTGATCTGGCAGAACCATCGCAATGCCGTCGACGACTGGAAGAGGACATCGGAGAACGCAAGCCTCACGGTCGCAGCCTATCTGAAGCAGACCTTGGGCGCCGCCGACCTGGTGCTGAAGAGCCTCCAGGATTGGATCGCGGAGGAAAACATCACCTCCGAGCCGCAGTTCCGTGCGGTCATGCAGGAACACCGGTTCATCGAGGAAATACGCGAGCGCATGGTCGGGCTTCCGCAAATCGGCATCGCCGGCATCATCGCGCGCACCGGGGAACTTCTGAACAACACCCATACCTACCCGGCGCCGTCGGTCGATCTGTCCGATCGGGAAGTCTACCGGGGGCCGATGGCGCCGGACGCCCCGGCCCTGGTCATCACGGCGCCCGCGCCCGGCCGGACGACCGGCCGCTGGACATTCTATCTCGTGCGCAAGGTGACCGCCAAGTCGGGTGAAATGCTGGGCCTCGTCACCGTCGGACTGGACGTCGATTTCCTCACCGGATTCTTCCGCAGCATTTCGATCGGTGACTCGAGGCTGTCGCTGTTCCGCGACGATGGAACGTTGCTCGCCACCAGCGTGGCGCGAGAAAACCTCCTGGGGAATCGCTACGAGAATGGCCTGGCACGGCGTCTCATCGCGGCCGGCGGGTCTGGCAAGGCCGTATTCACGAACGCGCCGACCTGGTTCGATCCGGCGACGCCGGCCCGCCACATCGTGGTGCCGCGGCAGATCGACGGTTATCCGGTCTATGTTTCCCTGGCGATCGGCGAAAGTGTATTT
>JGI24126J20157_1000763_pt1 | contig 10227 bp, 13 predicted proteins | sample SubbioR12Aug_8Ca_FD_20157 | JGI IMG/M metagenome (IMG submission 20157)
AGCTTATACGCCTATCAGAGCATGATTTAATACGCGGTATGGCAGAGATTTAAAATCGCTATGAGTGAACAAGCAGAATCCACAGACATCAAAAAGAAGATACTATCTACTGGAATCAGAGTAGGAACTCCAGTAAAGACAAAATTCATGACTCCATTTATCACAAAAGCCAGTCCTGAAGGACTTTACATGTTAGATATCGACATAACATTAGAAAAAATCAAAATAGCAGCTAAATTCATCAATCGTTTAGGAACAGATAAGCTAATTGTATGTTCAGCTAGACAATATGCTAACACCCCTATTGAGAAATTTTGTGAAATGTTAGGTTCTAAAAAATTACTAGGAAGATTTATGCCTGGAACTCTCACTAATCCATCTCTACCATATTATATTGAACCAAAATTAGTTCTAATTTCCGATCCTCAAGTGGATGTACAAGCAATTACAGAAGCAACAAATGCAGGCATTCCAGTAATTGGAATTTCAAATACTGACAACATTACATCAAAATTAGATGTGATCATTCCTGCAAACAACAGAGGAAGAAAAGCTCTTGCCACAGTATATTGGCTATTAGTTCGTCAAATTCTCATCGAAAGAGGAGAATTAAAAGAGGATGAACCAATGAAATACGAAATCGATGATTTTGAAACAAAGATAACGGAAGAGGAAATAGAGTAATGCAAATTAGAACGCCGGCAGTAGCCGGAATGTTCTATCCAAATGAAAAAAAAGAATTAAAAAAAGTAATCAAAGAGTGTTTTCTACATAATTTTGGTCCAGGAAAAATCCCACCATCAAATATCAAAAAAAAAATTTTTGGAGTAATTTGCCCACATGCAGGATATGTGTATTCAGGTCCAATAGCATGTAATTCATTTTATGAAATATCTTCAGACTTACCAAATCTATTCATCATCATAGGACCGAATCATTGGGGAATAGGAAGTAGTGTAGCAACAATGATAGATACTAAATGGGAAACACCTCTAGGAGAAGTCGAAGTTGATTCTGAAATTGCGGAAGAAATTTCGAAGTTAACAGATGTAATTGAAATAGATAATTTTTCTCATTCAAGAGAGCATAGTCTTGAAGTGCAAATTCCAATGTTACAAGAGATTACAACTAATTTCAAAATAGTTCCCATTGCTTTAATAAATCAAAGTAAGGAAATTGCAATTAAAGTTGGTACTGCCGTGGCAAAAATAGCTCAGAAAAACAAAGTCATGATCATAGGTTCTTCAGATTTTACACATTACGAGTCTAACGAGTTTGCACATAAACAAGATTCAGCATTAATTGAGCCTATTTTAGAGTTAGATGTAGATAGATTTTATGACGTTTTACATAAAAAAGACATTAGTGCATGTGGATATGGTGCAATAGCATCAACAATGATTGCATGTAAAGAGATCGGTGCAACAAAAGGAGAGTTATTGAAATATGCCACAAGTGGAGACATTTCAGGAGATAAGAGTTCTGTTGTTGGATATGGGTCGATCATTTTCACTTGATTTCTAAAGCTTCTGCACCTGGAAAGGTCATTCTTTTTGGAGAACATTTTGTTGTATATGGAATAAAAGCAATTCTTTGTGCTATTGATAAAAGAATTACAGTAACAGCTGAAAGAATTCCTGAAAATAAAATTATAATTAAATCAAACATCGGAGAATTAGAAGTTTCACTCAATAAATCAATAAATGAAATAAGTTCGCCATTAAAACCATTTGTATATTTAGCAAATAAAATGATTAAAAAATATAATCAAGCAGAGGGAATTAAGATTCATGTTAAATCAGAAATTCCGTCAGGAGTTGGATTAGGATCTTCATCTGCATGTTGCGTAGCAGGAGCAGCTGCAATATCCAAATTATTTGAAAAAACTAGTAAAGAAAAAATTTTAGAGTTAGCTATAGAGGCAGAAAGAACAATTTTTCAAAACACATCAGGAGCTGATTGTACAGTTTGTACGTTTGGCGGACTAATGGAATATGATAAAGAAAAAGGATTTTCTCAAATTGAATCTGAACCAAACTTTCATCTAGTTATTGCAAATTCTAACATTGAGCATTCAACAGAAGTGGTTGTATCAAATGTTAAGCAATTCAAAGAAAAAAATGAAGAAAAATTTTCCATCATGTGCCAAAAAGAATTAGAATTAGTAAATCGTGTCAACATCATGTTAAAAAATAATGATTTACGTGGATTGGGTAAATGTATGAAAGACAATCAAGAATTTTTAGAAACGATAGGCATCTCTAATGAAAAATTACGAAAAATGATAAAAATAGCAGAAAATTCGTCGTTTGGGGCAAAAATTACGGGTGCAGGTGGAGGTGGATGCATTATTGCTTTATCCGATGAGTCAAATTTGGAAAAAATTATTTCAGAATTAAAGATGAATGATTATGAGTGCTTTTCTGTAAAAATCGATTTTAAAGGATTGGATACTTTTTAATGGACTAGGTATTGGTGATTGCATGATTCTCATAAAACTAGGAGGTTCTATCATCACAAATAAAGAAAAGCCACTCAGTCCTAGAAAAAAAGTTGTTGAAAATATTGCTAAAAATTTGAAGAAAATTAATGAGCCAATCATTATCGTTCATGGAGGAGGATCATTTGGGCATTATTGGTCTGTAAAATATGACATGCATACTAAACCAAATAGATATGACATGCGTGGAGTAGCTGTAGTTAAAAATTCAATGATTGATCTTAACAAAATAATATTAAATGCATTTGTAAAAAATAAACTAAATCCATATTCTCTTCCTCCAACGGATTTCATGTCAGGAAATATCCCAGTGATAAAAAAAGTAAAAGAAATAACGGAAATTGCAAAGTCAGGATTAATACCAATCACGTATGGAGATGTACTTTGGTATGGAAATAAGAAAACATACATTTTATCAGGAGATAAAATAATGACCCACTTAGCAAAAATTTTAAAACCAAGATTGGTAATTTTTGCTTTAAATGAAGATGGATTATACTCAGATCTAAAAACTAAAAAATTAATTTATGAGTTAAATGGAGAAAATCCTAAAATTTCTGAAAACAAAATGGATGTAACAGGAGGAATGACTAGAAAAATAGAAGAAGCATCTATTATTGCAAAGAGTGGAATGAATGTTTTTTTTGTAAACGGTAACAAACCAGAAAGAATAGTAAAAGCGATTAAAAACAACAAGTATGAAGGAACACTGGTTAGAGGTAAAAAAAATGTCTGATGAATATGTAATTTTAGTGGATGAAAACGATAATCCAATAGGTTCAGAGGAAAAAGTAAAATGCCATTTGCCAAATGGAAAACTTCACAGGGCATTTACAGCCTTGTTATTTGATAAAAGTGGAAGATTGGTTCTAACAAGAAGAGCAAAAGAAAAAATGCTATGGCCAGAGGATTGGGATGGAACAGTAGCTAGTCATCCAAGAGAAGGTGAGACGTATACATCGTCAGCTGAGCGAAGAATGCCTGAAGAAGTTGGTATTTCTTGTAAGATGGATTATTTAATGAAGTTTGAATACCATGTACCCTACAAAAACATAGGTTCTGAGAATGAGATTTGTGGTACTCTAATTGGGATTGTTGATGAATCAACTAAATTTAAAATGATCGAAGGAGAAATAGATGAGATAAAATGGATTTCAGCATCTGAACTTCTTTCTGAAATTAAAAATAATTCAAAAATTTATTGTCCATGGATGTTAATTGCATTGATATTTCTAGACAAGTCTGAAAATAAAATGTTGGAAAAATATAAAAATATTCTATCATCTTGGATTAATTCGGATTTGCAAACAGAATTAAAAAAGGCAATACAAAATCATCTTCCAGATGATAAATGGAGATTGGTAAGATGAAAAAAATAAACACAATTGAAAAAAATGCAAAAATTGTCAATAGATATCTAAATTCTAAGATAAAAGGAGATCCTAAAATGCTATATGATGCAGCATCGCATCTCATCATCCATGGAGGAAAAAGACTCAGACCTCACATGGTAATAAAGAGTTGTCAAATATTAGGTGGCAATACAACGATTGCAATGCCTGCTGCAAGTGCAGTAGAAATGATACATAATTTTACTTTAGTTCATGATGACATTATGGATAATGATGAAATGCGTCATGGAGTACCTACAGTACATAAAAAATTTGGAATGCCTATTGCAATACTAGCTGGAGATGTATTATTTTCTAAGGCATATCAAATTATTTCAGATGCAAAATTATCCAATGATGCAATAGTTCAATTAGTTTCCAGGTTGGCAAAGGCATGTGTAGATGTATGCGAAGGCCAATTATTAGATGTAAAAATGGCTGAAGAAAAAAGGATCCCTACACAAAATGAGTACATCGCAATGATTGGTAAAAAAACTGCTGCGTTATTTGATGTATCTTGTTCAATGGGTGCAATTTGTGCAACAGATAATCAAAAAGATATTTCAAATTTATCAAAGTTTGGTAAGAATTTAGGAATTGCTTTTCAGATTACAGATGATCTTATTGGTGTAATGGGAGATTCAAAAATTACAAAAAAACCTGTTGGTAATGATCTTAGAGAAGGTAAAAAATCGCTTCCAATTCTCATGGCAATAAAATTATCAAAAGGTAAAGATAGAAAAGTGATTCTAAAAGCATTTGGAAACCCAAAAGCAACTAAAAATGAGCTTGAAAAAGCTGTAGATGTTATTCGATCACTTGGAATAGAAAAAGAGGTAAGAAGACAGGCTTTACATTATGCAGAAATGGCAAAAAAATCGCTTTCAAATTATTCAGGTACTGCTAAAATAGAATTAATAGATCTTTTAGATTTTGTAGTAAAAAGAAGTGTATAGATTTAAAAAAAATCTATTTTGGCAAGATAGTTTACTCATTAAAAATTCAAAATTTTTCGTTAGGAAAATATTTGTGTAAAATAATATCTAGATATTCCTTGTCTGGGGGAAACAATGGCTTCTCATTTTTAAGATTATTTAGAATCCTTAATAAAATGTCAGCATCTCCATAATTATTTTGAATCATTATAATTAATGATTTCATAATATCATTAGACATTATGTGGCATAATTCATTCCTACAAAAAAAATGATATGATGCAGATTATGTGAAAATGAGTACAAAATCATTCTTTTAACTTACTCTCAATGAATTCATCTGAACCATACCAACAAAATCGGAAATAATCAAGACACCATTCATGAAACATAGGATCATCACTATAAAACATTTCAGTAAGATCTGATCCACCATCGTTTTTAGGAAATAAAACACAAGCCTCTTTTTCATTTAGAACTATTACAGTCTGAACATTTTTTGCCATTTTTCTTTCTATCAATCCTTTTTCAATAAGATTGTTAAATCCTAATTTTTTCAATAAGTCCTTTCGTCCTTTAGGAACTACTGTGGATTCAGAGAAGATATACTGAAACTTAATTCCTTTTTTAATTTGTTTAACTAGAGGCTCGATAAGATCCAAAGGAGCTTCAGATAATATTTCATATATGTACTCCTTAGAATTTTTATAAATTGCCTTCCACTGTTCCAAAACTTTTGATATGCCTTTAACATGTTGACTTACAGCAAGCTGTCCACATCGAATTTTAAATTTGTAAGGAATGTCAATAAATGTATGTTCTTCAAAATATTTTCTATTTTGGGAAAAGAATACGATTGTTGGAACTTGGGTGCAAACCGTTTCTCCAAATGTAGTAGTACTGTATTTTCCATTATTTTTTTTCTCAATAAGACCGCTTTCCTCTAATCTAATAAAATTTCTATGAACTTCTTGCTTGGTTGATTCTAATTCCTTTGCAATTTCGGTAGGAGTAGAATCTTTATTTAATAATTTAAATAAAATATTGAGCCTTTGAGGGCTAGCAAGATCTAAAACATAGTTTGCAGTTTTATCAATAAGATCAGCCATCAATTAATCATCTTTATCGCTGGTTAAAAATAATTGTAGATATCTTGTGGTTATTTTAATAATTTTTCATGTTTTTCTATTTTAAACAGATCATTCTAATTCAGATATCAAATTTTTGATTAAAATTCAATGATTATGGCATATTGTATTACATAAAAAAATTTGGTGAGAAGACTATGCTCCTGCAACCAAGTAAGCACCTATTCCAATACCCATCATGATTCCAAGACCCATGCAAATAAGATCGAATTTTACGACCTTTTTGAATGGGGCATGAACCATTTTATTCCAGGTATTGTTTTCCTGAACAAGTTTTGTTGTCATGATTATAGTATGTCTTAGCAGATTATAGAGTAGAGTAAATCATAGATCATACGAGTAAGCTTGCTAGCTGACCAAGTATAATGTAGTGTAAAGATGTTAGAAAATTAATGAGAATAGATTCATGTAGAAAGTGTGGTGAAACACTAGAAGTAAATAAAAAATGTAGTGTTTGTAAGAAAGAAAATGAATTTTTTTGTCATAAATGCGGATTTATCACCGTTGAACAAATTCATTCACAATGTATGCTAATTGACTCTAGATGTAAATTATTAGAAATTCCGATACAGAAAATGAAATAATATTGAATTTTAGAATAAAACCAAGATTTTTTCTGTACNTGAAAAATATTGAATCTACCTAAAATCAGACAGAGTTAGTATAAAAAAGGCAATGCAAACAGCAAGACATAGGTAGATACTTTGGACGAAGAGGCAAAAAAAGAGATCCGAAAAATAGCTTTACAAAATGCATTTGAACATGAGGGGAAAACTCAGGATAAAATTGTATTAGCAAAGATCCTAGGAACAAAACCGGAGTTTAGAACAAGAGTAAAAGAGATATCTGAAGAGATCAAGACAATTGTTTCTGAAATTAATCAATTATCATTTGAAGAGCAAAAAAAAGTAATTGAAGATAATTTCCCAGATATTTTAATCCCAAAGGAAAAAACTGAAGAAAGAGAAGGACTCCCTCCACTAAAAAATGCGGAATATGGAAAAGTTGTTACTCGATTTCCACCAGAACCTAACGGATATCCACACATAGGACATGCTAAAGCCGCCATCATTAATGCAGAATATGCAAAAATGTATGGCGGGAAATTCATTTTAAGAATGGATGATACTAATCCAGAAGCTGAAAGAATGGAATATCATGCTGCAATTAAAGTTGGGCTAGACTGGTTGGGAATAAAATTTGATGTGATAAAAAATACTTCAGATGACATGAAGATATTTTATGAAAAAGGTATAGAATTAATTAATTCTGGAAATGCTTACGTTTGCACTTGTAAAAGAGAAGATATTAGTGAAAATAGAAGGGAACGGAAATCTTGTAAATGTAGTAGAGAAGACATTAAACAAAACAATAAAGGCTGGGAGAAAATGTTCGGTAAATTTAAGCCTGGAGATGCAATCGTAAGATTTCGAGGTGATATGAAAGCAGATAATGCAGTGATGAGAGATCCTGTATTGTTTAGAATAATAGAAGAAAAGCATTACACACTTGGAAACAGATATCGAGTTTGGCCAAGTTATGATTTTGCAGTTGCAATAGAGGACAGTATCGATGGTGTAACCCATGCATTTCGTTCAAAGGAATTTGAATTAAGAAAAGAGCTGATAGATGCTATTTTAGATGCACTAAATATGCGAAAACCATATCAGGACTTCTTTTCTAGGCTCGAATTCAAAGGAATGCCAATATCCAAAAGAATTCTCAAACCATTGATTGAAGAAGGTAAAGTATCGTGGTATGATGATCCAAGATTACCTACTTTAGAGTCACTTAGAAGAAGGGGAATTAAACCAGAGGCAATAAAAAAATTCATCTTATCATTAGGATTAACTAAAGCAAATACGTTAGCACCGTTTGATGCTCTTGAATCATTTAATAGAAAATTTGTTGACACTGATAGTATTAGATTATTCATGGTAAGCAAACCAAAAAAAATCACAATTAAAAAAATACCATTTTCATTTGTAGAAATTTCTAATCATCCAATAAAAGATATGGGTAAAAGAAAAATCAACATTGATGAGAATTTCTACATTTCGGGAGAAGATGTCGAAAATATGAAAGGTACTCAAATCAGATTATTAGGATTAGGTAACATCAAGATATCAAAAAGTAATGGAGAGTTACTAGGAGAATTTACAGAAGGGGAATCTAATTCCGACATACAAAAAATACAATGGATTCCACAGAAAAATGCCCATATGATCAAAATTCTTATTCCAAAACAATTGTTTATTGATGAAAAATTTAATGAAGATAGTTTAGAAGAATTAGAGGTTTATACGGAACCTCATTATTTAGAATTAAAAGATGGGGATGAAATACAATTTGTCAGATTTGGGTATTGTAGAAAAGATTCACAAAATCAGGCTATTTTTACACACAAGTAAGTGATAAGATTATGAAAATAGCAAGATTAGTTCATGAAAATAATGAGACATATGGTTTTGTAAAAGGAGATAGAGTTGCAACAAAGGATGAAATTACTTATCAAACAGGAGTTCCAATTCCTCAAAGTATCAAGGATTTTCTTTTTGATGGATGGTTTGATGAGATTAGAGATAAAATTGATTCTTTATCATATGAAGAAAACATATCAAATTTTAAATTATTAAGTCCAATTCCAAATCCAAACAAAATCATATGTTTGGCTTTTAATTATATAGATCATGCAAAAGAACAGAATTTATCACCGCCAGATGAACCTGCCATAGTTCTAAAACCTAGAACTACCTTAAACGGAACAGATTCAGACATTGTTTGTCCTGATTTTGTAACACAATTAGATTATGAAGTTGAGTTGGCATTAATCATAGGTAAAAATTGTAAAAATATCAATGAAAAGCAAGCTGTAGATGCAATATTTGGATATATGATACTAAACGATGTATCTGCACGCGATATTCAGTTTAAAGACAAACAATTCACTAGAGGAAAAAGTTTTGACACATTTGCACCATCTGGACCATGGATAACAACATCAGATGAAATCAAAGATCCACAGAACTTAAAATTAACAACAAAAATTAATGGAGAGTTACGACAGAATTCATCGACTAGTAACATGTTCATAAAAATACCAGAAATAGTTTCCAGATTAAGCAAGGTCATGACTCTAGAAAAAGGGGATATTATTTCAACTGGAACGCCTGGAGGAGTAATGCTAAACAAGCCAAATGCAGTATTTCTTAAAAATGGTGATAAGGTAGAGATGGAAATTGAGAATTTAGGCATTTTAAAAAATACAATCAGATTTGTAAATGAGAGTTAGTCCAAAGATTTTTTCATTAAATTAAATGTAATTTTGTGATCTAACGTATTAGTCTTAGATAACTTTTCTCGAGTTAAAATTTGTATTTTTCGATATTTGTTTTCTGCTCCATAGTTTTGTATGTATGAAATTAGATCCAATGTATTTGATATTGAACCGGAGATTAAAGTTACAATCAAGATTTTATCAAAATGCTCAGAATCAGTTAGAATTGCAATAGAAATTGGACCGGATTTATCTGAATAGATTATTTTTTTTTGTTTATGAAGAGATAACATGGTTTTTTTATCTAAAGGTAACCATCTCCAAGATTTTACATAATGAGGAATTTTTGATTGAGTGAAACGATTATCAAATTTTATTTCATGATTATCATTAATCTGAGGAATAAGTAAATAAAAATTCCAGGTTTGAAATATATCATAACCAAGATTTTTTGCCATTAAAAGAGATTTGTGATTTTCAATATCAATTAACATAAAAGAAAACGGAATTTGTTTTTCTTTAGCAATTAATTCTATATGTCGAATTAATTTTTTAGATAGACCTTGTCTACGAAAATCAGGATTAATTCGGATTCCTTCAATCCATACTTGATTTTTAGAGAACAATGCATGAGTTATACCAACTGGATGTTCATTCTCTATGATGAGTAAATTACCTTCAGACAACCAAGAATTCCAGACATCTTGAATATAATCACCCCATGAAAAAGTATTCTGACAAAAGTTCAGTATTACAGACTTATCTGAATCAACTGCATTTCTTATCACAATTGTACACATATACGAAAAAATATTAAGAATGATTGAATAAAAACGATAATGGGTAAAATTATAGCCGGAAAAACAGCAGATGTCCCTCCTGGAAAAATGATCAAAGTTTCAATTGATGGTAAAGAGATAATGGTTGCAAATGTTGACGGTACTTATTGCGCCATGGATGATTCGTGTACTCATTC